>Ga0207127_10057_pt1 | contig 25795 bp, 17 predicted proteins | sample Alteio_BWMinHeat_17_FD_153574 | JGI IMG/M metagenome (GOLD analysis project Ga0207127, IMG submission 153574) | Enriched cells from forest soil in Barre Woods Harvard Forest LTER site, Petersham, Massachusetts, United States -... | ecosystem: Environmental > Terrestrial > Soil > Temperate forest >...
CGCAGGACCCGGCGGGCGGGCAGATTGTCCGCGATGCACAGGGAAATCCTACTGGTGTTTTACGTGATTCAGCTCAGGACCTTGTCAACAAGGTCATGCCGGCGATGACGCATGCGCATCGCCTGCGGGCTATCAAGCAGGCAATGGATCATGCCGCGTCCATGGGCGTGACGTCCGTTCTGGATATGAATCCGCTATATGAGCATGTGAAGATGTACGCGGAGTTGCAGGAGAAGAACGAGCTTACCGTACGCATCTATGCGGCGCCGATGGAGACCGACTGGAAAGACCAGGCCAAGGTGGGGATCCGGCGGGCGTTCGGCACACCCATGTTGCGGCTGGGAGCGGTAAAGGGCTACGCCGATGGCTCTCTGGGTTCAGAGACGGCGTACTTCTTTGACGCATACACTGACGATTCCAACTCTCATGGCTTACTAAGTGACGAGATGCATCCAGTGTCAGCCATGGCAGCGCGCCTGAAAGCCGCCGATGCCGCCGGCCTGCAACTCTGTGTTCATGCCATCGGCGATAAGGCAATCTCCACAGTGCTTGACATCTTTGAGCAGATTGAAAAAGCCAATGGCAAGCGCGATCGCCGCTGGCGCATTGAACATTCACAGCACATGGCCGCCAAAGACTTTGCCCGCTATGCAAGGCTTGGAGTGATCGCGTCCGTGCAGCCCTATCATGCCATAGATGATGGCCGCTGGGCGGAGAAGAGAATTGGCGCGGACCGTGTGAAACGCACATACGCTTTCCGCACGTTCCTGGATAACGGCGTGCGCGTGGCTTTCGGAACAGATTGGTCCGTGGCGCCCTTGAGTCCGATGTGGAGCATCTACGCGGCCACCACGCGAGCGACACTGGATGGCAAGAATCCCGATGGCTGGGTCCCGGAGCAGAAGCTGAAAGTTGCTGAAGCCGTGGAAGCTTATACCATGGGCTCAGCCTATGCTGAGTTTCAGGATAAAGATAAAGGTTCAGTCACAGTGGGCAAGCTGGCTGACTTTGTTGTGCTCAGCGATGACATCTTCAAAATTCCTCTCGCATCCATCAAAAACGTAAAGGTGGAAGCCACTTTCCTGGGTGGCAAGCTGGTGTATGGCGGGCTGGAGTGAGGCTCTTTGTACAGGTTTTCATCCCGAGTGCAACGAGGGATCCCTATTGTCTGCCGAACCGCCTGTGTCGAATGCGATTTTGACGTAGAGACGCGGCATTGCCGCGTCTCCCTATACTGGTTTTCATCCCGGTGGAGCAAAGCGGCAGAATGAAAAATATCACTCCTCGGTAATCGTCCAAAATGCCATCCCTCCCCTACCCCGCTACTTACCCTGACCCTGTCGCATCCAATATGTTAGGCTTTTAATGTCGCCTTCTTACGTAAAAACCACACTGTATTAACAAGGACAGCAATTGATAGGTAAATTAGCAGCCAAGGTTTTTGGCACCAGTAATGAGCGTGAGATCAAGAGAATTCGTCCGCGTGTGGACGAGATCAACGCTCTGGAAGAACAATATAAGCAGCTCACGGATGAGCAGCTGCGGGAAAAGACGCGCGAGTTCAAGGCGCGTGTCCAGGAGCGTACCAAGGGCATTGAGGACGAGGCCGAGCGCCTGACCGCCCGCAACGCCGCCTTGGATGAAATTCTGCCTGAAGCGTTTGCCATTTGCCGCGAGGCCGGCAAGCGTATCCTCACCATGCGCCACTTTGACGTCCAGATGGTCGGCGGCATTGTGCTGCATCGCGGCGAGATCGCCGAAATGAAGACCGGTGAAGGTAAGACGCTGGTCGCAACTCTGCCTGTTTATTTGAATGCCCTTTCCGGCGACGGCGTGCACGTCGTCACCGTCAACGACTATCTGGCCAAGCGCGACTCAGAGTGGATGGGCAAGCTCTATCGCTTCTTGGGCCTGAGCGTTGGCGTAATTGTGCATGAGCTGGATGATAACGAGCGTCGCGAAGCCTACGTTGCCGACGTGACGTACGGCACCAACAACGAATTCGGCTTCGACTACCTGCGCGACAACATGAAATTCAATCTGGAAGATTGCGTTCAGCGCGGGCACAACTACGCCATCGTGGACGAAGTTGACTCTATTTTGATTGACGAAGCCAGAACGCCGCTCATCATCAGCGGATCGAGCGACGAGACCACCGATAAATACGACAAAGCCGACCGTGTAGTGCCGATCCTGGAAAAAGGCGAAGAGATTGAAGTGCCTTCAGGCGAGCCCAAGATCTATACCGGCGACTTCGTAGTTGACGAAAAGCACCGCAACACCACTATTACCGATCAGGGTTGGGAAAAGGTGGAGCGGGCCCTGGGCATTGACAACATTGCCGATCCCGAAAACTGGGCGATGAAGCACCACGTCGAGACCGCCGTAAAAGCCCACGCGCTTTATAAAAAAGACGTTGAGTACGTAGTGAAGGACGGCGAAGTCATTATCGTCGACGAGTTTACCGGCCGCCTGATGCCCGGACGTCGCTGGAGTGATGGTCTTCACCAGGCGATTGAAGCCAAGGAAAAAGTAAAGATAGAGCGGGAAACGCAGACTCTGGCTACCATCACCTTCCAGAATTATTTCCGCATGTACAAGAAGCTGGCGGGCATGACTGGAACGGCCGAAACCGAAGCGGCTGAGTTCGACAAAATTTATAAGCTCCAGGTCGTGGTGATTCCCACCAACCGGCCAATGTCGCGTATTGAAAACCCAGATGTCGTCTATCGCACAGAGAAGGAAAAGTACTTCGCCGTCGCCGATGAGATACAGAAGGTCGCCACGGAAGGGCGCCCAATTCTGGTGGGCACAACGTCCATCGAAAAGAGCGAACGGCTGTCAGACTTGCTGAAGAAAAAAGGCGTGAAGCATGTTGTGCTGAACGCAAAATTCCACGAGAAGGAAGCTGAGATCGTGGCGCAGGCCGGCAAGTTTAATTCAGTTACCATCGCCACCAATATGGCGGGCCGCGGTACTGACATTCTGCTGGGCGGCAACGCCGAGTTCATGGCCAAGCAGGAGACGGTGAAGAAGGGAATCGCGCAGCAATTAAAACATGCTGGCGGTGAAGTGGTGTTGCAGCAGGATGACGCGCAGAACACCGTTTTTTATTACAACGGCATTGAATATCAATGTCCGGTGGATAAGTATCAGGAGATTTACAGCAAGTATAAGAAAGATACTGACGCGGACCATGAGCGTGTCGTAGGCGTTGGCGGACTGCACATTATGGGCACAGAACGTCACGAAGCTCGCCGCATTGATAACCAGCTTCGCGGACGCGCAGGACGTCAGGGTGATCCTGGATCGTCGCGCTTCTACCTCTCGCTCGAAGACGACCTGATGCGCATCTTCGCCAAGGCGTGGGTTTCAACCCTGCTGCAACGTCTGGGCATGGAAGAGGGCGTCCCGATTGAGTCGCGTCTGATCACCAAGCGGATTGAAGCCGCGCAGAAGGCCGTGGAAGGCCAGAATTTTGAATCCCGCAAACATCTGCTTGAGTATGACGATGTCATGAACAAGCAGCGCGTGGCGGTCTACGGCCTGCGTAAGGAACTGTTGTCCGGCGTGGAGCAAAAAGAGCTGATCATGGACGAGTATGTTGCGTCCATGGTGGCCGAAGCGCTGGACCGCATGGCTCCGCGCAACGTCCATGCTGACCAATGGGACGTGGAAGGCCTGAATAAATATCTGATTGAACAGTTTGGTCTGGACATGACGAAAGCGGGCATCGACGCGGACAGGTTGAATCGTCAGGAACTGGGCGATGCTATTTTCAGTAAGCTGGAAGAGGCTTACAACGCGAAGGAACAGCAGTTAGGTCCGGACGCGCTGCGCTATCACGAACGCATGATCATGTTGAGCGTGTTGGACACGCAGTGGAAAGATCATCTCCTCAATATGGACCACCTGAAGGAAGGCATTGGCCTGCGCGGCTATGCCCAGCACGATCCGCTGGTGGAATACAAACGCGAATCATTTGACATGTTTGAAGGCATGATGCGCCGCTTTCAGGAAGAGACGGCGCGATACCTGTTCCATATGCAGATTGTGGATACGTCGCCAACTCCGGTGGCCGCGGGTCCGGCGGGCAATGGAGAACAGCCGCAGCCTGCCCCGAGAAAGCGCGCGTCCACTTCGATTGACGATCTGGAAGCGCAATTCCAGCGTCGCAAGAAGCGCGAGTTGCAGGAAGCGCGTATGGCTGGATCAGGCGACGGCGCAAACGCTCCCCAGCAGGTTGTGCGCGGACAAGCCAAAGTCGGACGTAATGATCCTTGTCCTTGCGGCTCAGGCAAGAAATATAAGAAGTGTCATGGATTGGTAGCGGAGTAGCTCGGCCAACGTCGGCGCATAAAGCTAAAACTGACTAAAAAGATAAAGGGCGCAGCCTAAGAAAGCTGTGCCCTTGTTGTTAGGAAAGAACTGCTGTGAGGCCGACTTCCGCGCCGAACCGCGTTGATGCTCTGCACTTTAGTCGTCAAGGAGAGACTCATGCGTTTGTCGAATTTCGAACTGTCCGCTCCCTCGTTCTCGATTGAACTGATTGGGTTGGATTTCATTTGGGATCTGCACAATGCCGGCGACTTTCTGGGTATCTACCTACAGACCAATGATAATTCTGCGATCATGACTTGGAAAATAAGTGGCCATCCCGCCACCAAGTTCTCCGGTTGTCGACTAGTCTTTAAGGGCCTGAGGATGATGGTTGTTACGGCGAGAGATGCGGGTCTACCGCTTTCCGAAGACCACTGTGTTGCGGGAATTTCCCAAGTGATCCCCAACGCTGGCGACAAACCGGAAAATCGAATCAGACAATCGGTTCAAGACGACGCTTTCAACTTATTGTTCCAATTCCAGAGCGGTCGGTCAATTGAAATCGGCGCGGAGGTGGTGGAGTTGGTGGGTATTGTGAAGTAAGAAAATGCCGAAGTGCATTGTCCTCTTACGGGGTGGAGCAGGCATTTATGCCTGCGATCAAGCCTCCAATTGGCCTACGGCTTTAGCCGCTGAGGTAAAGGCAATGCCGCCGACTTGTAGGAGCTGAATCAGGGCGAGGCCGAACACGCGCCGAGCCCGCTGCAACAGGGCACGACAAAAGCCCCCACGAGAAACACTCTTAAAGCGGTTTGGAGCGAAGCGACAAAAACAAAGAGCACAATCTTTCGACTGTGCCCTTTTTTATTGCTTCAGGTGCTGGTGAATCCAACCACTATTCAAACTCTCAAGCGGGTTGGAACGCACCGACAAGATTATTAATGTCGGCCACGATCCCCACCACCGCCACCGCCGCGCGGTCCACCGCGTCCACCGCCGCCACCCGGGCCGCGTCCACGTCCCCCGCGTCCGCCTGGACGACGTCCTCCGCCACCGCCTCCACCTGGCCTCGGGCCACGTGGACGATCCGGTCGGTCCGTCGTCGCCGCCACTGTCTCACGGTTTGCATCTTCGCGATTGAAGTTAGGTTCTTCATCGTTCTCGTCGAAGTCAGCCCCGCCTTCAAAGGTCACGGTTTCTTCTGAGCCTTCCGGCGCGTGTTCGTGGTGAGCTTCACTGCGCTCGCCGCCTTCACCGCCGCCTTCGCCCTCCGGAGACTCGCCGCGTTGGCCTGCCATCTTGGCGCGCTGTTCTTTTAAGATCGCCTTGCGTGACAGTTTAATGCGGTTGCCTTCGATACCCAGGACCTTGACCAAGACCTGGTCGCCTTCCTTGAGTTCGTCTTTCACTTCCTTCACGCGGTGTTCCGCAATCTCGCTGATGTGCAGCAGGCCGTCCGTGCCCGGAATGATTTCCACAAACGCGCCGAACTCCGCCAGACGCACCACTTTGCCCAGATATGTCTTGCCGACTTCCGGCACCGCCGTCAGGTCGTTGATCATCTGGATGGCTTTCTGCGCGGAAGGTCCGTCGTTGGAAGCCACGTTCACCTTGCCCGTATCGTCCACGTCAATCTTCACGCCGGTCTGGTCAATGATGGAACGAATCATCTTTCCACCAGGGCCAATCAGGTCGCGAATCTTGTCCACAGGAATCTGCAGGGTGTAAATGCGCGGCGCAAACGTTGAGATATTCTCGCGTCCGCCGGTAATGGTCTGTTCCATCTTGTCCAGGATGAACAAGCGGCCGTGCTTGGCCTGCTCAAGCGCCTCACGCATGATTTGCGACGTGATGCCCATGACCTTGATGTCCATTTGCAGAGCGGTAATGCCATCGCGTGTTCCAGCGACTTTAAAATCCATGTCGCCGTAGTGATCTTCAGCGCCTGCAATGTCGGTCAGGATGGCGTAAGCATCGCCTTCTTTCACCAGACCCATGGCAACGCCTGCCACTGACGATGTCAGCGGAACGCCGGCATCCATTAATGAGAGGGAAGCGCCGCACACGGAAGCCATGGACGAGGATCCGTTGGATTCAAGAATGTCTGAAACCACGCGGATCGCGTAAGGCCACTTCTCCACCGGAGGCAGCACCGCGGCAACAGCACGCTCAGCCAGAGCGCCGTGGCCAATTTCGCGACGGCCAACTCCGGTCATACGTCCAACTTCACCCACGGAAAATGGCGGGAAGTTGTAATGCAGCATGAAGCGCTTCTTGGTTTCGCCTTCAAAGCGTTCAATGCGCTGCATGTCATCCGGTGTTCCCAGCGTAGTGGTCACCAGCGCCTGCGTTTCACCGCGAGTGAATACCGCTGAACCGTGAGTACGCGGAAGCACGCCAACTTCAATCCAGATGTCGCGGATCTGATCGAACTTGCGGTTGTCCGGGCGGCGACGCTGCTTTGTCACCTGGTCGCGGAAGATCTTCTCGCGCATGAGTTCGTAGTAGCGTGAGAGCTTGGCCTTGGCCGCGTCGTCATCCGGCGGAAGCTCAGCTTTCAGCTTGTCTTTGATTTCTTTTACTTTGGTGTAGCTTTCCAGCTTGGGATACTTCGCCGTATCTAAAGCATCGGCCAGCTCAGCGCCAACCTTGCTCATCAGGCCGTCGAAGTATGCCTGGTCCATCTCTGGCTCTTTTACTGCGCGTTTCGGCTTGCCGCCGCGCTTTGCCAGGTCAACAATGCCCGCACAGATCTTCTTGATCTGTTCGTGCGCAAATTCAATGGCTTCCAGAACTTTCTCTTCAGAAACTTCCTTGGCTCCGGATTCCACCATCACAATGCCTTCAGCCGTGCCCACCACCATGATGTTGAGCTTGCTTTCGGCCATTTCCGCATAGGTCGGGTTCACGATCATCTGATCGTTGACCAGGCCAATACGCACTGCGCCTACCGGGCCATGAAATGGAATGTCGGAAAGCGTGAGCGCCGCCGAAGCGGAGTTGATGGCTAGAACGTCAGGATCATTATCAGTGTCTGCGGAGAGCACCAGTGAGATGACCTGGGTTTCATTGCGGAAGCCTTCAGGGAAGAGCGGGCGGATGGGACGGTCAATCTGTCGCGAGGTCAGGATTTCACGTTCCTGCGGTCGACCTTCTCGTTTAATAAATCCACCGGGGATGCGTCCGCCGGCGTATGTGTATTCTCTGTAATCTACCGTGAGCGGGAAGAAATCGATGCCTTCCCGGGGTTCTGGAGCGGCATTCGCGGTGCCCAGGACAACGTTATCGCCCTGCCGGAGGATCGCCGACCCGGCCGCTTGTTTCGCCAAATGTCCAGTTTCTATATGGAGGGATTTGCCGCCTGCAAGTTCAACAGTGGCTGTTTGTTTCATTACTCCTCTTTTCTCGGGAGGACCAGCATGGTCTAGCGTGAGAGCCTTTTGTTTCTATACGATACAGACGCGGCAGAAAATTGTGAACCATTCGCAGGGATGCTCAAGCAGAGCCCTGCTTCAGGCACACGTCTCCCGCCGACGGGAGACCTCGGTTCAAAACGTCCGGTAACTCGATTACTTACGGATTCCAAGTTTTTGGATGACGTCTTTATATCGATCGGTATCGTACGTTTTCAGATAGTCCAGCAGGCGACGCCGCTTGCTGACCATCATGAGCAGACCCCGCCGGGAGGCGTGGTCCTTTTTATGCGCCTTGAAGTGCTCGGTCAAATCACCGATCCGCTCACTCAAAATTGCAATCTGGACTTCCGGGCTTCCGGTATCTGACTGGTGCGTGCGGAAACGGTTGATGACGTCTGCCTTATGCTCTCTAGCTAACACTTGAAACTGGGCACTCCTATCTCTAAATCTCGTCCTTCTAGTGACTTGTAAAGCCTAACACGGACCATCACAATCCCGCAATGCCATTAGGCCCCGCCAGACCAAAGATCACAAATTACCTCCGAAATTGCCTCAACTGGAGTTGGCTCAACGGGCCGAAATTGCCCCGCCTCTCTGCGGCAAGCATTGCGTGGGCTTTTTCCTGATCTGCGTTCATCTTCGCTGATCTTCGGCAATTGTTCGCTTTCGCTATTTGCCAACCGCCATTAATTGCTTCCTTTGTGTTCCTTCGTGTCCTTAGTGGTTTAAGCCCTTGCGGTTTCGCTTTGCAATTTACCCGCTTACCAAATTACTCAATTACCAGATTTGAGGGGTCATCTAGAATTAAGTGCAAATAGGCGAAATACCCGAGAGGCTAGCGAGTATTATGCTCGGTAGTAGTTTCCGGCCTCGTTGGTACCAGATCAGTCACTCAAATCTTTCGACAGAAATCAGTCTATGTTGCTCTACGACGGAACATCCAGAGTCATGTTGTCAAACTTGTCGTTAGAACTGAGAAACCTTCTGCGCCAATGATCCCGAGATCCGCCCTCAGGAGATTTTTGTCCATGAATCAAAATGCAAGCCCTCGATTGATTCCATTCTTCCTTGCTTTAATCGCCCTCACTGTTTTCACTTTCGCCGCCGCCAATGCACAGGTTGCGCGGCAGATTCCGTCGTCCGGGCAGGGAACGTTTCAACCTCAGCCGGCTGGCGCTGACGGTGTCCAGACAATTGAAATTGACGATCTCGGTCAGGATGCGGACAACGATGACCAGGACACCGGATTTATCAACCGCACGCTGCCCGGCGGGAAAGGTGGCCACGGCTCGGCCCTGTCCGGAAAGAAAGCCAAATCCAATCCCGAAATCAACGTAGCGTTTGATGGACTGAACTTCCGCCAGCAAAGACTGGCCAACAATGGCAACCAGTTCTCCGTGGAGCCGCCGGATCAGGGTTTGTGCGCCGGCAATGGCTTTGTGGTGGAATCCGCAAATGATGTGCTCAACATCTTTGACGGCTCGGGAAACCAGTTGCTCGGTGTAACCGATCTCAACAGCTTCTATGGTGACGCGGCCGCCATCAAGCGCGGATCGCCCAATAAGTTCGGGCCTTCCATTACCGATCCAAGCTGCATCTTTGACGCACAGTCACAACGCTGGTTCCATCTGGTGTTGACCCTGGATCGCATCAACGTTGATGCCACCACTGGCCTTTCTCTCTCCCAGTCGCTTTCCGGCCGTAACCATCTTGACCTGGCGGTGAGCAATACCTCAAACCCACTCGGTGCCTGGACCATCTACAGCATTCCGGTTCAGGATGACGGAACGGAAGGAACGCCCAACCATAATTGCAATCCAGCAGGCACGCCGGCGGGACGCACGCATCCCAACGCCTGCCTGGGTGACTATCCGCACATTGGCGCTGACGCCAACGGAATCTACCTCACCACCAACGAGTTCTCTTTCTTCGGACCGGGCTTCAATGCTTCACAGATCTATGCCATCTCAAAGAACGCTCTGGTCAGCCTCTCGCCGTCTATTACCGTTTTCCAGTACGACACAAATGCTACTCCCGTTTTTACTCCTGACTTCGGCCCCCTGCCCGGCTTTACGGTCTGGCCGGCGCAATCGCCAGGAACCGATAGCTTCGCCACCGCGAACGGCGGAACGGAATATCTGCTGAGCTCGTTTGCGGTTTTCACCGGGCTTGATAACCGCCTTGCCCTGTGGGAACTCAGCAACACGCAGGCTCTCAACTCCGGATCTGCACCGGCTCTGACCAACTCACTCGTCAACACGGTTGCATTCGCCAACCCACCACTGGTAAAGCAGCCGGGATCTCAAACCAACGATCAGACAAAGCAGTGGCCGGTGGGGCAGTGCATTGAAAATGCCACCTGCAACCTCTTTCTCAACGGCATCCCGGTTGGAGTTCCGGAGACCATCGGCAGGCTCAACGCCAATGACTCTCGCATGCAGCAGGTAATGTTCGCCAATGGTAAGTTGTGGTCCGCGCTGGGCACAGGCATCAGCACGGATAACGGCGCCACCGTTCATGCGGGCATTGCCTACTTCGTCCTTATCCCTCAGGGGACGGGCGCCTCGCTCAAGGGCAAGATCGTGCAAAATGGCTATGTGGCTCTGGATGATGCCAGCGTTACTTATCCGACGACAGCAGTGACCTCCAGCGGACGTGGCGTAATCTCCTTCACCGTTGTTGGCCCAACGCAATTCCCAAGCGTGGGATACGCCAGCCTGGATGCCAAGATCGGTGCGGGTGACGTGCACATCGCGCAAGCTGGCTCGGGCCTGCAGGATGGATTCACCGAGTACACGAACATATTCGGTGGCCGTCCGCGCTGGGGTGACTACGGAGCTGCCTCAGTGGATGGGAACTCAATCTGGTTTGCCACTGAGTTCATTAACCAAAGCTGCGACCTGGCGACATATGAAGCGGGATTCGGCCCCAACTTCGGAAGCTGCGGAGGCACTCGTGCTTCTCTCGGCAACTGGGCGACGCGCATCACCAAGGTGACGCCTTAACAATAACCATTGCTTCTTCAGTGGGCCGGACTCGTTCCGGCCCATTTTTCTGAAAAAAAGGGACGAAAAAAGGGTGAGCGATTTTTTCTGTACACTCCCCCGCTCATGCCGCAACCGCGCGAACATCCGCGTGAATCCGCGGTAGAAGGTTTGCTTTTGCCTCTCGCTGCTTTTCAGATGACCAGATCATCCGATCACCAGATCATCCGATTCTCTCAGTGTCTCTTGCCTCCGTGGTGGGTTTTGAGCTCTCTTTCCTTTTTCGCGAACCCTCTTTCTTTTTTTGTGAACAATGTTGCAAAATTGACGGCGCTCGCCGGGTTCCGGCACCTGAATCGTCCAGAAGGATTGACATGAAGCGTGACGTAACCGAAGCAGCCGAAAATGCCATCATCAAGTCAGAGCTGGTCAAGAAGATCAGTGCCCCGGTAGACAGCATTCTCAACCGCAGTTTCCAGACTACGCCGTTGCGTCCCATCAAGCTGTTACTCAACGGTTCATGGCTCGGCCATCCGCTTCATCCCTTGCTCACAGATATTCCGGTTGGTGCCTGGACCCTCGCCATCTTGATGGACATTGTCGGCCTGATGTTCCATCTGCCTCAGTTGGGAATTGCTTCCAGCATCGCCGTGGCTCTTGGCATTGCCGGCGCGCTCGCTGCTGCCGCCGCAGGTCTGATGGATTGGATGGATATTGACCCGGCGGAAAAATCCGTAGGCGCCGTGCATGGGATCATTAACACCGCAGCCACTCTGTTTTTTGTGGGTTCATTGCTCATGCGCTGGCGCGATGGCTGGTCTTTGAACTGGGCGTCATTTGCTATTGCTCTCGTTGGATACCTTCTGGTGAGCGTCGGAGCTTATCTCGGTGGCGGCATGGTTTTCCACTTGGGCGTGATGATCAACCGTAACGCGTATCGCAACGGCCCCTCTGATTTCAAATCGGTGATTGCTGAAAATGAGCTTGTTGAAGGCCAGCCCCGGCGGGTTGAGGTGGATGGCCAGCCAATTCTTTTGCTTAGATCCAAATCTGCAATCTACGCGGTCGGTGCAGTATGTTCACACTACGGCGCGCCTCTCGAAGAAGGCAAGCTTATGGATGAGACCATTCAATGCCCATGGCATCTCTCGCGTTTCTCTCTGCTCGATGGCAGCGTCAAGGAAGGGCCAGCCTGCGCAGCCGTCCCGTGTTATGACGTACAAACCGTGAATGGGCAGGTGCAAGTCAAAATGCGCGTTTGAAATCATATCGCCGCGAAGCCTTTTCATACTGACGCGAAGCCTTTTCATACTGAAAAAGACGAGCCGCCCGTAGGGGCCGCTCATGCAGGAGGGTCCCAATCCGCCACAATCGCCGGTGCTCTGTCAATTTCCCCAGTGCTCAAAAGTGCTCTGATTCCGTGATGATACAAACAGTGCCTAAGTGCAGGGAATATTCCGGCCATTCTGCATTAGCCCGATTTCCAGCATCTGAATAGATATTGAGGAAGGGTGCCGACTCGCCGATACAACATGAGAGCCATCGTCCCGCTGCTCACGCTGACCGTTTTTTCTGGCATTCTCCTGAGCGCTCAACAAAATAACGAAGCCGGCAGTCCGGCAACCGCGCCCCAAACCAACCATGGCGCCGCCCAACCTGAAAACAAATTACCCGATGCGCCGCAACCGCAAAACCCTCCCCCCAAACAGGAACGCAAAGGACTACCCGCCATACTTGCTCCGCAAATGACCATGCGGCCTATGAGCGCTGACGACAAATGGCAGTTGTACGTGCATCAGGCTTTCAACCCTGTCGCGTTTCTGCTTCCAACCGTCGGAGTCGCTCTTAAAATGGCCGATCCACCTGATCACTATCCGCGCGAGTGGAAAGATGGAGCCGGAGCTTTTGGCCGCATATACGGTGATTCGCTGGCGAAAAGGGAAGCTCAACTGGCGGCCCAGGCTCTCACAAAGATCACTCTTCGCGAAGACCCGCGCTATCTCCCTGCCGCCAGTCACAATGTGTTCAACCGGGTTGCGCACGCTGTGCTCTTTGTCCTGGTGGATAAAAACGATTCGGGTGACAACCGTCTCGCTTATTCGAATTTCGCCGGAGCGGCGGCCAACGGCTTCGTTGGAATGGGATACCTGCCTGAAGGATACAACGATGTGACGCACGCAGGTCAGCGTGCTGCCTTCGCATTCCAGGACTTTGCTTTCAGTAACATTGCCAATGAATTCTGTCCGCAATGGGGGCCGCTCATGAACCGGATGCATCTGCCATTCGTCCATCCGCCCTGCGAGGAGAGGATCAAGGCAAAACAGGGAAACATGAAACAGAAACCTGCCGTCCCCGAAAACCATAAGTAAGTTACAACAGGGCGGTGGGCACAATACCACTAGATCAATTCCTTGTATCGAAAACATTCCACCTGGTGATCATTCACCATGCCTACGGCCTGCATGAACGCATAACAAATGGTTGGTCCCACAAACTTGAATCCGCGCTTGAGCAGATCCTTGCTCATCTTTTGTGACTCCGGCGTCTCAGCGGGCAGTCTCTGTTTGGGCGTCCACGCATTGATGATCGGTTTGCCGTTCACGAACTGCCATATATATTCATCAAACCTGCCAAATTCTTTCTGTACGGCCAGAAACGCTTCTGCATTCTTCACCGCTGCCGCAATCTTTAACTTGTTCCGCACGATCCCGGCATCGCCCATGAGCGCCTTCTGCTTCGCGGCATCATAGCGGGCCACCTTCTTCGGATCGAAATGATTGAACGCGCGCCGGTACGCCGCCCGCTTGGCCAGAATGGTTGACCAGCTCAGCCCGGCTTGCGCTCCCTCAAGAATGAGGAATTCGAACAACACGCGATCATCATGCTGAGGCACGCCCCATTCCTGGTCGTGATACTCAAACATCCCCGCCGATTCCGCCCATGTGCACCGCTTCTTCATTTTTCTCGCTCCGCTCCAAACCGCTTTGAGTGTGATTTTCGTGGCTGACTTTCTCGGGCCCTGTTGCCGCGGGCTCGGCGCGTGGTCGGCCTCGCCCTTAATGTAGCTTTTATCGATCGTCGCCGTCGTCAATCTCCGGTTGCAGCGGCGGCGTCCGGAAAATGAAGTCCATCATACGGGACAAGAGAATCTCTAATTTCAAACTCAAAATTGTAAATGTGAAGTGTGGTTTGTCGCGAAGCGACAGGTTGATTAGCTCAAACATAAGGGCTCGCGCCGACCACGCGCGCCGAGCCCGCTGTAATAGGAGCATATCAACAGTAACCAGGAAAATGCTCTGGAGCGGGTTGGAGCGCAGCGACAGGTTTATTAAACGCTCGCGCCGTCCACGCGCGCTGAGCCCGCCGCCACAGGAGCCTACGTGCCGCAACCAAGAGATTCGCTCTTCAGCGGTTCTGGAGCGCAGCGACAAAGAAAAAAGAAAATGGAGCTAAATAACCGTCGGCGATTATTCAACTCCATTCGTCTGTTCTAAGCCAATGTAGTGAGAAAACTTTTGCTTCCTTACTTACTAAGTGCACCTGAAATTGGAAAATGATATGGAAATCGTCAAATTTGGTCAGATTTTTCAGACCTGAATCCACAAGGCCTTTCTTTTCAACATCCTTGCAGTCGCCCTCTGGTCAATCTTGTGGCGTCACAATGAACTGTTCAACCTTCCCCTCGCTCAGTTCGTAAATCGAAATTCCTAAAGCTTTACTTGCATAATGCACGGTATAGTTTCGGAACGTCATGCCGCCTCGGCTGCCGGTTGCTGTTTGCTGCAGGCCCTGAATTGCACCTAATGACGACAAAGTTGCCATGTAGTCCTGGATGGCAGTGTCGGAAAAGTACGCGTTCCCATTATCGGAAAGCAATGTCCGATCCAGTTTGCCCTGTGCCAGACCTTCAAGCAACGCTTTCACATTTGCATCTTCCTTCGCGTTCAACGGCTGAGATATCTGCAGCAGCCGGTTTACCACGCCCCGCGCAATCTGTCCCGACGCATCAATCGCATCCTGGTTCGTGAGCACCACCACAGCCATGCCATCGTCGGGCAGAATCACGCTGCTCGACGTGAACCCTGAGACTTCTCCGCCATGGCGAAGGAGACGGTGACCATTCGCGCGTCCCACTGAAATACCAAGGGCGTATCCGGAACCACTGCCGTCTTTCAGCAGCACCTCGGTTTCCAGCTCCTTGTATGACGCGGGTTTCAGCAGCGACTGTTTGATGATTGATAGGTTCCACTTCTCCAGGTCTTCCGCCGTCATGGCCAGTTCACCGGCAGCAAAGAGCCATCCCTTGCCTTCCTTCGGCGCCACGCGCGGGGGCCCCAGCGCATAGCGGAAGTACCCGGTCGGGTCGGACTCGGTCAATCGGCTCTGGTCGATATTCAGTACGCTCGTCATGCCCAGCGGTTTGAAGATGCGCTGTGTCAGGAAATCCAGAAACGGCATCTTGCTGGCTTTTTCGACAATCAATCCGGCGATCACAAAGTTTGTATTGCTGTACTGCCACCTGGTGCCGGGCTCAAAATCCAGTTGTTTGCGTGCCCAGATATCGAGAATTTTCTGCGCGTTCACCTGGCTGAGCATGAAGGGTGGAACATAATCCTGTGGCCAGTAATCCTGATAGCCGGAGGTATGCGAAAGAATTTGCCGGATCGTGACCTCATCCCCGCGCGTCAATCCCGGGACAAATTTCGAGACGTGATCATTGAGCGCAAGCTTGCCATCTTCGGCCAGCAACAGTATGGCCGCGGCCGTGAACTGCTTGCTGATGGATCCAATCGAATACCGCATGCCCGGTTCGGCTGCCTGGGCAGGATCGATGCGCGCTTTGCCGTACGCATGGACGTAGGCAAGCTTACCGTCTTTCACGATCGCCAGGGAAGCGCCGGGCACGCCCGTAGAAACCAGCGCTTTGGCGGCTATGTCATCGACCTCGGCCGCGTAGGCTGGCGTGGTCTGCGGATAAACGCAAGTGGGGATTGCAGTAAAGGCGGTAAAGAGCAGAAAAAGGGAGGTAAAGGCCGTCCCGGCCAGGCGATCAAATCGCATTCATCAACTCCTGATGCAACGCAGGAGTTTATACGATTCTTATGAACTCAGCCAGAAGAGACTATTCCACGTTGTTGAACTGAATAGTGCTCTTTTTCTTCTTGGCCGATGTCTTTTTATCTGCAACGTCATCATCAATCACAATCTTCCGTGGCGCCTGGATATCAGAGGACGATGAAGGCGTGGAGGGAGCGAAAGTTGTGTATGTGGGCTGTCCACTGCTGCCACCATCGGCAGCCACGGCCCGTTCCTTGATATAGGATGACATCGTGCGGCGCAGACGTATCAAAGATCCAAAGTCATTCGATAGCGGAATCGATTCTTCTTTCCTGCCGAACTGCTGTGCCGTGTCCACCAGTGAGTCCAGCGTCTCGCACACCAGGTTCAAGTCTTCGTAAACCTTGAAAGTGGCCGTCATGCTGCCGTGCTGGTTGATGGCTTCGCGAATCAGGTCAGGGAGCGCACCCTTCAGGTTGCGCTGCAGGGAAGCGGCCGCTTTGGCAGCCTGGTCCTTATGGGTGCTGCTGGTCGTCCAGCCGGTTTTCCAGCCGCCTTTCCAGCGATCAATTTGCAGGTGCCCAATGTCGCTGTTCGTGGCAGCAGCTGTGCGGTCCAGTTCCAGCAGAGTTGACATCAGATCAGGATGCGCTGCCGGCTGGGCGTTGCGGGCTTGCGCTTCCAGGCCAGGCATACCCGAAGCCAGAACCAATGCTCCAAATACAATGACTCCCAGCGTGATCGACGACCGGATAAAAAGCGCCCTGAGAAATGACGCCTGATAAAATATCGCCTTCACAAATGACGCATGAATGAATGACCCCGCTGTGCACTTGGAACCCGACTTCGCAGACAACAAAGCCTTCATGACGCACTCCTCGGTAACCCTTTAAGCATAATAGCCAAATGCTGAAAACACGCGGTTACTGAGGGGCATTGCCATGCACTATGGTGGCTATCAGACTGTCCGAAAGGTACTGTCCTTCTGGGTTTGTTCGCTTTTCTTTTTAAAATCCCGAGCGCCTTATTCCTTTATCCCGAGCAGCGCGAGGATCCCTACGGTCTGAATGAATGTTCTCGATGACAATCATTCCACGAAGAGACGTGACTTGGTTATTTCTTATTCCCGAGCGCCGCGAGGGATATTGAGGGCTCCAGATCATCCCACCGGTTCTGATTTTCTCCGTGCCTCAGTGTCTCCGTGGTAGGGGCTTTTCTTTCCGATTCCGGCGATGTCGGCGATTCCGGCGATGTCGCGCGATGGCGGCGATCTCGTATACTCAACTGTCCTCAGGAGCTGACGCATGGCAGATCAAGTTTTGGTTGAAGTCAAGGACCGCGTGATGTGGATCCAGATGAACCGTCCAGAAAAGAAGAACGCTCTTACCGGCGCAATGTACACCGCAATGAGTGATGCCATTACGCAGGCCGGCAAGTACCCTTCTGTCCGCGCCATCCTGATCACCGGCACACAGGATTGCTTTACCGCCGGCAATGATCTGGTTGACTTCGCCAACGCCAAGCCAGGCGGCCCCACGCCGGCCATCACCTTTCTGCAAACCATCTCCACGGCGCAGAAACCGGTGATCGCCGCCGTAAGCGGCGTTGCCGTCGGTATCGGAACTACCATGCTGCTGCATTGTGACCTGGTCTACGCGGGCCCCAGCGCCAGATTCCATCTGCCCTTTGTGAATCTTGGACTATGCGCCGAGGGCGGATCCAGCTTGATTCTTCCCGCCATGCTGGGCCAGCATCGTGCCGCGGAACTGCTTCTTTTCGGCGATCCCTTCGGCCCGGAGACGGCCAAAGAGTTCGGCATCGTGAATCAGATTTCCCCTGACGCTGACCTGTGGGCGTCAGCCGGCGCCAAAGCTCAGCAGCTTGCGGAGAAGCCTCCGGCAGCCTTGCGCGCTACCAAAGCCCTGCTCAAGCACCACACCGGTGCTGCCCTGGCGGAAACAATGCTGCGCGAGGCCCAGCAGTTCGGGGCCCTGCTGCAAGGCGCCGAAGCGCGTGAAGCCATGATGGCATTCATGGAACGTCGCAAGCCGGATTTTTCAAAATTCTGACGTTTTTCGCACATAGAGTCTTTGGATTTTTGAACGATGCGGGACTACCACCATGTCCCCTCCCGCTGTAATGTTGAGCGAAGTCGGAGCGCATGCGACCACGTAGTCGAAACATCCCGTGAATGCCAGTCCTAACCACGCCGCATCAGGGAATTTTCTCGAGACACGGAGTTGGTAGCTTTCCCACAGAACCTCGAGACAGCCACTCCTCGGCGTGTCTCCGCAATCTCGGTTATTAAGACCTTCGTGTTCCTTCCGGCCTTTGTGGTTAGCGCTTTTGCTCTTTGGACCGTGCGATCACGGCGATTCAAACCTTTGTTATACTTACGAACAGTTGTCCCCCACATGCGTGGCGCTATCGTCTAGGGGTTAGGACGTGAGATTCTCAATCTTAAAACCCGGGTTCGATTCCCGGTAGCGCTACCAAATCCCTCCTCATATCACCTGATTTTTCCGGTACTTCAAGCGATCGCGAAAACCGCACCGGATCGGCGGTGTCACGTCGTGTGGCACAGTAGGGGCACAAGTGGGGCACAATTTGGGGCACAGACTACCTCTGGATTGACACTTGGCGTGAGGAGCTTTTTGAATTCTTTGAATATCGGAAGGGTTTTCAAAGCGAATCAGCAAGAAAGCGTGCCGAAGATGTCAGGTTTCATCAGGCCTCTGGATTACTCGGAATCGCGATTCGAAAAAGTAAACCGCTGACAAGATTGACAGATGTGAGCAAGTGTCACGTACAACACTATGAATGCAGACGCCAATCTTGTGGTAGGGAAGGATCGTTATGCCCATTACAACCGCCGAAGCTCGCACTATGGCAAAAGAAGCCTACGTCTACGGTTTCCCGATGGTGGACAGTTACCGCATTCAATACGGGTACTTCGTTGATCGCAACAATCCCGAATTCAAAGCGCCGTGGAATCAACTCCGAAACATTCCTCGTGTTTACACCCCGGCGGATACGACGATCCAAACGCCCAACTCTGACACACCTTATTCGATGGTTGGCATGGACCTCCGCGCAGAGCCTATGGTCCTCACCGTACCGGCTATTCAAAAAGATCGCTACTACAGCATTCAGCTCATCGACGCATACACCTTTAACTTTGCCTATATCGGGAGTCGTGCCACCGGCAATGACGCAGGGAGTTTCCTCATTGCTGGGCCGAGCTGGAAAGGGCAGAAGCCCAACGGGATCAAGGAAATAATTCGCTCCGAAACAGACTTCGTCCTCGCTGCCTACCGCACACAGTTGTTCAATCCCGGCGACCTCGACAATGTGAAGAAGGTGCAGGACGGTTATAAAGCACAGACGCTGTCGGCGTTCTCAGGGACAGCTTCCACAAAAGCCGCACCAGCCATTGATTTCATCAAACCGCTCACGCCCGCAGAAGAGAAGACTTCTCCGCAGTTCTTCAATATCTTGAATTTCATCCTGCAGTTCTGCCCCGTTGATCCGTCTGAGACGGAACTCATGGAACGTTTCGCAAAGATCGGCGTTGGCGCGGGAAAGACCCTCAATCTAAGCAAGCTATCGCCTGAAATAAAGACGGCCATTGAGCAAGGCATGGCCGACGCTTGGGCGGACTTCACTGGATTGCTGAAACAAATTGAAGCTGAAAAGGTGACCTCCGGCGATCTCTTCGGAACACGGGAGTTTCTGAACAACAATTATCTGTATCGCATGGCCGCCGCCGCGCTCGGCATCTTTGGCAATTCAAAGGTGGAAGCGATGTATCCGATGTATGGCGTTGATGCGGACGGGCAGAAGTTGAATGGTGCCAATCGCTATGGCTTACGGTTTGCGCCGGGCCAATTGCCGCCCGTCAACGCATTTTGGTCACTGACAATGTATGAACTACCAGCGAGCCTGCTCGTAGCTAATCCCATCAATCGCTACCTCATCAACTCGCCAATGTTGCCGCAACTCAAGCGCGACGCTGACGGCGGGGTGACGCTGCTTGTACAGAACGAATCGCCCGGCAAAGATAAAGAGGCCAACTGGCTCCCCGCGCCGAAAGGTCTGTTCGTTGCCTTCTTGCGCCTTTACTGGCCCAAGGCCGAAGCGATCGACGGAAAATGGAAGGCTCCGCCCCTGCAACGGGAAGAGGCTACACAACTGCAAAAGGCGGGGTAGCCTAAAGGCAGGCAGAGGAATCCAAGTGCGTCGCGGCTGGGCGATCACCTGTTTCGCGTTCGCACCTGGAGTATTAGCAATCGCAGCTGTAATTAGATCGCTTGGTTGTTTCTAATTTCGACTTCAGTTGGTCTGCCTAACCCTCTCCTCTCATCACCTGATTTTTCCGGTACTTCAAGCGAATCGCGAAAACCGCATCGGATTGGCGGTGTCACGTCGTGTGGCACAGTAGGGGCACAATTTGGGGCCCAACAACTGGCAAGACTGTTGTAAATTGTTGAATCCAAAAACTACGTGTGCAGATTCTCAATCTTGAAACCCGGGTTCGATTCCCGGTAGCGCTACCAAATCCCTCCTCATATCACCTGATTTTTCTTGCAGGCATACCCCCTGAACCGCGTCGCAGCTTCGGTACGTTGCAGGCTCAGGTTTCTTCCACACCGTATTCCGCTGTAGTTGCAAAGGATGTGTTGTGATCAGTGATTTTCCTGACGTAGCTAAGGAACCTGCGAGGATCGCCTGAATCAAGGTTATAGTCGGCTGCCGCAACAGGTGGATCGTTGGACCGCTGCAGCGCCAGGATGGGAGTCACGCATACTTCTTTCAATTGTTTGACAATTGCCGATTTATCTTCAGGGGGGATTGAGTGCCCCAGAATAACAAGGTCGAACGTCCCTTTTTTGCAAGCCTGAATGGCAGCGGTAAAGCCCACCGCCGACTCCACCTCGAAGCCTTCGCGAGAGAGGAGCAGGGCTCTGGTCCGCAACAATGCTTGATCGTATGAAATGGAGAGTATTCGCGGCATAACTTTCTCGTTCGTAAACCGGAGCAACTCAAATGTCTCTTGCTGCTGATACGTGTGCCAGTAAAAAAGGACGCTTTGTCGCTCGTTCCTGGAGGGCTTAGCTTGCTATTTGAAGACGCTCCCGTCTGGCGACTCACACCTTTCATTAGCTGTTTTCAATGCATTCAGGATCGCTATAGGAGTGTTCTCCACAGGAACACAGGTGCGAGGCGCAAAGCCATATGGATGTGTACGCATGCACAGTATGGGCATCAGCGCACGGGTTTTGCGAACAGATGTAACCAGTCTTTCTACCCCATTGTCTGGCACGCTATGGCATATCAGAATCGCATCAATCGAATCGGACTGGGCTCGCGTCAGCGCTTCTGCCAGGCTAAATGTCTCCTCTACGTCATATCCCGAGTGGCGCAGTACTGACGTGCGTACTCCGACGAGGATGCGGTCATAGCCGAATGCGAGCACTCGCGTGGTCCTCATTGCCGGGACAGGGAGCGCTTGAGAGAAACTGTTAAACACCACGCAACCTCCTTTGGACAATTTTGGCCTCAATGAATTCGATGTTTAAAATATTACAAACGTATTCTTAATGTCAACGTAAAAATTATTTATCGTCTTTTATAAATATTACCTGTTGCGTGCTAAAAATGTCTTATGGTATGGTAGTTCTCGTGAAAAAAGACGGGTCTCATTTCGGTCGTGTGCGAGTGAAGGATCTCCCCAACGGTCGCCGGGGAAAACACTTTGACCTCCTCTCTAAGATTCTGGAAGATTTGACGAATGTGCCCTCCGGATCTGCCGTCAAAGTGCCTCTGCAAGACACAGGGGGCATTGGCTTGGCCAATTTGCGATCAGCAGTTAATAGGGCAACGCGTGCCAATGGACTGAAAGTTGAGACCCAGTCAGATGAGAACTATTTCTATGTCTGGAAAACCTGATGTGTGAGCTGCCGGAAAATCGTTCCCGGCACCCCCAATCTCTCCTCTCATAACTAGATTTTTCCCGCATTTCAAAGAAACCCGCCGTAACTCTCGAAAAAATAGGTACTCCTGTCACTTCTGACGGTATTCATGAATCCCGTCGGATTCTACTTTTGTACACAGGCAGTGATCCACAGGGAGTGGGCATAAGGCCATTCCTCAGAGAATACGCGCCAGTCGCAACTGCTGAAAATCGAATCACCTTGTGAGGGACACGATGAAGACAGCGATTTATGTAGTGTTGGCTATGCTGACTTTCTCCCTGCCGGCGTTAGGGCAGTCAGATATTGAATTTTCCGGTGGTTACCAGCACATTTCCGGCGATCAGGGCCTGGATGGGTACCGTGTTGGCGTTGGCTGGAGCCCAATTCCAAATTTCCAACTGGCTCTAAACTATGACGGTGTCTACGACAATTCCACGATTGGCTCATTCGAGCTTACCAGCGTGGGATCTACTTTCTCGAACAGCCACTTGCAGGATGTAATCGTTGGCCCGCGCTACTTTCTACCCGGCGTGTTAAAGGGTCACGGGAATGTACAAGGACATCTTCTTATCCCGTATGTCGAGACACAGTTTGGAGAATCCCGTCTGCACAGCCGGCTCAGGTCGAATGTGATCGGTGATGTACAGGCCGCCGACACCGCCTTTGTATGGACGCTTGGCGGCGGGGTTGACTACAGGATATATCCCCATTGGGCCATTCGCTCCAACATCGGTTTTATGCGCACACATTTCGCGAACTCGGGTCAGGGCAGAGTAAACCTTGGCATAGGCGTAGTGTGGAGTGCTAGATCAAGGAAGACGTGGTGATGCCCGGTAGGAAATACGAAAAACGCCGCGCATCTGGTTCCGCTGCTGCAAGGAAGTGAAAGGCAAATCTTAAAATCCGCGTTGGACTCCGGGGACGTTTCTTAGACTATCCTCATAATCACGGATGTCTTACCCCTGCGGCTGTCAGTTTTGACAGTGGGAGGGTTAGCTTGGTGTTCGTACACTAACGCGAGTCTCTAGGCTATGTCATGCTTGAGATCATCGTTACGTAGCGAAAGCGCAAGCCCTGCCAGCCATGAGTCGGAGCAATCCTCAGCGTATAATCCTGCCGGCGCCACTCTCGCCTCCCCGGGAGGCAGTTTGGTAAACCGAATCCCCGAAGTGGAACAAGATCCCTGGATCGGCCCGCCCCTTGACTCCCGACGATCGTTTTTCACCGCCAAGGCCCTGGTGGTTCTCGGCCTTAGTCTCCTGCTGTTTTGCGCTCCGGGCGGTGCCCAACCCGCACCGGGAGGCGCACAGTCGAAGAATAAGACCGTGCTTTTCCTTCATTCAGAGGCTGCGGATGCTCCTATCTTTGTCGCTCAGGAGCAAAACGTCCGCCGGGAATTGCAGACCTCATTCGCCAACAAGGTGCAATTCTTCGTTGAGTATATGGACCACTCACGTGTGGAGCATCCTGGGTACGCTGATTCTCTGGCCGCCTACCTACACGATAAGTACGCTTCGAAACAGATCGACCTGATAGTGGCAATCGGCCCTGAGGCTTTACCCTTTACAGTCGCCTACAGAAGAGAGTTCTCCCCTCGCGCTCCCGTTGTCTTTTCCTACCCTAATGCTGGATTCCTTAAGCGAATTTCGTTGCCGTCTGACGTCACAGGACTAGTTCCGCCGCTCGAAGTTACTCCGACGCTTAATTTAATCCTCATGCTGCATCCTGAGACTAAACAGATTGCGATCGTACTTGGACCTGCAAGCACCAGACCAAATCTCGCAAGCGATCTGGAACTGGTAAGAAATCAGCTTAAGCCGTTTGAAAACCGTGTGGCATTCCCCTTGATCGGCGAGGGAAGGATTTCCGACGTAGCCAGTCAAGTTGCAGCTCTTCCTCCCGGTACCCCCATTCTTTACCTCTTTTATGTCGGAGACCAGGGCAAAGACTTCATCAGCGCAGTCAATGCGGCAGACGTTGTCACGCGTGTTGCCAATGGCCCCGTTTACGATGTAAGTGATGCTCACCTGGGGCATGGCATTTTGGGAGGCTGGTTAAGTAGCGACGCCGACTACCAAACAAACATAGCGCAACTTGCCCTTCATGTTCTTCAGGGAACCACTCTTTCGCCGGCGGAGAAAATTGCTGACGGCCGGTACATCTTCGACGAACGTCAATTGAAGAAATGGAAGATCGATCCTGACAAATTGCCGCCGGGTAGCGAGATACGGTTTCACCAGCCCTCTGTCTGGGAACAACATAGGTGGTGGATGGTCGCCGGCTTGGGGGTAATCGTATTCCAGGCGGTGTTGATCTTTAGTCTTTTAATGCAGCATAGAAAACGGCTGTTGGCGGAGAAAGGACTACTCAATAATAGCGCTACTCTCAAAGAAGCACAGCGTTTGGCGGGAGTGGGAAGCTGGCAGTGGGACTCACGTACAGACACCGTGACGTGGACAGAAGAGCTGTACAGAATTGTCGGCCGCGATCCCCGGCAGCCAGCTCCCTCCTACAAAGAGCACCCAGGCATCTACGCTGCTGAAAGTTGGGAGCGCTTGCAGCTTGCGGTTGCGGACGCTCTGCAAGCTGGATCTTCTTATGAACTCGACTTGAGGATAATTCTCCCCGATTCCACTATCCGATGGGCCATTGCTCGCGGCGAGCCGGTGCGTGACGCGCATGGTCAAATCATTGGGCTCCACGGCACCCTCCAGGACATCACCGAACGCAAACGAGCCGAGCAGACCCTTCGTGATAGCGAGGAGCGCGCCAACTTTAAGGCCAAGGAACTTGAGACGGTACTTAATACAGCCCCAATTGCTCTCTACATTGCCACCGACACTCAGTGTTCGCAAATAACAGCCAATCGAATTGGCTACGAACTGCTTAACCTCCAAATTGGTGACAACGCCTCGAAAAGTGCTCCCGAGCACCAAATGCCGTCATTTCGAATCATGAGGGATGGCGTGGAACTTCCACCAGACGAGTTACCGATGCAGCAGGCTGCATCCACGGGAGTTTACGTACCTGCCACCTCTTTGTCAGTTGTTCTCGCGGATGGGACCGTGCGCCACCTGCTGGCCAACGCGGCCCCTCTTTTTAACGCCGAGGGAAAGCCATCCGGTGCAGTCGGATCTACCCTGGATGTTACAGATCGCAAGCTGGCCGAGGAAGCGCTTGCCAGTCTAAGCCACAAACTGATTGAGGCTCAGGAGGTGGAGCGTACCCGCATCGCCAGAGAGCTTCATGATGACTTTAGCCAGCGCCTTGCGATATTGGCCATCAACCTCGAGCAACTCAAGCGAGACTGTTCCGGCTTGCCCGTTGCAGTCAGCAAACGTTTGAGCGAACTAGGGAAGATGACGTCCGAGTTAACGGGCGACATCCAGACTCTGTCTCACGAACTGCACTCGTCAAAACTCGAATACCTGGGTCTGGATAAAGCCTTGAAAGGCTTCTGCAAGGAATTTGCCAGGCACCAGAAAGTGGAGATCGACTTCGAAAGCCATGATCTCCCGGGCCCGTTGCAGTCGCAGACCGCTCTTTGCCTCTACCGGGTCGCACAGGAAGCGCTTCACAATTCGGCGAAACACAGTGGGGCCCGCCACTTCGAAGTGCGTCTTTGGGGAAGCGCCGATGGCATTCACCTTACAGTGATGGATCCCGGTGCGGGTTTTCAAACCAATGCAGCAGACGAGGGGCAGGGGATTGGCCTTGCAAGCATGAAAGAGCGCCTGAGACTTCTGAATGGGACGTTGTCAATTGAATCCCGGGCCAGGCGGGGCACCACGATCCACGCATGGCTGCCATTGGACGAGCCCAGTTACCCTGACGCGCAACCAGCCAGGGACGGCGAACCACGCAACGAACTCACTCACTCGTCATTGGCAATGTCGCGGGAACACACGAATTGACTCTTCCTTTAAACGGAGCTCGAGCGAATGCTGGCGACGTAGCAGCATTTATTCGGGATATTCATTTTTCAACACACACTAAGTCTCCGGTTAGCTATTCGTCCCGCAGATTTCCATGCTGCATCAAT
>Ga0207127_10016_pt2 | contig 25538 bp, 30 predicted proteins | sample Alteio_BWMinHeat_17_FD_153574 | JGI IMG/M metagenome (GOLD analysis project Ga0207127, IMG submission 153574) | Enriched cells from forest soil in Barre Woods Harvard Forest LTER site, Petersham, Massachusetts, United States -... | ecosystem: Environmental > Terrestrial > Soil > Temperate forest >...
TATACGCAAAGCAAAATCCCCTTGCAGTGTCTCTACTTTGTAGCAGGAATTCATAAACCCTCCGGACAACTTAGACACCCTCTTTGCATCAGGAAAATACTTAAAGATCTCTTCTGAAATTAACATAGCATCAACGCTTATACACGCCTCTGAAAAACTAACTTGCATGAGCGAACCCCCAAAGTCCATAGTTTGTTTGGCTTATCCGGCAGCAAATTTCTTCTGGTAAGCACCTCGAGAGGCAATTTTGAAGAAAAAAGGGTATCAAGCATTGAACCTCCCAATAGCGACGCTTTAATCAAATGATAGCACATGAATCCAAACAAGAAAATACGAGAGATGAGATCTGTGTCTTTTTTTAAATTATTTTTATTATATAAATAGGGAAATTAATAAGACTTTTTAAGAATGGATAAAGTCGAAAGATAACTCATTTTAATTATTGCTGGGTGTTTTTTATACTGACTTGTGCTATAATCTCTAAAAACAAAGGAGATTTTATGGCTTTTTCCCCATCCTCTTATACTTTAAGCAACGCTTTATCTCGTGAGCTCCCTTCTCGTGACCTTCTTATATCAGGTAGGCATCCGGATCATTTAATAACCCGCGCAGTATATTCTAGAATAGGCCGATCTCTTACCAATGAGGACATTGGCAAGATTGTAGCCAGGACCTTCCCTATTAGACTTGACAGTGACCTTTATGATTTTAGTTACATACCCCTAAGGAAAACTCAAAAGGATTTTCAATCGGTCGCCAAGAAACTCGTAAATATAAAAGATGGCCAGTTAGTGCTGAGACACCTAGACTCTCCTCACTGCCATGTTGCATCAAAAGAGTGTAATGATGAGAATTGGGTTACATCAGAAAAATTTGCAGACTATATAAAACAAGAGTCAGAAGACGAAAGTGTATCAGTATGGAATAAGGCTGGAGCAACACCCCGACACACTCGCCTTACAAAGGACGGGAATAGTGTCATAATTCCACCAAAGCAAGCAGGACATAACAAAGTTTCTCTAGAGGAGACGTGGGATCTCATGCGCGCAGTATCGGCTAATCTCGTACGCGCAGTATCAGCTACTTATGCAACAAATTTTATGTTGAGTTCTTGTTTAGACGAAAAAGCTCGAACTGAAATTGAAAAGCTATTAATGGCTGAACGAGAACTTCAGGGAGCGGGTTCGAACCAACAAGAACATTCTTCATCGTCCTCAATAACCGTAACAGCAGTCAGAGGTAATTATGAACAAAAGACACAAGAGTCTACAGGCCCCATCAGGAATTTTGGCGACGTTACTTCTAATGACGATTTGTATGAGTAGTTCTATTGCCAATGCGTACGAAGTTAATTTTGTTCGGCATGGAGAATCCACTTGGAATGTTGAAGGGAGAATGCAAGGGCAGGGTATTTTGTCTACCAGCGATGAAAAGCCGGAAGGAAAATATCAGATTATCACGGGTGCAAAAGGGGAAAAGTTCATAGATTCCGCCGTCCTTACAGAAAAAGGAAAGGAGCAGGCAAAGGAATTAGCAGAAGTGATAAAAGCCTCTCTTGCGGACAAACGGAACGTGCTTCTTCTTTCTTCTGATTTGCTCCGTTGCAAGCAAACCGCAGAAGTCGTGGAAAAGACGCTTAAATCTGCCGGCTTCAATGTTACTGTGCAATATGATCCCCGCTTAAGAGAAGCAAATCATGGTAGACTAAGCGGAATGTATGAGCGTGAGTATAGGGCTCTTGATTATTTCCAAAACTACAAAAAGCTAAATCCCGAAGAACAATTTAAAACTGCAATGGATCCTCTTTTTGGGGAGAATTACTTAACCGTTGCTAAACGCACTCATGACGCAATAGTAGACGCAATTAAGCAATTTCCTGAACATGAAATATATGCAATCACTCACGGTGGGCCTATGAGAGCCTCTTACGCCTACTTAAAGGATGATTCTGTTCCCTTTTCCGATGAATACAATATTGCTAACCAAATAAAAAACTGCGCCATGATGACCGTTCGGGGCTACGGTGCTTCTAACTCGAACTTGCAAATTGAATTGAAAAATCTCGCAAAATAGCTCCTCTCAAAAGACCCATAATAGAGACTGCCTGAACTTTGCAAATTAAGTGGGCCGGTGCACCCCCATTGCACCATAGGCGAAATTTGTCTTGGCTAAAAAGATTTTATTCATCTACTATCGCTAAATAGTTTATAAAAGAGGTACTCTATGGACTGGGTTTTATCACTAAATTGGAGCTGGTTTTTCATTAGGTTAGCCGTTCTTCTAGTGCTTACACCAATCATGGGATATCTAATAGTTCGCATGCTAGAAGCCTTTGAAAAGGCCTGGCAATCAAAGGAGAAGAAAAAAAGATGGCAAGCATGTGCTCTCGCTTTTTTCGTACTGGCCTTAGCTCTCGGCTGGTTTCGATAGTCGCTGTTTCAATTAGTCTGTTCAATAGTGGATTCTGTCACGCTACGAATCTTTTCGATCGACCTGAAGATGAACTCAAAAAAATTCTAATTTTTTAATAGTTTTTTCCCATTCTTCCGGCAAAAAATCCAAGCTTTTTAATTTTTCCATTTGGGCTTGAATAAAGGAAAATATACGCAAAGCAAAATCCCCTTGCAGTGTCTCTACTTTGTAGCAGGAATTCATAAACCCTCCGGACAACTTAGACACCCTCTTTGCATCAGGAAAATACTTAAAGATCTCTTCTGAAATTAACATAGCATCAACGCTTATACACGCCTCTGAAAAACTAACAATTATCGCAAAGCAGTACAGGATGTGCTTTCTTAAATGTATACCCAAACAACCTCAAAAGTCGGCCAAGGGACGGGTTCAAAGCGCCTAAAATCGACGATCGTAAATGACCCTGTTACTAATACAGAGTCATTTACGAAGCCTGCGGTCGTCGATTTTCGGCAGCTTTCAATCCCATCCCTTGGCCGACTTTTGAGGTTGTTTGGGTATAAGATAAGTCTTGCCCCCGTTTATAGCATGGTCAGATTTCGATTATCACAAAGCAGCACAGTACATGTGGTACGGGCTGCTTTGTGATAATTGAAATGTGGCCGTGCTATAAATGGGGGCAGTTGGCTCCGGACCTCCCGCCGGTTCGCGGCCTGCATGCCGCTTCACTTCGAGTCCAAGCGAAAGCCACGCAGGTGGCTTTCTCTGCCCCCAATAAATAAAAATGCCTCGCTCGAAAGCGAGGCATTTTCATTTATTGGGGGCAGTTGGCTCCGGACCTCCCGCCGGTTCGCGGCCTGCATGCCGCTTCACTTCGAGTCCAAGCGAAAGCCACGCAGGTGGCTTTCTCTGCCCCCAATAAATAAAAATGCCTCGCTCGAAAGCGAGGCATTTTCATTTATTGGGGGCAGTTGGACTCGAACCAACGAATACCGAAGTAGAGGGATTTACAGTCGTATCACAATTCTTAACCAGCATAAACCAGCTCACACAGCCTCAATAGAATCAAGCACTTAAAGATGCCTCGATTATGCCAGTCTACCCCCTTTTACGCTACTCTTAGTTGGCCGAGTGCGTAAAATTTGCGTATTTTTTTGCGCCTACTTATCAAAATAAAAAACGGCAATCACCCCTAAAAAAAGAAATAGGGGAAATTCTTTGTCGAAAAAGCAATTACAATTTTAAGTGTCTTTTAATTTTTATGAGAACGAAGCAAATAAGCCCGCTTTATAGCAAATCCAAATTTATCAGAAAGTTCTTCCGTAGAAAGCTCTTTATAGCCACCATTCTTGATAGTTTCCAAATCTAATAAAAAAGAAACAACAGGATCATCTTGCTCAAGAAGGACAATACGGGAAAATTGTACAAGTTCAGAATCTTTTAGCACTTCCTGAAGCTTAGAAGATATAATTTTATATGCGCTCATTTCTTTTGAATTTAACCATTTTGCAGAGATAATTATATCCCATTTTTCAAGGGGTTCCTCTCTTAAAAAAAGAGCAAAAATCAAAAGAGACCCATGCTCTGACTCTAACTCTTTGATCAAGATTTTTAATTTATCTATAGTTTCTTTCATAAATTTTTCAATATTTCTTCTGTAGATTCTATTAACAACTTAACGTCTTCTTCTGTTTGGGCTTGAGAAGAATATCGGACCTCTGAATTCCATTTCATAACAATTGACCATTCAGACATCAAGGATTTTTTTATATGCTTCTCCACCCCAGAGAAATGAAGCAACACTTCAAAATCGTGAGTTTTCAAATCCTTACATTTACTTGTTGAATATTCATCCCAGCCCAAAGTAATGCATATTTTCTTTTTTAATCCAAGCTCTACAGCATAACCACAAATATAGAAAGCACCACCATATCGACCTGCTTTAAACAGGACTTTAGCGTCTTCAAGTCTTTCTTTAATAAGCTTTTCTAGATTGTCTATTGTTAGATTTTGCACGTTACTTTAGAACTAAACAACTAATTTACGGGATTTTTTAGCGTAAAGTATACGTAACAAAAACGAATTTGGGTAGAACTTTCTCTTATTTTACCTCTCTTCCCCCTCATACACGCTTCAACAAAAGGCTTTAAATAGTTTTTTTTTATTTGGTCACCTGTTGATGCTCATCTTAATTTGATCCATCATATACAAAAAAATAATCAGAGCTATGAAGCCTAAAATCCCTAGAGCATTTTCTCTGGCCCATTTCAAAACCTTAACGTGGTTTGTAAACAAAAATTTAGCGAACTTATAGACAGTAAACCCTAACGCTACCAGGATGGCAAAAAGAAGACTTTTCCAAGGAAAAAAGAATAGGAAAACTATAAAAGACAACCATAGAAGATCTTCGATTGAAAATGAAATCTTTTTTCCTTGCCCGATTTGCATTCCAATCCAAAGAGCAATAATAATCGCCAGTAAAAACTCCATTCTCTATCCTTTTTAAGAATTTATTTTCTAAGCCTTTGAAGCATTTGCCTTAATCGTTCTAATTTCTGCATAAATTGTTGTTTTTCAGAACTACACTGACTACCTTGGAGACGCTGCTCTTGTAGCTGCTCTTCCTGTACTTGACTAATTTTATCGAATTGCTGACAGGAACGTAGAACTTTCGCCGCAAGATGCCCACATAAGGTCGTCAAGCAAGATTCAAAATCCCGAGAAACATCTGAAACGTTGTACTTGGCATGAATGGCCTCATGCAACAGTGTTGCAGCAAATTCGTGAAGAGAGGCTAACCGAGATCGATGAATGACTATCCAGCCCTCTTTAGGCATCCAGAGGCCGATCGTCTCCCGAGCGCTTAAAAAATCTTTTTTTATTGTTTCTGAAATTTTTATATCGCGGACAACCGCTGGCTTACCATCTAACAATTCCAAAATTTTTTCTTGCAGATTCCATATTATAAGCTCTTTCTGGGACAAATTTTGTGATTCAATCCACTTAAATTCGAATGACTCCCCATATTGTTTAAAGAGTTCGCTTGCCTCTACAACTGGCTTGCCCTCAATATCTTTAATACCCTGAATCTTCGAGACCAAAACATCAGGAATTGCAATGATCCTATGACCACCGGATACCGCAACATCTACAAGAAAAGGATTACGAGCAAGTTCATCTGCACTTACAAACAACACCTTTTCTTTAGCATTAAGAATTCTTACAGCATGACTTTGAACATCAGACCAAACTAGCTCATCATGAGCCTCTCCTGTAGACCAGAATTGAAGATCTTTCGCTAATGCTTCTGCAACATTTTCAGATGAACAGCTGAGTAGTATTGATCTGATTCTCTCAGAATAGGCAACCCTCCCGAGATTCTGACGCTCTCTGTTAAGCGCCTTTTTGATTTTTGAGTCTAGGGAAGTAATATTATAGCTAAAAAGAAACCTGGGTTCCGATGCCACACAAAGACCATTAATAAAGATCTGTCCTTGTCCATTAGAACAGGGATAGACATCACCAAATTTTGTAATTTCGATGGGGTCTACTTCCGAAAACTGAAGAAACATAGCCCGGGCGGCTTGAATATCCTCATCCTTAAGCCCAAACAATCTACACTCTGTTCCTGTTAATTCAGGATTTGATGATGGAAGTAGAACTGCATGTAAAGTAAATACATCCTCAAATGAATGCTTTGATAAACGCTCTAAAGCTATATCACCAAAACGAGAGCAAATTAATACACCCACTCCGTTTCTTTCAAAAGTAGCAAGAGCGTCTTTTAATCCGATTCCGAACTTGCCAATAACGGCTGAGTTGCGCAGTTTTTCAGGGTTTTCACTCTGGATTAGGCTTTCGTACTTTATCCCCCGACCATAATCGCGAATCGTCCAACAAGCATCCCCAATTTTTTTGATTTCAGGCGTTTGAGTACCTGTAAGTGTAGACTCGTCAAGAGCGTTAGCAATAAGCTCCCTAATTGCATGAGCGATCTCCCAATTTTCCAGGATTTTATCAATGTTAAGATCAAAATATTTCATAAAATTTGACTCTTTTCTAATTACGTTGTTTTATCCTCAAAAATTGCCAGCTCAATTTCATCATCTGTAGAATCAAAAATCTCATCCTCCTCAAAATACTGCTCCGATACCTTTCTTTCCTTTTTCACCAATTTTCTAATATGGTCACATCTTTTCATTAGGCTACCCGTACCATCTTGCAAGGTGTTCATTGTTCCTTCAAAATATTCCTGTAATTTTTTAATAGAGCTTCCTATTTTTTCAAGCTTAGTAACAAATACAACAAACTTGTCATATAATTTGATTGCTTCTTCTGCGATTTTCTTAGAATTTTTATTTTGATATTCCGCTTTCCAACAAATATTAATTGTTTTTAATATAGGCATTAAAGTAGTTGGAGAAGTAATAATCACCCCTCTTTCCCAGGCAAATTCAAACAAACTTTGTCCCTCCCCCTCTTCATAATTCTGAGTGATAAGAGAAAAAGCAGACTCAATAGGAGTGAACATAAGAACAAAATCTAGGGTAGTAATATCATCAATGGATTGATATTTTTTCTGGCTTAATTCTTTAATATGTGTACAAAAAGCATTTTCTAATGCTACTAAAGCCGCGGATTTATCAAAATCATCTTCAACAGCGATGTATTCGCTGTAATGCGTAAGTGACACTTTTGAGTCGATAAAAATGATCTTCTGATCAGGAAGATATACCGTTACATCAGGTCGCTGACGACCAGCTTCTTCACTGCTATAACTTTCTTGGACACTAAACTCCCTTCCCTTTTTTAATCCCGAACTTTCAAGGATTCTTTCTAATACAAGTTCTCCCCATTTACCTTGCGCCCTCGAATCTCCTCTCAATGCCTTTGCTAGACCTTCAGAAGAATCTTTTAGTTCCTTTCCCGCTTGTGTAATAAAACGAATTTCCTGTTTAAGTGCGGTACGATCTTTCAAATCATCTTCGTATTTTTTATCGATATTTGTTTGAAAATCTTTGATGTTTGCTTTTAGAGGATCAATTAAGCTTATCAATGCTGTTTTAGAGTTCTCATCAAAATTCTTTGTCTTCTCTCCTAGTATTTTTCCAGCCAAATTTTCAAATTCTAAAAGCATCTTTTGGCGAAATTCATCTATTTCTTTGTCATGTTGCTTCTTTAGTTCCTCCAAAGCTGTCTTTTTTTCTTCGATTGAAACAGACTCTTTTTGGAGCTTAGCAAAGCTACTTCGCAAATTTATAATTTCCTCTTCCAATTCGCTAATACGGTTCCTTCTTTCCTCAGCAAGAGCAAAAAAGCCTGCACTTTTGCTTAACTCAGAACCATACTTCTCTCGCAACTGCCCTTGCGATTGCGCATGATCCTCTAAGATGGTTTCCGCCAATTTACGAGATCTAAATTGGGCCCAGTAACACCCTGAAGCAATTCCTAAAATAAGCCAAAGTATAGAATTTGTAATATCCATAACTACCCTCCCTCTGCACAGAATGTTTTCAAAAACCCAAAAACCAATTTGAAATTCGATTTTTAATTTAAAAATAAATTAAATTTTGTATTTTTTAATTTGTTTTTTACACGTTTTCATTAAATTTATTTATAAAATTACAATATGATACACACAATCGTGTATTTTTTCAACACTATCGTGTGTGTTAAGTCATCTTTAGCCCATGTAGCCTTATTTGAAAGAGGTTAAGATGGGCAAAAGGAGCTCTAAAAAAGATTTGATTCTTGTGGAATTTGCCAAAAAAGTACGACAACGACGCTATGAATTGGGTCTAACACAAGAGGCGTTAGCAGAAAAAGCAAATTTTCATGTCAATTATGTTGGAGGATTAGAAAGAGCAGAGCGCAACCCATCCCTTACAACTATGATCGCCCTGTCCCAAGCCTTAGAAACTTCGCCAAAAAACCTCCTTCCAGATTAATCAATATTTTAGAAATCCAAGCGATGAGTCGGAGAAGGGGCCCATGCGCGTGCATTAGAGGGAAGAAAACATCTAGCATTTTTCCATGATTTCCCTCGTAACAGCCTTCATTTCTCTTAAAATGCTGCGTTCTTTTTTTCTTTGTTGTATTGCCCGTAAAGTCGTTCCGCCATGGGTTTCGCGCTTATAAAAAACACCTCCATGCATTCGACAGCGCCCATTTTTCATCCCGGGTTGTCCACATGGTAGCCCTCCTTTCGTTCGACATTTAGCTCCGCAAATCCTAACCCCTTGAATTGGCATCTCCCCCTCCCTTCCCTTTTTTAATAGGCCCTAATAACGTTGATATTTGGAGAGCCATGTCTTCGCTTCTTTTCCAATAGAGCCATGACCTCATTAGAGAATCTCAATAGGTTCATTCCTAATCTTTTGTCATCACTGTAATTGCTTACCAGACCTCGCATTCCCAATGTGTGACTAAAAACAATTTGAGCTGCATATAGAGTTTCAAGAGTGTCTCCAGGATTAATAGCCTTCATAAAAGAAAGTATCCCCTCCACCTCCGTTTGAGAAATAGCAACTCGCCTTTCTCCATTGTCAACGGCATAGATGATACTTAGTGCTTCTAGGATTAACTCTTTCGCTTTCTTGTTAGAATCGGCATGAAATGCTTGCATTAGAGGAGCAAGCGCATTAGGCAGTGTAACTTCGTGAATCCCCTCTTTGGAGAGGGGATTGTGCTGTTTTTGCCATTTAGCCATGCCTTTACACCCAATAGAAGCCGGTTTCATTCGCACGCGCTCTTAAAACTTCATCTTCTGCCTCTTGGTTCCTAAGAGCCCTTACGGCCTTTGGATCCCCATCCTTAGCTTTCAGCCAAAGCTTTAGCCACTCTTTAGACCTCTTTTCGTGAAGACTTGTCAAGCTATCGTGATCATAGAAATCTATAAGCTCAATTGCAGGGATTTCATTTTTCATAGTTCCACCCCCTCAAGAATTGCTGAATGGGCTTCTTTTTTAATATTCACCACCTGGCCTTGATTTACGTTATATTGCACGCTAATTTGCTGAGCCCCTTTGTTTCTGTACTTCTGCAAAGTTTCTAAAACTCTATGGCCAAATTCAAAAAAATCCAGGTCTATCGAAGCTTTTCCATATTCTGCAGTAGATTCCATTGCGCGAATGTAAGTGACTGCAAACTGGCTTGCAAGTGCCACTTCTATCGCATCAGTAGGCTGTAAGGACTCGATTAAATGTATGACCATTTCTACTTGCTCTTTTGTTGCAATGGCTTTTGGTGAGATATCATTATGTTGATAATCCCAACTACTAAGAGGTTTTAAAGAATAGGCTAATCGTACCGTTCTTTGAATAATACGCTTGATAACTTCTTTGTTTTGCGCGGGCTTTTCTACTCGCATTCCATTGAATTTCTTGGGAACTGGATAACAAGCATCCTCTAAGCTTTTCTTTCTAGGCGCAATCTCTCCATTTTTATTCATACAGGCTACCTTCCTCTATCTTTTGAAAATGTTTCTCTAATACTGCTCTTCTTTCTTCATCACCCATCCATCGATCAAGATCGATCTGGAAATTAACAATGATATTCTCAACACTTGCAATTTGCCTTATTGTTAACTCTCTTCCCTCTGCCAGCTGATTAAGGCAACTATTGACGAATGATGGGTTAAAAGAGGGGTGTCTTGTTGACCAGGCAAGAATGATCTCAAGCTTTGTTGTAATATCAATGCAGTGGAGTCTTTCTCTTTTTGCTTCCTTTTTTTCCTCAACCACTTGATGCTTGAGGCGTTGATCGTAATCTTTTCTAAATCCCTCGTCCGAGAGGGCTTCGTAGGCAGCGCGTACTTGTTCATATTTTGTTCGATCTCCCCCTGACATATCAGGGTGGTACTGTTTTGCAAGTTGTCTAAAGGCTCGCTTAACTTCATTGGAACCAGAGAAAGATTTGAGGAGGAGGGTTTCATAATAATTTTCCATTAGTTTTATATCCCATATTATCAACCTTCTTTTTAGAAGGACGTGCAACAGCTTTCTTTTGACTTTGCTGCAAGCTTGTTGCACAGTATGTTGCTTTAATTTTAAGGTTTTGCATTGACATCATGTTCATCCAACAACGCTCTTGTTGCAGCATTGTTGCACTAACAGTTGCAAAGCGAATGACTACTGTTGCATGTTGCATTTCTTTATGAACGCAATAAGCAACACTCTGAGGATATCTATTCCGATTTGGGTAAAATCCTAACTTCAAGACCCCTTCCCTTTTAGCCATCTAGAAACTGTAGATTTATTAACTTCCAGTTCTTCTGCAATTTCAGTGATGTTCATTCCCTCTTCCTTAAGTTTAAAAGCCTCTTCTTTTTTCCCTCCTTCAACATTCTTATAGACCCACTCAGAAACCCCGTTTAAGCTTGTCACTAAACTAGCTTCAAATGACTTGGCATCATCACCTTCAAACCCTCTATTTTTTTCATAATGAATCTCAAATCTAGCGCCATTACTAGCGGACCAGTCTTTCGGCTTCCTAAGCGCCATGACCGTATCTAGTACATCTTCCTTTTTGCTAGTACCTCTCTGCTTTCCGCTTTTTCCTGCATGATGGATAATAAGCACTGTTTTCCCTAGTTTTCTAAGGCAAAGCAACCATTCTTGAACAACAACCCAACTTCCTGCCTCATTCTCATCTCCACTCTTAATTAGACAGGACAAATTATCTAGAATGAGAACATCAAATTCGTCGATAAGTTCATTAATATCAGCCTGACCATCCCATGAACCCAGATCTCTGATTTTGTTGTCTTCGATGCCGTCGTTAATAATCCGAAAAAAATTGGGGTTTTGAATCTTTCCAATAGAAGAAAGAGATATTTTAAACAACCTCTCTTTTATTGAAATGGCGGGCATTTCTCCATCAACATACAGAACACGTTTAGGCTCACAAGCCTCAAAATTTAATAATTTTCCACCGCTTGCTATAGCATACGCAATTGAAAGCGCTAGCCAGGTTTTACCTAACCCTCTTTCTGCATAAAGCATAGACAAGTCCTTTTCTCTGAGCCACGGCTTTAAAATTAGATTTTTCGGAGGGATTTCTCGGGATAAAATGTCCGCAATATTGATAGGATTAAAATGAGTCTTTCTTTGGAGCTGTTCTCTAACTTCTTCAAGCCCATGATGAAAATGAAGATCATTGAAATCAGACGCGTATTCTCCGCTTGGCAGCTTATAACCTTCAGGAAATTTAGGAAAAAACACACTACATCCGTGCTTTTTAGCGGCATTTTCTGCTGCTTTACGCCCTGGATTATTTGGATTCCCCACATCATCATCAGCTGCAATAGTTATCCAATGCATTGGATATTTTTCTCGAAGGATCTTAATGACAGGATCAAGGTTTCCACAGTCAAATGCAATAACTACCGGAATTCCCGTTGCTTCATAAACAGAAGCAGCAGTAGAAAAGCCCTCACAAATAAAAATAGCATTGGCTTCTTTCAGATTACCAAGAACAGAGAAACATCCCTTCTTCTCTCCTCCAGGGAGAAACGACTTAAAGCATTTTCCTTCTTCAGACAAAGAAATAAATTGGAGAGATCGAAGGTCCTCTTCTACATTTATAAGAGGGATGATAAGTGAATCATATCCTTGGAGATTTTTGCCAAATCTTGCAATATATCCCTTAACATTTTTTGCCATTAGATAAGCTGCATGATTTCCTAGTTCAGGACATTCTATTAAGGCATTGCACCAAATCTCCTTAGCTTCGTCCGAAGCCTCATCTTGGCGTTTTTGGCGCTCTTCTTCAGCGACAACTTGCATTGCCTTAATGTATTGACCTATCTCTTCTTGTTCTCCTCTAGAAAAACTTTCATTACGCTCTTTCCAAGATTGGAATATCTCTTTCCGACCTAAACTCCACGAGCCAAAAGAACAGCAAAAATACAACTTTTCTCTAAAGAGCCAATACTTTGCAACATACCACTCATCTTTTTTGGAACCCTTGCTATCAATAGAAAATCTATGAATTTCCCCATCTATTTTCAATGGACCATCGAAGGGAATTTGCTTTGATTTCATAAAACAACGGCATTCCAATTCAAGATCATAAATTGATTGAGAACTATTGAATGCTTTGCTAGTATTAGGCTCATAGTTACTTAGATTATCACTGAGAGCCGCCCCTTCCCGAGCGGCTTCAGTTTTTTGGGCCTCTATCATAGTTTGCCCCCGGCTTTATTACTTCCGGAACTACTGCTTCCTTGTATACGGTCCAAGCAAGCAAAGAACTCTTGGGGATCAATCAACACTCTTCTATAAAATCTCTTTATTGCCGTATCAAAACCCCGTTCGCTTGCATTCTGAATAATTGCTCTTAAAGCAGATTCAGAAGGCCAAGGAAACTTAGCTGCGAACTGCTTCACTGTCAAATAATTTTTTACTGATGATTCTATTGTCATTAGAGCTCCTTTAATTAGGCTACTGTTAGTACAATCCCAATTGTGCTCGAGACAAATAATTAAATAGGATAATTTCAAAGGGAAAGAGTGACTGGAGCTACTCTTTTTTATTCTTTTTTATTGCAGAAAGATATTTGTTAAAATCAGTCATTTTTTTCTGGAAGAGGTCATTTTTTAGATCACAATTAAACTTCTTACCTTTTCCTCTTGGGTGTTCTATCCTAAAATCACCCTTCCTTGCAGCTTTTTTGAGAAGGGTTATAGTAGGATTGTATAAACCAATAATCGCTCCTTGCATAATCTGCTCAGCTACCTTTATCATCAATTCTTCTTGAGTAGTTTTCTCGGGATCTGCGCTTGTCTTTCTTAGCTCTTCAAAAATAAGAGAAAGCCTACCTAAATCTTTTTGATATTTTTCTGTTTTTGTATCTTTATTATCTGGAACGGGCATATCCATCTGCGGTGCTGGAAAGTCAGAGGAAAGAATCAAGCATATCTCTGAAAATAGTCTCTGAATTATAGTATGAAAATGTTCTCGATCAAAATAGTCTTTATCAAAACATGGCAAATCTACGTGTTGTAATATGCCAGCAACCATTTTAAAAAACGCTTCTCGGCGAGCCGCATGCGCTTGCAACCACAGTTCCAAACCAGAGGCTTCAATTCTTGGCCACCATACAGAAATGATATCACCCACATAAGACCAATACTCTTGGAGACAAAGCAACTGACTCCAAAGAAATTTAGGATCAGTATCACTTCTAGTTTGAACAGAAGAAGGATTCAATTGCTTAATCAAAGTTAACGCAGAAGGGGCAAAAGTAAAATCCCACCCCTTAACAACTTTTTGAGCATAAAGCGACTTTAGTTTGTAATAGTATAAATCATATGGATAAGGGGGCTCTTTTAAAAAAGCACAGCTTCCTTGTTTCTTAACTTCTTCTAAAATTTCATTTAAAAACTGCAAGGTCGCCGAATCATCTTCAGAATGTGTATGAATCTCATTGACAGCACATGACAGCTCTCTATATGCATGATAAACTAAATAACTCTCTGCTTTTAGTTGATTATTCCAATCCGTAACTATATCTTTCGTCGCAGGATCCCAGTGCAAAAAAGGCAATAATCTGTCGACAACATTTTTAATAAATCCTTCATTACTTTTTCCGTCTTTAATTATGCTCCATAATTCTTGAAACTTGTTTTTAAAACCATTAATAATATGATTACTCAGCATCTTGTTCTTCCTCAATAAATTTTCTTTGCGTGCGCTCCATTAAATTTGCAATGTGTTGTTGGCTATAGTGCGCATATCGACGTGTCATATGCGGAGAGCGATGTCCTAAGATAGCCATAAGTTCGCCCTGTGTCGCGCCCATCATTGCCATGTAGGATGCAGCCGTATGTCTTAAATCATGAAAACGGAATTTTTCAATCGCTGCTTGTTTTAAAGCGGCTTCAAAGGCATAACGAATCTTAGCCACTTCAGCCCCCTCTCTATTGTAAATAGCCTTGAATATGCATTCCTTTGAGAGTCTTCCAAAATTAGGAGAAGCCTTTAAAGCTTCTTCAACTTCGTTTGTAAGAGGGATAATCCTTCTATCTCCATTTTTTGTTTCATGGAGGGTGATCGTTCTAGAAGAAAAATCGATGTCTTCCCATTTAAGATTGATGATCTCTCCATGACGCATGCCTGTAGCAAGAGCTATGCGTACTACTGTGAATAAGTAGGGATTGGAAGAATTCCTGCATGCAAGTAAAAGCCTTTTAATTTCATCTTCGCTTAAGAAGCGCTCTCTCCCTTTTCCTTCTTGAGGTTTTGATATTTTGTCCATGGGATTTTCTTGAATCCATCCCCATTCTTTTACGGCTATGCCTAACGCTTTAGAAAAAGCTGCAAGGTAACGATTAACAGTTCCCCCGCTTCGCTGTGACTTTCTATAAGTGACTCCACCAAGCAATTTATCACGGGATGCTGCAATTTGAGATGGGGTTAAATCTGCAAGGATTAAATGGCCTAATTCTTCTTTCCACCACAAAACAAGAGCTGTATTTTTCTTTTGATACTTCGGGGATTTGGGAATCCATTGTTCGATAAAGCGATCAACAAGCTCCCCTACCGTGTGTTTTTTAGATTCTGAGGTGCGGAAATGACGCCCATCGCGGATGGAGGACTCGATATCCTGCACCCATTTTTTGGCAAGGGTTCTTGTACGGAAGGATGCTCGTTGAGGAACGCTTCCTCTAACACGTACTTCGGCATGATAACTTGTAGTTCCATCTTTTTTAGATACTTCTCTAATCGATCCCATAGGTCTCCAGAACAAAGTGGTATAATGTAGCAAAACCGCCCTTAAAGCAGCAAGCAAGGGATATGAAATCCCCTGCAAAAATCATTAAATCCCCAAGTAAATCAATCACTTGAAGATTCGATGCAGTGCAAATTACGCAGTTTTTACGCACTTTAGAAAAGTTTTGTCGACTTTTGGGAGAATTTCTGATTAAAGAAAAAATGGAAATAGACAGACAATCGATTGCGCCAGCTTGTGCTAGTTTCGTTTGGCCGAGTGCGTAAAATTTGCGTAATTTGAGTGTCTTTAAGTGTGATTTTTGAAGCTGATTTTGGATGCAGTTTTGTCTATGAAATTTGGGGGCAGTTGGACTCGAACCAACGAATACCGAAGTAGAGGGATTTACAGTCCCTTGCAATTGCCGCTATGCGATACCCCCGAAACAGAGAAAGGAGAGAAACAGATATGCTGGAGAAAGGAATTGAACCCTCAACCGTCCGATTACAAGTCGGGTGCTCTACCAATTGAGCTACTCCAGCAAAAGTTGTAAAACTTATAACAATTTACACTTTTTCACACAAGCACTATTCGTTACATGATGGGATTTTTTTCGTCATCCTGTTCTGGTTTTTTCGCAGGAGGAACTAGAGGCTGGACGTTTTTTAAAAGGGTCGAAACTTTTTGCAATTTATTTTCAAGATTGGGGTTTTTGTTGAAGTCTGAAAATAGCTGAGCATTGATCTTTTTACGCGACATTTTCTCTTCGCAGCACTTCTTAAATTTTTTGCCAGATCCACAAGGGCAAGGGTCGTTACGTCCTACTTTCTTTTCCATGATTGAGCTCCTTAATTATTTGCTAAGCAGTATAGGGGAATCCCTTGTTCTATAAAAGGAAAATGTCTTTTTACTTTGCCTGTTTCCCTTTGCAGCAAAGCAAGTTGTTTACAGTTAGTTTTCTCGCATCTTCTGGTAAATCGGTGCGTTTTAAAAGTTTTTCATACACTTCAGAAGCCTCATCATATTTTCCTAACATAAAGGCGCAGTTGGCATACTGCAGGGAAATTCCATAGTGGTAAATCCAGTGCTCCACGTACATTCCATCACTTGGCATAAGGATAGAAAGGCCTGCTTTTGCAACAATATACCCTAAAACAAAAGTTTTATTTTTAAAAAAGTAATCTGCAAGGCGGTAAAGGGGTTCTGCCCGCGTTTGATCACTTTCAAAGGCTTTACTATAGTTTTTTAAAAATATCTCTTGAGGTTTTTTAAGATGTTCTTGGAGCTTACCCGCTGTATAAAGCGACCAAAAAACTTCTTTATCCCACACCCCTTTCATAGAAGCTCTTCTTTCATAATTTTTTATAGCCAGCTCATACTCCTCTGCATTGTGGTAGCTTTGCGCTAGATAAAAAACATAGCGCGCATTAGAAGGGTCTTTTTCAAGGGCTTTTTCTAAAACAGCTGCGTCTTTATAGTATTTTTTAGGGTCTTTTGAGCGGTTGCCATCTGAATCTGTAAAAACTCTCATCGTTTTAAGCACCTCAGAAGTTTTAGCATCAGAGGGAACAAGAAGATATTCATGCAAAACATCTCTCCACGCCCACTTAAGGTGATTATTTACCAGAAAAAACCGGTGATATTCTGAAAACGTTGTGTCTGAATCGCGCACCGAAATATAGTAATAATCTTTATCTAAAGCAGGTTTTACAAAATCAGGACCCAAAACAAGCTTTTCATCGGCGTCCATAAAAAGAATGTAATCGCCCTTATCAAAAGCCAGAGATAAAGCCTCATCCCGATTATGTCCAAAATCTACCCATGGGCGCTCATAGAGCTCCCCCGGAATATCTTTTAAAAACTCTTTAATGATTTTTTGTGTGCCATCTGTTGAGCCTGTATCGACAATCACCCAATAGTCTATATGATTTTTTACAGATTCTAAACATCTTGTAATCACGTGGCTTTCGTCCTTAACAATCATATTTAAGCAAATGGTTTTCTCTGCAAAAGAAGGAAGAACGAAAGAGAGGAAGAGTAAAATATATTTTATCATAGAATTTCCTGTTTTTATCTAGAATTTCAAAAACGGAAAAAAAAGTCGACTTCGATCTTTTGAGTCTGTAAAATGCCTGTCTTGAGCCCATAGATGCAAACAATAAAAATAAACAAAGAGAAATAAATTTTTCTCTCTTTCTTCTCTCTGTGGTTTCTTGTCTTCTGTGGTTAAAAAAATGCAAGTCTTTGAGTACTCAAGTGTTAGCCAAAGATTTAACCACAGAGGGAAGAAACCACAGAGAGAAGAGAGAGAGAGAAACAGAAAATCGTAAAAAGTGGAGCACTCAAGACCCATGCAGTTAAATATATTTACTCCTAAGCTCCCTGTTGCAGCGCCTCCTTGGACAAAGCTTGGTAAAAGGCTTGAGAGCCTTTGCCGCAAAGCTATTTTTGAGCTTTCTCTTCTTGAGGGAGTTACTAAGGTAGCTGTTGCTTTAAGCGGAGGCAAAGATAGCCTGACGCTTCTTTACTTACTGAAAGCCATCTCGGGAAGAGGGATCCAAAACTTCGAGATTATTGCTATCCACGTGGGAGGAGCTTTTTCTTGTGGAGCCGGAATTAGTGAAAAATTCCTCGAAGGCATTTGCAAAGAGCTAGGGGTTAAGTTAATCATTCGGGAAGCTACGCAAAAACTTGAAGACCTTGAATGTTATAGCTGCTCAAGAAAAAGGCGCACGCTTATTTTTAATGCAGCGAAAGAAGAAGGAGCTACAGTTATTGCTTTTGGACACCATAAGGATGATAGTGTGCAAACCCTTCTTATGAACCTTTTGCACAAAGCAGAATTTGCAGGAAATTTAGCTAAAGTGCCTATGCAAGACTATGGAATCACCATTATTCGTCCCTTGATATTTATTTTAGAAGACGAAATTAAAGAATTTGCTAAACTTTATAACTTTAATAGAATTGTCTGCGGCTGCCCGGTCGGACAAAATTCTCTTAGGAAAAAAACAAAAGAGCTTATTGAACAAATGAAAGAACATTTTCCCAATGCTTTAGAAAATCTTTTTCAAGCAAGCTTGGAATATGGCTCAAAGAAAGCTGAAAAACGGTAACTCACATTATGTATATCTATGAACTTGCAGCGATTGTTTGCTACTTCATTATTTTATTAATCGTTGGTCTTTTATCTTATAAAAGACATCTTTCAGCTGCCGATTTTATTATCGGCGGTAGATCCTTAAATTACTGGTTAACAGCTTTAGCTGCCCATGCAAGTGATATGAGCAGTTGGTTATTTATGGGCTACCCCTCCATCATTTTTATAGGAGGGCTTGCAAATGCATGGACAGCTGTTGGCCTTGCCTTATTCATGTATTTAAATTGGCAGCTTGTAGCCCCAAGAATTAGGGTAGCTACAGAGCAATATAATAGCCTTACATTTTCCTCTTTTTTTGAAAGCAGGCTAGCTGACACATCTGGCGTTATTCGGATATTTACTGCCATCATGTCTCTTATTTTTTACTCCATCTATATCTCTGCTGCTCTTGTTGGCTTAGGGATTTTACTACAAACGCTCTTTGGCCTTCACTTTGCGCTTGGCATTCTCATCGGCACTTTAATTGTTATCCCTTACGTGTTTATGGGAGGGTATCACACGCTTGCCTGGATCGATCTTTTCCAAGGTCTTTTCTTGATGGTTGTAATCATTTGCGTTCCTCTTTACATCTTAGGTTACATAGGAGGATGGGATACCATTGCTTTAGAGATGCAGGTAAAAAATATCTCCTTATCTTTATTGCCTAAAGGACCAAATCCTATACTGAACGTTATTTTTATGACAATTGGATGGGGAATTGGTTACTTTGGACAGCCTCACATCGTGACAAAATTCATGGGTATTAAAAACGTCAAAGAAATCCCTAAATCAAAATATATCGGGATGTCTTGGATGGTTCTATCTCTTGGTGCAGCAACGCTTGTTGGAATTGTGGGAATTGGGTTCTTTAAAAATGGAATTTCTGATCCTGAACAAGTTTTTATTGAAATGGTAAGAGAGGTTTTTCATCCGTTTTTAATTGGCTTTATTTTATGTGCTATTTTAGCGGCTACGATTAATGCCATGAGCTCGCAAGTCCTTGTGCTTTCGTCTACTATCACCGAAGACTTTTATAAACGCTTTGCTAACAAAGATGCCAGCTCTAGAACACTTCTTATTGTTTCACGTGTAGGCGTTATTGTAGTAGCAGCTGTAGCCTTTGCTATTGCCTATTTTAGCTCACGTTCTATCTACACCCTGGTATTGTATGCCTGGTCAGGACTTGGCGCAGCTTTTGGGCCGCTCTTGCTTCTTTGCCTTTATTCCAAAAAAATCAATAAATATGGAGCTTGGGCAGGTATTTTATCCGGCGGGCTTATTGCAGGTATTTGGCCATATTTTGATCCCCACATATTTTCTATTCCAGTTCCTTCGTTAATCCCTGGATTCTTTGGTAGTTTAATCATGATCTTTATTGTCTCTTACGCAACGCAACACCTTAACGCAAAGGAAGAAAATCTATGAGCAAGAAACCCCATATTCTTATCGTTAATGACGACGGCATTCATGCTCCGGGTATTAAACACTTATGGAAAGCTCTTTTTGGGAAAGCTGACATTTCTATTATTGCACCCGCCTCTGAGCAATCAGGGATGAGTGTCGCTTTTACCTCTAAAGTCCCCTTGCATATCCGCCCTGTTGCTTGGGAAGAAAATACGCCTGCATGGAGCGTTTCTGGAACACCTGCCGATTGTATCCGTCTGGGAACAAGCGTAATTCTTGATAGAGCGCCCGACCTCATTGTTTCAGGAATCAATAAAGGAGATAATTCAGGAAGAAGCGTTCTTTTTAGCGGCACTGTAGGCGGCGTAATTGAAGGTGTGTTAAGAGGAATTCCTGGAATTGCGTTTTCTTGCGAGGAGTTTGACAACCCAGATTACGCTATAGGAGAAAAATACATCTACTCCATTGTTAAACATGTTCTAGAGCAGCCTTTACCTCAAGGGAGTTTCCTCAACGTCACATTTCCAGCACTTGGAGAAATTAAAGGTTTTAAACTCACAAGACAAGGCAAACGCTACTGGAAAGAAGAGCCACAAAAAGGACTTCACCCCGAAGGACACCACTACTACTGGCTTGGAGGCACACAACTCCACGTTGAAGAGCACGAAGAGAGCGATGTAGCAATGCTCAAAGAGGGCTACTTAACAGCCACCCCCATCCATGTAGAAGAGCTCACAGACTACAGCGTCCTTAAAACAAGAAAAGAACTCTTCGAGAACATTTATGTATAAGAACTAGAAGCCTACTACACCCTCTGCCACCGCCCATAACAAAGAGAGATAATTTTCTCTCTCTCTCTTCCTCTGTGGTTTCTTGTCTCTGTGGTTAAAAAAATGCAAGTCCTTGCGCGCTCAAGTGTTAGCCGAAGATTAAACCACAGAGACAAGAAACCACAGAGGAAGAGAGAGAGAGAAATTTATTTCTCTTTGTTTTTTTAAATGTTGGGTTGGTCTTTTAGGTGAACATATCCGCCTAATACGACTAGCGCAATGAATACTATAGCAACAACTAATAAGCGGCCTATAAAAGGATATCTGGATACTCTACCATGCTCTTGAAGATGATTGCTGATTTTAGCAAGAGGGCCTTTGTAAATTATGCTTCTAGCTTTTGACATTAAACAACAGCGAAGACGAGCTTCTTGCTGAGTAACAAAGCAATGATCTGGCATATCTGCTTCGCCTATATTACATGCGGTGCGAATCTGAGAAATGTTTTTTAAATCAGGAACAACAATTCCCGCAATATGTAATGCGTGATTTTTACGAAAATTAAAAGGGCGCTGAAAACCAATCCACTCACGCTCAATACTATATCCATTATTTTGAGAAATAAGATTAAACCCCCCTTCTGGCGCATGCTTAACATCAATAAGAAGGCCATAATCCCCATACTTAACCTCCACATCGCTAGAAAACCAGGCTCCAGGGATGGCCTGGCTAGAAACCCTAACAAATCCTGCTTTTATCTTTTCTACAATGGATTCGTAAGAGGCCATATGGCAAAGATCTGGAAGTTCGATGCATGTCTTTTTTTTAAAAGACATAATCCACTCTTTTGTTCTTGTAAGATAATCCGATTGAATATGCCCGATACCCTCAGTTAGAATCCATCCCATGACTTTGAGTATTTGAATAGACTCCTCTTTACTCCTAGTTTCTTCAGAAGTTAGCTCTCCTCCGTAAACCGTATTAGCATATTTATCAAAGGAACGACAAGCAAGTTCTATGCACATAATAATCCATATAATTAAAAAACATAATTATATAGAAATTAAAGTTAAATTTCCACTAGTTTTTCTTTTATTAATTTCCTATTAAAGGCATCTAGACGAATAAGGGCCTCTCTTTGGGCTTTCTCTATAAGATCTTTTCCTCCTTCTATTCGATGGATTCTTTTCATCTCATTGACTAGATCGATATTAAGAAAAAAGCCCTCTTCTCCTTCTTCTATAGGAAGATCCTCGGGATGGGCTTCTTTATAGAGCTTAGCTTCAATGATAAGATCCACAACAGATTCAAATCTTTTTTTTAATTCAGGGAACGACTTAGATAACTCCTCTCGGGTATGAATATTCTCAAGATCTAGGGCAAGTTTTTTCATTAAAGACTCCCCTTCTTTGTGATAATCTTTGAGCGAACTAGGACTGCATCCAACAAAAAAAATTAACGCCACGCTCCATGGAAATATGTGCATTTTTCACCTTTCTTTTAAAAAAAGCATAAATGTACTTGTGAAAAAAACCAAGCAAACAGTATATTGTAGGCATAAATTTACGGGCGTATAGCTCAGCTGGTAGAGCTCCTGTCTTACACACAGGTGGTCATAGGTTCGAGTCCTGTTGCGCCCATTTTCTCTTTTACTCTTGCGGGAGTAGTTCAATTGGTTAGAGCACTGGCCTGTCACGTCAGAAGTTGCGGGTTCGAGTCCCGTCTCCCGCGCACTCTCTTTTAAAATATAACAAAAAAGCAAACAAAGAGGGATAAATCTCTCTCTTTCTTCCTCTGTGGTTTCTTCCCTCTGTGGTTTATCTTTTGCTAACACTTGAGGCTACAAGAACTTGCATTTTTTTAAACCACAGAGGGAAGAAACCACAGAGGAAGAAAGGGAGAGAGAGATTTATCCCTCTTTGTTTCAGCCCTCATAATTTTCTCCTGTACTTTCTGATCATATGTTTGTATTCTGATAAAAAAAACAAGCTTGCTCTGTAGGTCCATTATGCCCATCCAAAAAACGCGTCTTCAATCGTTTATGCATCATCTAGTTAGCTATTCCTGGATTGCTGTAGGGGCATTTTTAGCCGCAGTGGCTGTTCGCATCTTTCTTCTTCCAAATGAGCTAATCGATGGCGGCATCGTAGGTATTGCCCTTATTTTAACGCGTCTTTACGGCGATCAGCTCCTTTCTTTCTTTTTAATCGTCTTAAATATCCCCTTTATTTATTTAGCCTACAGATTTATTCGGCGCACTTTTGTGATTCACATGGGCGCTGCTGTCATGTTATTTGCAGGCTTCCTAGTTGTTCTTCAAATGGCGCCTACTTTTATTGGAGATCCTTTAGAGATTATTGTCATTGGCGGTGCCATATTGGGGATTGGGGTAGGGCTTATTATTCGCCACGGCGGCTGCCTAGATGGAACAGAAATTCTTGCCATCATCATTAATCGGAAAAAGGGATTTACTGTTGGTCAAGTAGTCTTGTTTATTAACTTTTTTGTGTTTGGCGCTTACGGCTGGATTTTCCAAGATTGGCACATCGCTCTTCAATCGCTTATGACCTATATCGTGGCGTTTAAAATGATGGATCTTGTGATTGTTGGTCTTGATGAACTCAAGTCCGTACTCATTATCTCTTCTAAGCCTAAAGAGCTGAGCAATGTGATCATGAATCAGCTAGGCCTTGGACTTACCATTATGCATGGAAGAGGGGGCTTTTCAGGAGATGCTAAAGAGATTTTATTTATCATTGTAGAGCGCTTAGACTTAGCTGAGCTTAAAGAGATTGTCTTAGCAGAAGATCCCGCAGCTTTTATGGCTATAGAAAACCTGCATGAAGTTGTTTACGGCAGACAAGCGCCTCTTCCCCATAAGAAAAAAGCAAGAACTAAAGCTATTGAGAAATCTCTATGAAAGAAGATATTCCTTATAGATATCTGCCCCCTATAGCCCATGGCTCTGATGCTTGGCGTGTATTTCGGATTCTCGCTGAATTTGTAGAGGGCTTTGAGAAAATGATTTCTCTTGGGCCCTCTGTTGTTTTTTTTGGTTCAGCGCGCACTAAAAAAGAGGATCCTTACTACGAAATAGCCACAAAACTGAGCATTAAAATTGTAGACAGAGGCTTTGGCATTATTACAGGCGGAGCTGCAGGCATTATGGAAGCTGCCAATCTCGGCGCCCAAAAGGCTAGAGGTAAGTCTTGCGGGCTTTGCATTAATCTTCCTACAGAAGAAGATCCTAATCCCTTTATTGATCGAGATCACCTTTTAAGCTTTCACTATTTTTTTGTGCGCAAAGTGATGTTTGTACGCTATGCGCAAGCTTTTGTTGTGTTTCCGGGAGGCTTTGGAACTCTTGATGAACTCTTTGAAGCATTAACCCTTATTCAAACACAAAAAATTAAACAATTTCCAGTTTATCTTGTAGGCAAAAGCTACTGGAGCGGGCTTATTGACTGGCTAAAAGGGACTGTTTTAGAAAAAGGCTGCGTTTCTGCCCCCGATTTTGATTTATTCATTCTCACAGATGACTTAGACGAAATTGCCAAGGGCATTGAAGAGCGGTTCCTTAAAGTAAAAACCCTCGAAAACTTCTAAAAAAATGCATGATATTCCTTCTTCGCTTTATCGATTCCAATTAAATGAAAATTTTACTCTTAAAGAAGCCGCTGATCTTATTCCCTTTTTACATTCTTTAGGAATAGAGGGGGTGTACTGCTCTCCTCTTTTCGAAAGCGCAAGCCCCAATGGATACGATATTACAAATCCCAATGCTCTCAATGCTCATATCGGCACAAAAGACGACTACGAGGCATTTTGTAATCAGCTAAAACATTACGAAATGAAGCAAGTGTTAGATATTGTTCCCAACCATATGGGAATTAAGGGATCTCAAAATCTTTTTTGGCTTGATGTCATGGAAAAGGGGCCAGGTTCTCCTTACGCCGGATTTTTTGATATTAACTGGACTCCTGAAAAACCTTCATTAAACGGTAAAGTTCTTTTACCCATTCTCGAAACCTACTACGGGCATATTTTAGAGAAAAAAGCCATCCAATTGTTTTGGGACAAAGGCTTTTGGATACGCTACCAAGACTATCAATTGCCCATTGCGCTTCAGTCCTATTTCTTTATTCTTAAATATATACACCAGGGTACCCCCTCAAAATGTCCAAATGAATGGTCTAGATGTTTAGGTATTGCTAAGCAATTAGAAGACTCTAAAAACGAAGAAAGAACAGCTCAAAAAAATCTATTTATCAATCTTTACAATACATCAAAATTCATTCAGTCCCAAATAGACCAAGTCATTGTCTATTTAAATGAAAACAAATTATTGCATCCTCTTCTAGAAAAACAATTTTACCGGCTTTGCCGCTTTTTAAGTGCAGGCCAAGAAATTAATTACCGCAGATTTTTTAATATTAATGATCTTGTTGCCATTCACATGGAGAAAGAGGCTGTATTCAATACGTATCATGAGTGGGTTTTTCAGCTTTTAAAAGAAAAGAAAATCCAAGGATTGCGCATTGATCACCCCGATGGGCTTTACAACCCTTCTGCGTATTTCAAACGATTAAAAAAAGCCAATCCCCCCTTTATGATCGTCGAGAAAATTTTAGATTTTAAAGAAACGATTTCTGAAAAATGGGAAGTTGAGGGAACGGTTGGATATGAATTTATCAATATTTTAAATGGTAGTTTCATAAAAAAAGAAAATGAAGAAGCCTTTACACAAATTTATGAAGATTTCATCGAGGAAAAAGCCAATTTTTCTTCTATCCTCTATCAAAGAAAAAAGCGGTATATCAACCTCCAGATGAGAGGAGAAGTTAATTTCCTTGGAACACTCCTCGAAGAGCTTGCTTCAGAAAACCTCTATTACCGAGACTTTACAAAGATTGATTTATCCTACGCTATAGAAGAGATCATGGCCTGTTTTCCGGTTTATAGAACGTATATTCATCCCGAGGAAGAAATTGAGAAAAAAGAGCGAAACTATGTGCTTTTTGCCGTTAACGCGGCTAAAGAAAAATCCCCTGAAATTGATCCTTTTATTTTTGACTTCATTCAAAGCATTTTATTATGTGAATTTG
>Ga0207127_10066_pt1 | contig 25390 bp, 21 predicted proteins | sample Alteio_BWMinHeat_17_FD_153574 | JGI IMG/M metagenome (GOLD analysis project Ga0207127, IMG submission 153574) | Enriched cells from forest soil in Barre Woods Harvard Forest LTER site, Petersham, Massachusetts, United States -... | ecosystem: Environmental > Terrestrial > Soil > Temperate forest >...
AGTACAGTTGAGGGAGTGCAGTTGAAGGAGAAAGACAGCGTCTCCAATCCGCTGAAGGCCATGTTTGATCAGGCAGCGATCGGCATGTGCCAGACAGATTGCCATGGCAACTTTGTTGCCGTGAATGCCGCTTTCTGCCGCATGCTGGGCCGCAGCGAAGAAGAGCTTTTCCGGCTTACCGTTTCTGAGATCACCCATCCTGCTGACGTGCAACGCACCCGCGCATCCTCTCAACACGCCCTGGATAGCGGCCAGCCCTTCTTTTTGGAGAAGCGCTATCTGCGTCCGGATGGATCCTTTCGATGGTCATTCACTCAGGTAACTCTGATTCGCGACGAAGCCGGCAAGCCCTATCGATTCTTCGTCGTCGCGCAGGACATTCACGATCAGAAGCTGGCGGAAGAGGCCAGGAGGCGTCGCGAACAGCGTTTTCGGCTGGCGCAGAAGACGGCGGGAACCGCCACCTGGGAATGGGACGTTGTGAAGAACCGCGCTTCCTGGGAAGAGCACAGTGCCCTGATCTACGGACGGTCTTACGAAAACTTTCATGCCAAAGAGTGGATGGAGAGTATTCATCCGGATGATCGTGAGAGGATTCAGCGCGCCCTGAAGGCGAGCCTTGAGGAGAATGCGCCTTACGATCACGAATACCGGGTGATATGGCCGGATGGAAGCGTCCACTGGATCCTGAATCGCGGCGAGGTGGTGCGCGATGAGCATGGCAAGCCGCTGACCATGCACGGCATCTCGCTTGATATCACCAGTCGCAAGGAAGCTGAGGCCATGCTGAAACAGACTGAAGCGGCGCTGCTGCAAAGTGAAGATCGCAGCATGCTGGCCATGGAAGCAGCCAACATTGGCGCATGGGTGCGCGACTTCGAAAAGGAAAATACCACGTGGGACGACGGCACCAAGCGCCTGTTCGGAGTGCCGCCTTCGTTCCAGCGCGAAGGCGCGGATCTTACGGCATTTCTGGCGCCTGCCGATCGTGCCTGGATTGATGAGGAGATCTCTCGATCGCGCGAGAGTGGTGTGGGCTTTGACATTGTGTTTCCTATCACGCGCGGCGATGGAGAGCGCAGGATGCTGCGCGCGATTGGGCGTCCGCGTCCCAGTCCCAATGGCATGGCCACGCAGATGCACGGCATCATGATGGACGTCACCGATGTCAGGCGAGCTGCCGAATCATTGCGCGAAAGTGAAGAGCGATACCGCGAAACGTTTGAACTGGCGGCCGTAGGCATGGCGCATGTGGACCCGCATGGCAAATTTATTCGCGTGAATGACCGTCTGTGTGAGATTGCCGGCTACACCCGGGAAGAATTTCTGAATCTGGATTTTATCCGGCTCACTCATCCTGACGATCTGGCCAGGGACCTGGAGCAGCTGCGCGCATTGAACGCGGGTAAGATCAACCGCTATTCCATGGAGAAGCGCTACTTCCACAAGAGTGGACGCGTGGTATGGATTTATCTCACCGTGGTCGCTGCCCGCAATGCGCAGGGAGAAATACAACACTACATTTCCTCGGTCGAAGATATCTCTGCGCGCAAAGCGAGCGAGGCACTACTGTTCAAAGGACAGGAACGTCTGGAAGCCGCGCTGGTTGCTTCCGGTACGGGAACCTTTCGTTGGGACATCAAGACGAACGGCCTGGAATGGGACCACAATCTTGATCGCCTGTTTGGGCTGGAGCCGGGCAAGACGGCGCGCAGTCTGGACCAGTTTGTTGCCCTGGTGCACCCCGACGATCGCGAAGGAGTGATCGAACGTTGCCAGGCGTGTGCCTCCGAAGGTGCGGATTTTGAGATGGAGTTCCGTGTGGTGTGGCGGGATGGAACCATTCGCTGGCTTTATGATCGCGGCAAGACTTTTCGCGATGCCGAGCGCCGTCCTTCTTATATGACCGGAGCCTGCGTTGATATCACCAGTCGTAAGCGGGCGGAAGAACGTTTGCAAGCCAGCCAGGAGCGCTGGATTCTGGCGCAGAGCGTGGCCAGCGCCGGTATCTATGACGTGGACATGATCACCGGCGTGCAAAACTGGTCAGAGGAAAATTATCGCTTGTTTGGCTTTGATCCCGATGCGGGAACGCCATCCACTGAGGAGTTTCTGCAAGTTGTCCACGAAGAAGACCGCCATCTGATCATCGACGCCGGCAAGGCAATTCAACGCGGCGCCGATGACATTGATATTGAATTTCGCTTTGGTCCCGCGGAAGCGCAACGCTGGGCCAGCACGCGTGCCAAAGTATTTCGCGATTCCTCCGGCAAGCCGCTGCGAGTGCTGGGCGTGAACTATGACATCACGCCGCGCAAAGGTGCGGAAGACGCCTTGAAACGCGCGGAAAAACTGGCCGCCGTGGGACGCATGGCCGCCAGCATTGCTCATGAGATCAATAATCCTCTGGAAGCCGTAACCAATCTCCTTTACCTCATGTCCTCTGATCCCGGGCTTTCAGAAGAGACCAGGATGTTCGTTCATGAAGCGCAACATCAACTGGAACGCGTTGCCCATGTGGCCACGCAGACGCTGCGCTTCCATCGCCAGTCAACCAGTCCGGCGCTGACCCGCATTGGAGAACTGGTGGATTCAGTGGTCACGCTTTATAAGGGACGCGTTGCATCCGGGAACATTGATTTGCAGCGGCGGGACCGCGGCCCCGTGGAACTGATGTGCTTTGCCAATGATTTGCGTCAGGTGCTGGCGAACCTGATTGGCAACGCGATTGATGCCACGCGCGATGGAAAGATTGTGATTCGCACGCGCCGCGGCACCGACTGGCGCAATGGACGTAAGGGCGTGACGATCACCGTGGCGGACACGGGTGAAGGCATGTCAGAGCACACACGTCGCAAGATCTTTGAACCGTTCTTCAGCACCAAAGGCAGCACCGGAACAGGACTGGGTTTGTGGGTAACGGTGGGGATTGTTGAAAAGCATCAGGGCCGAATCAAAGTCAGGAGTTCTCAATCTCCACGGCACCAGGGAACAGTGTTTGCGGTTTTCTTGCCGTTCGTAGAAATTGAGGCGGGAGATCCGCCGCGGGTTTTGCACCTGACGTGAAGATTGTTTGTGTCAGCTGAGCTTTGCTTCCAGCTCTGACCATCGCGCAAATAGCTCATCGACTTTCTTTTGTGCGGCTTCAAGTTCGGCGTGAGCGGAGAGAAGACGAGCCGCGTCAGTGGCGATTGCGGGATCTTCAGCGGCAGCTTTCTTTTGGGCGAGAGTTTCTTCCGCGTCGGCGATACGTTGTTCAATGGTCGAATACTCGCGAGCTTCCATGTAGGAGAGTTTCTTTTTCGTCGGCCCGGAAGAAGCTGAGGTGACTTCCCGCAGGCCTGAAGGCCTGCTCCACCCCGCGACTTCAGAAGATTTCGCGGTGGTAGTTTCACTATTCAGGTCTTCCATCCAGGCTTCCCACTGCGCGTAGTCAGCGAAGGCTTCGGCCTTGCTGTCGGCATTGCCGGATAGTCCGAGCACCATGGTGGAAACACGGTCGAGCATATAACGATCATGCGTGACGAGCACGATAGCGCCGTTGAATTCCACCAGGCTTTCCTCCAGCAGTTCGAGGGTCGGAATGTCGAGATCATTCGTGGGTTCGTCAAGCAGCAGGACATCCGCAGGTTGAAGCATCAGTTGCGCAATCAGCACGCGTGCGCGCTCGCCGCCGGAGAGACGCCCCACAGGCTGGTTCAATTGTTCATTGGTAAAGAGAAATCGTTGCGCCCAGCTGGCAACGTGCGTGACTCGATCTTGAAAGACAACGCTGTCACTTTCCGGCGCAAGAGCGCGACGCAGAGTGATCTCAGGATCGAGCGGGCGATTCTGATCAAAGTAGACCACGCGCAGAAAGTCCGCGCGGCGAATCTCGCCCGAGGCAGGCGTAATTTCTCCGCGAAGAAGACGAAGCAAAGTGGTTTTGCCGCTGCCGTTGGGACCAACCAATCCAACGCGCTTGCCGGAGGTGATCAGAAAGTTGAGATTGCGGAAAAGTGTACGATCGCCAATGGAGTAACTGACGTCTTTGAGTTCGATCAGGCGTTTGGTTTTGCGGTCCGTGGAAGAGAAGTCGATGTCGGCGGTCGAAGTGCGGGAGCGGGAAGTCATGTCTCCAAGTTCGGCAATCATGCGATTGGCATTGTCAATGCGCGCTTTGGCTTTGCGCGTGCGCGCCTTGGCCCCGCGACGCAGCCATTCCACTTCACGTCGCACACGATTCTCCAGCGATTCCTGCTGGCGTGCCTGAGAATGCAGAAACTCTTCCTTGCGTTCCAGAAAGGCGCTGTAATTTCCCGGAGCACGCAAAAGACCTTCAGGATAGGCGCGATTCAGTTCCACCATCTGAGTGGCCACGTTCTCCAGAAAGTAACGATCATGGCTCACCACCACACACGCAAAATTCGCATCAGCCAGCAACTCTTCCAACCATTCAATGCCTTCCAGATCAAGATGGTTGGTGGGCTCGTCCAGCAGCAGAACTTGCGGGTCCTGGACCAGCGCTTCAACAATCGCCAGACGTTTGCGCCACCCGCCGGAGAGAGCGGATGTTTGCTCTGCAAAAGTGGCATTGGCGCCATTCGTATCGTTGTTGACGTTGCCGATGTTTACCCGGATGGTTGGGCGTTCGGTAAATCCGGCGCGCCCCAGCCATTCCACCAGACGCTTCTCACGCTCATCAGCAGGAATGCTGGCTCGCTCCAGTGATCTCGCAATCACGGAACGAACAGTTGCTTCCGGAGGAAACTCTGACTGCTGTTCAACGTAGGCCAGGCGAGTGCGTTTGCGTGTGGCCACAACGCCGCTGTCGGGTTCCATCTCGCCGGCCAGAATGCGCATGAGCGTGGACTTGCCGGAGCCGTTTGGGCCGATCAGCCCTATGCGATCGCCTTCGGAGACGGTGAAGCTGATGTCCTCAAACAAGGGCACGGCGCCAAAGCGTTTGCTGATGCCCTGTGCATTAATGATCGGCGGCAAATTTCCCAGGTCCTTTACGTGTGGCGCACATCCATGTGCGGTCTGGAATACGCACATCCCAGGTGCGGTTGAAGTAAAGCATAGCAGGAAGAGCCAGAAGGCCGGGCCAACGGGCTGGTTGACTCGCGAAAGGAAAGTAGATGAACTTAAGAAAAGATGCGATATGATCTATTCCCGTAACCGGGGCATTGAACCAACTATGACCTTTAGCCTGACAATGCGAAAACTGTTGGACGTGCACACGGCAGCAGAGGCAGCGCTCAAAGCACGTTTCGAGGAAATTTTCCTTCGTCATCGTGGTGTGGCATTCGCAGGACGAAAGGACCACCATTTTAACGAACGCTGGACGCCCGATTCTGCGGCGTCGGGTTATCAGTTCAGCGGATATGAAATTAACAATGACGAAGTAGTGCTGCACGGTCTGGAACAAAACGCTGGTTACATGTACCGCATTTCCATCTCGTTTCCGCTTAATCTTCTGGACGATCTTTCTGCCATTGATGCTCATTTTGAGCAACAGAGTAAATATTTACGCGATCGCAGAGAGACCCCGTACGAATTCGGCGATGATTCCAAGGTAAGCGACGACCCCTGTTTGCTGTAGGAATGTTTGCTGTAGCAATGTCCGCACGTCGGCAGGATCACTCATGGGCAATGATGGCAAGGTGAGGAGATTTTCATCATCCGCTGATCTGGAGACTCTAAGGTTATTTTGTTTTGAAGGACGAATGCCCGAGAATTTTGGAGGCGTATACTTTGGTTTGAGTGAAATTCCTGGTCATAGATGGCCTCGCCATCTGAGTGATTTCAGGAGTACCAGCGAAGGCTGGTCGAATAGCAGGCAGGGCCGCGGATCTTCACCGTGGCCTTGTTGTTTCTGGCCCGGATTTTCTAATCGGCTGAAAAAGCACCTTCAATTTCCTGCCAGTCTCTCGCTTTCGTCCCACAATCGCCGCGCGGAGTCTGCGTCGCGCGCTTCAGCCGTCGGCGTGGCCACTTTGCACTTACTGAAATAAAGACCGTTGGCCTTCACCACGGAATCGTCTTGCGAAGACGCCAGATAAATGATGGTTTCCGCTCCCTGCTCCGGGGTGAGCGCGAATTTCTTGGCCAGATTGATCCCCAGACCAAATACGCCGCTCACATTGCCGGCAAAGCGAGTGTTCACAAAACCCGGATGCAGGCTGTTGGCTGTTACTCCACTGCCGGCCCATCGCCGCGCCAGTTCGCCGGCGTGGAGAATATTGCACAGCTTAGTACGGCCGTAAACAGGAAAGCCCTTATAGCCGCGCGAAGATTGCAGATCAGAAAAATCAAGTTTCCGGCCGCGATGCGCATCTGACGCTGTATTGATCAATCGGGCCGGAGCCGAAGCGCGGAGACGATCATAGAGACGGTTGGCCAGTACAAAATAACTCATGTGATTGAGCGCGAAGGTCAGTTCCAGCCCGTCTTCGGTGACTTGCCGCTTGCCAAACATGGCGCCGGCGTTGTTGATGAGCACATCAATGCGGCGTTCGGCTGTGGCAATCTCGTCCGCCACGCGCTTCATCTCACTCAGACGCGAGAGGTCGGCATAGTGGATGCTGTGATTGCCCGGTCCAAGCTGCCGCAGTCTCGCCAACGTCGCTTCGCCACGTTCAGGATCACGCGCCACCAGCACCAGGTGCGCGCCCATGGCTGACAGCTTCTCCGCGGCAACCTGCCCGATTCCAGAAGTGGCGCCGGTAATCACCACCGTCTTTTCCTGCATGTTTTCTCCCTGTGACGATTTCTGCTGGTTCCAATCAGTGAGTTTAGCAGCCGGTGCCGCATGTTGCTCGACTTGCGGCCGCCTGCCAAAGCATGTCATTGGTCAGGAATCAATTCGATGTACTAGAATCCTGAACCGGACGCCTGGCCATACCTTCCCGTTCAGGCGGTCCAGCTTCAGGAGCGCATAGTTTGTGAGCGCACTATTCGTCAACGCGAAGTTCAGTGAACCCCACGCAAGGAGAAACCATGCAATTTTCACACCTTGAAGTTTCAAACCATGAAGTTTCACACCGTGCCCGGCGAGTGCTGCAGATTGCCGGAATCGTATTGGCATTGATCGCCGCCCTGGTAGTATCGCCTCAATCGGCCGCGGAAGAAAACGGTAATCGCGGCGCGGCAGAACTGTTTGCCACATTGCCGAACGGAGCCAGCGGCCCGGAAGGTCTCACCGTCGGCCCTGACGGCAACATCTATGTCGCAACATTTGGCTTCAATCAGAACGGTTCTGTTACCGGTCCGGGACAACTCTATGTTTTCAACCCGGAAGGTCATCTTCTGCGTCAGGTGGCCGTCGCCAATTCCAGCCCGCATCTGCTGGGAATCGCCTTTCATCCGAATTCCGGCTTGCTATTGGTCGCGGACTTTGGTGCCGGCAAAGTGCTGTCAGTCGATACGCTGAGCGGAGCATCTTCGGTATTCATGACAGTGACGGGAAGCTCGGGACTGAATGGCATCACCTTTGATCATGCCGGCAATGTTTATGCGTCGGATTCAGCGCAGGGCATTATCTGGAAAACCGGTCCTTCCGGTGGCGCAGGCACTGCATGGGTCAGCGATCCGTTGCTTACCACCACCGGTATTCCGCCCTTCGGCGCGAATGGCATTGAGTTCAATCATGATGAGAGCGCGATGTTCGCGGCCAATACCGGCAATGACACGGTAGTCCGTATCCCGGTCAATAATGGAACGCCGGGCAAGCCTGCTGTGTTTGTGAACAGCATCAATGGAGCGGACGGTATCGCCATCGACGCGCATGACAATCTCTGGGTGGCCGCCAATCAGTCGGATGAAATCGATGTTGTCGATCCCAGCGGAAAATTGCTGGCTCGCCTGGGTGATTTTGAAGGTGTGGACCGCCACGGACTGCCGCACGGCTTGTTGTTTCCTGCCAGTCCGGCATTCAGTCCAAATGGCGAATTCATGTATGTGACGAATCTGGCTCTGGACTTGCGTGTTTTCGGATTGCCTGAGGCAGTGGACTCGCAGTGGTGTGCTCAGGTTCGGCACTTCACTGTCTCAAAGATCCGTACGCGGTTCCGTCCGCTGGGATCGAATGATGGCGATCGCTAACTAGAGGGTATTATCTCCGGCTCTTTAGCCGCGAATGAACGCGAACCAGACGCGAATCACAATATGATTTTGTGATGATTCGCCTAAGTTCGCGGCTATAACCTTCTAGGCAGTCATGTTCATCACAATCTCATTCAGGTTTTCGCGCTCGGCGGCCCAGCGGCGTAGGGCACCCACGTTGATGAGTTCGGGATTCTCAGCCAGAAAGTCAACCATCAATCCGGGGGCCAGCAGTTCAAATGCACGCACCAGTTCACTGATGTTGATGCGAGACGAGGACCCGTAGCGGGTGGCTGGAGCCTGGGCGGGCATTATCCACTGGCGGATTTCTGCCAGCACTTCCGGCTGTTCCAGGTGTTGGCGGACGTAGCTCTGCAATTCACTCATTAAAGTAATGAGGTCGTTATCTGCGGGTGTTCCTGACATCGGTCAGCTCCTTGGCTCAGCCGCAAGCAAGCGCGGCAAAGCCCGGGGGGATGGGCTGCTCAGATAGAATGCCCGATATGCCTTATAAATGAATTAGAGCCGGATTAGGAATATTAATCGAGTGTTTTAGTGTGGAACCCCCAGACGTCTTCGAAGAATCAGCCAGAAAATGGAGCGTTCTAGCCGCCGCTTGGCTCTCCATCATCCTCTGGAATTTTGTTGACGGCAGCGCCAGTCTTGAACTGCCGCACGAATGGCACTTTGGGCTGCGGCAAAGCTGCATCGTGCCTCTCCGGAGTACCGTTCGCCAGCAGCCTCTTCAAAGTTCCAATCACCACATCAGCTCCGGCTGCCACTGCGTCTATTCCAACCGGCACTTCGTGATCATGGTTCGCTTTCACCAGAACAATCGGAAGATGCGGCGCCACCATGCGGAAGCTCTGGGCTACAGTCCATCCGCTTTCGGTTACAAATTCAGAGTCCAGCACAATCGCAGTGACATGGTTTGCCGTACAAAAGGCCACCGCCTCTTCTGGAGTGGAGGCGGCAACGGCCTCAAATTCTTCGTGGGGAAGATGCGAAACGATCACCCTCAGTTGAGAGGTTGATCTGGATAGACAAAGAATGCGAGGTTTTGTTTGACCTGACATGCCCGTGTGACCTCCGGGCTTTGGCAGCTAGAGGGCTTGAAGAGCCCCATGGCAGGTCAGGCGGACCGCAGCAAAGCTGATTCAGTATAGCGCCAATGTCTGACGTCAGACAAAACAATTTATCGGGAACTCAGGCGGCTACGCCTTCGGGATGGTGGAACTCTCGAATCGACTCCTGCAGCATCTCGTTCAAAACTTCGCTGATGCGGATCAGGTCGGGAATGACCGTGCTGATATCCAGGTCGAGCAGATTCTGCTGCAGACGATTCGCGATCACGCGGTAAAACAACCGGCTTTCCTGCACGATCTGAGTCGCAGAGTAGCCTTGTTCCCGGCGCTTTCGCCCATGGATGGAAGCGCTCCGCGCGCTTGCAGGATCCGCGCCGGTATCACCCTTCTCGAGTCGTCTTACCAGGTCTTTGAGCAATCCCGGCAAATGATCGATGCGCTCTTTCCGCGACATGGGAATTTCCTGGAACTCCGGGTCAGACTGAACTTCCCGGTACCACAGATCGATGATTTCGCCCTCGTTTTCGCTCAGAACTACGGCGGACTTCTTCAAACCAGGCGCTTGCGGCGCTTCCCGTTGCAATTTGCTTTTCAGCGTTCGCACCAGCGTGGGTATATCAGCCGGCTTGGTCAGATAGTCATCCACCTGGCGGCGAATTGCTTCCAGCGCTGACGAGAAATCCGGATATCCGGTAAGAATAAAAGTCCGCGCCTTCGGCTGAATTCTTCGCATGGCACTGACCACGGTAAAGCCGTCGCCAGGCTCTCCAATGTTGAGATCGGAAAGCAGAATATCGAAGCTCTGCCGGTTGATGATGGAAATGGCCTCTGCGACCGTGGCTGCGGTCGTCACGTCAAAACCTTCCTGCGTCAGGATGGCCGGTAAGGTTATCCGGATTGAATCTTCGTCGTCCACGAAGAGCAGTTTAGGTTTATCCATGCATTTCCTCAGATCTGGTGTTGCCAACTGCGGGTTAGATGCCAGTTGTTTATTCCACGTCGCCTCACCCGCTAAAGATATTGTTTTCAGTTACTTCGGCAGAGTTCGTTTTGGCACTAAGGTGCGATGTCGGACATAGGATGGATAGTAGAGAAATTGGCTGCTTGAATTTACTGGGCTGAAGTTACATTGTCAGAAATTGATTGGGCGAAGACCCTCGCCCAATCTCGTGTGGTTTGTAAATTACTGGACTTTGTGATTGTGGTTGTTATGGCCTTCGGTTGGTAGCCCCGCTTCTATCCAGCCCTGTTTGCCTTCTGAGTAATCACGGATGTTGGTATATCCCATGGCCGCCAATTCACGGGCGGCGTTTTCGGAGGCGTTTCAAGTAAGTTTGGCGCAATACACAATGATTTCCGCCGTCTTGTCCGGCAGGACCCTGGGCGCCAGTTGAGCAATCTGGTCCGGCGGCAGGTTGATCGCGCCAGGAAGATGATCATGGTTGTAATACTGCGCGGGAAGCGTCTCCACAAGAAGAAACTTGTCTTTGCGTTCGATCTTCTCTTTCAGTTCATCACGGCCGATCGTGGCAATTTCCACGGGCTGACTTTCAGGCATGGTAGCAAGGTCCTCCATACCCTTCGATGCACGCACGGGCCCTGAAGGCGCAGAGAAAGCAGGCACCGTTGCCGGAAGGGATGAGTACCAAAGAGTAAACGGGCAGCCATTTTTTTCTACTCTCAATTTCATGTTTCCCGCTATTCTGCTTGCACGTGACTGCCTTTCCGAATACGAGATCTGTGAACAAAAGCGCTTGCACTAAAACCTTTCTGAATAGAAGCCCGTTCCTATTGCTGGCGCTGGGGGCTGCCATTCTCTGTGGTTCCGGCTGCCGCCGCCCGCCCGTGGATGATGGGCGTGCGGCGCTGAATGTTCCCAGCGCAACGCCTTCGCCTTCGCCCACTCCCTCCCCGGAAGAGGCCGACATGAGCCTGTCGACCGCGCTGGTAAGAATTCTGAGCGCGGCGAATCGCACCGGATCAGTCGTCGAACGCGTCCAGTGCGGTGCGCGCGGCACGCTGGTCCCAATTCATCTGCTGCAACCTCCGGTGAAACTGGAACCCATGGATGAGGCTCTTCAGGAAATTACCAGGCGCTTTCCTGAAATCAAATGGAAGGAGGCCGGACAAGGACATGTGAATGTCCGGGACACTACCATCACTGACGGCCTGCTCAAGGTCCGCCTCAAGGAGTTCTTTGTGATTGAGGATCGTCCTCCGCAGGCCGCGCTATCCGCGCTGTGGCAGGCAGAAGAAGTCATCGCGTATATGAGACTGCATCACGTTCGTGCCGCCCGCCATGCGGATTTAGTCAAAGTGGACGGCAAGTCAGGTCCCAGGGTCCTGCATATGAAAAACGCCACGGTGCAGCAGATACTCGATCGCATGGTCGATTCCTACATGGGCGAGAACGGCAACGGACTGCACAACGTGTGGATCTATCGCGAGTGTCGGGTTGGTGGCGAAACTTTTGCTGAAGTCCGTGTCTTGTAGACGCATCCGTCCCTGATTTCCTCAGCCCGGATAAAGTTTCTCATTCCCTTCGCGCCTGATTGCCGTTATTCTTCATCCTGATGGCAGTGCGCATGACAGTCCTGGCAAGTGGCAGCCGCGGCAACTGCACCGTGCTCTCCGGCAACAGCGGCAGTGTGCTGGTGGATGCGGGCATTTCCTGCCGTGAGACTCTCAAGCGCATGCGCTCGGCGGGCGAAGATCCGGATAAATTGAAGGCCATCATCATCTCGCACGAGCACAATGATCACGTTGCTGGATTGCAGGTGCTGGCCCGCAAACTTCAGATTCCTGTCTACATCACCGAAGCCACCTACCAGAGCTGGCGCCGGTCCGCCAGGGATCCGGAAGGTAAGCCGGCGAAACTGGAAAGACGAGAGCACTTTCAACCCGGCCGCAGTTTCATGATCGCCGACATCACGGTCATGCCATTTACCATCCCCCATGATGCGGCCGATCCTTGTGGCTTTACCTTCAAAGCGTCCGGGGTGAAGGTTGCCATAGTCACTGACCTGGGTTACATGCCGGCCAATGTAAAAGAGAACCTTCGCGCGTGTGATGGATTGATGATCGAATCAAACCATGACCTGGAAATGCTGCGTAACGGACCCTATCCCTGGATGGTCAAGCAGCGGGTCATGAGCCGGGTTGGCCACCTCTCCAATACAGCGCTGGCTGACTTCTTTGAGAGGGATTATGACGGCCAGGCAGGGTTCATCGTGCTGGCCCATCTTTCCGAACCGAATAACCATCCCGAAATCGCCCGCGAGACTGCCTATAAGGCCTTGGGCGGCAAAATGAGCCTTTTCCAATCGGCCTCGGTCACACTTGCCCTGCAGGACAAGCCATTGCAACCTATGACTCTGGGGTGAGAACATAAGGCGTGAGACCATAGAGCTTTACATTCCTTTATTCAGAGGATGCTCCTTTAGACAACTTTCGATGAGTGTTTGTACAGATAAGGTGATCGGAGATATTTTGGCCGGGTGGCGTTTCGACATTTCTGGCATCGCGCCTGAGATGCGAGGCGACTACGAGCAGCACCTTGCCGAATGCGACCATTGCCGTGGACGCCAGGTCCTTCACCGCACCATCGACATCGGCCTCATGGTGATTGCCACCGTTTCCGCCGTCATGTTTCTGGTCGCCTTCGGCGCCGTCCGTCACTACTCTCCACGTCACGCGCAGGTCCTGGAACTGATCGCCCTGGCCGGATGTCTTTTCTTTATTATCGTCTGGCTGATTGTGGCTGTCGCCACCCCTGCGCCTGTGGTTGTGGCCGATGTAGCCCGAATACACGCCCGCCGCATTCATGACCGCCTTCCCAGCAATATCCGTGAGAAGCTTCCTGAAGTCACACAGGAATTCCTGAAAAAGGGCGACCACTAGCAAGACCGTATAGGGAATCCCAACCCACCAGCAATACCCTGCAGGGAATCACAACCTAGAGACGCACCCTTACGGAAAAATCCGAAATCTTACATAACCCTTCAGGGCTAGCGTCGGACGCGTCGAAAGACGTGGCACGCCTGTCGCATGCTCCAAGCGCCGGAGGCGCGACTGAAAATAGCCCGGCACGCAGCGAAGCAAGTGCCGGGAAAAAGAATAAGACCGACAGTCCCGAAGGGACGGCTGAAGCTGAATCGCGGGATTCAATACAAGCAGCAGGCTTGTTCGAACCAGCAATTGCGCAAAGCATCAGCGCCGGAGGCGCGAGATGAGTTAGCCCAGACCGGGAGGTCTGGGTTTGGTCGATAGAGACGATGAGCCCCGGAGGGGCGGCACATCGTCGCCCATCACAGGTAGCTCAGGAACCCAATGTCCTTACGCCGCATTTTCAACCCCGCATACCAGCGGCATGGGAAGTAAAGCAACACGACCGCAACTGCGTAGACGAGATAAAGCAATCCCAGGCTCCAGACATATCCTGCCGGTGCAGGCGGGATCATAACCGGGTGATTGAGGAAGAGCCAGGGCGAGACCGAGCCAATGGTTATTAGTGAAACACCAATTGCCAGAAGGTGAATCAGCGGTATGTGCAATGCATAATAGAAGAAGGGCACGCGGCCAAACATGGTAAGCGTTCGCGCGATCGGTCCGGTTGCGTTTTCCGCAAACGCAAGCACCAGCAGCGCAGGCCCCAGTGTCATGAGTAGGAACAGCAGAGAAGCCGGATACTTGGTGGTATTTAGAAATGATATCCACGCCGGCGCCTGAATCCGCCTGGGCGGAGTAGCTGGAGCGGCTTGCTGCGGGCCGGAATTCGCACTTGCCGAAGCCGGCGGTGGCTCCTGCACATTCTGGGCTACAACAGGTTTGGGGGCCGCCCACGGTCGCGGATCGCCGTAAAGATTAAACCCGCGCAACAGCAGGAAGAGAAGGATGGCTGAGGATCCCAGCACCAGGCATATTCTGCGACGGGATTGTGCGTCCAACGTGATGACCCGTCCAAAAACGTAGCCCAGGGCCATGACTCCCACCCACGGCACAATCGAATAGAGAACAAACAGAGTGGGCCCGTGTTCGCCCATCTGTATGGGACCGCCAAAGTACAAGACCTGCCAGAGCCATCCCCAGTGACTCTTTTCCATCATCGTGTATAACGCCGGGGAAAAGCGATCAAGGACGTTGTGTCCAAAGACGACCAAAAAACCGAAAGCTACAATGGCCCGCATCGGCAGAAAGATGAGTCCAGCCAGCAGCACCATGCACCAGCCAATCACCCAGATCACGCCGGCAAGCAGGTAGTGACTGAAATCGAAATTAAAGGTCCAGGCCACGCGCAGCACGGTTAGTTCAAGAAGAATCAGCCATAAACCTCGTGTCACCAGAAATCGGGCCAAAGCAGAGGTATTCGCCAGTTTGCGTCCATGCAGGAAGGCTGACGTGCCGGCGAGAAAGATGAATGCCGGCGCCACAAAATGCGTAATCCAGCGTGTAAGGAAGATGCCCGCGGTCGGGCCACCGGCTGGCAGCCCGGAATAAACGCGAACATGATCAATCGCCATCAGGAGCATTACCGCGCCACGAACGATATCAATGGATGCCACGCGAGATATCGATGCCGGCATTCTGGTTTGCTCGGCGGCTGCGGCGGACGCCGTCGCCGAACCATTGGCAGTTTCTGTTTTTAACATGCGGCCCCCTTTACGATTCTTTTACAGACGGGACTCCGGCCAGCCTGTTAGCGGCGGGCCGTGAGAGTTTAGCAAGATCGAAGGAAAATGGAATGAATTTTAGACGCGAATTTCAAGAGTGAATAATAGCCGCGAAGAGAAGCGGCAAAATTGCCCGGGCGGAGAGCCCTGGGCAAAAACTCGCCCGTCTCTGTTTAGATTTCGAGGGTGCCAATCAGGTCCGTGACTTTGCTCACGCGATTTTCCGCACACCAGCGTTGCAGACCGTCCACAATTTTTTCCGTGGCGCAGGGGTCCCAGAAATTCGCGGTGCCTACTTCCACGGCGGCCGCGCCGGCAAGCATGAACTCCACCACATCTTCGGCTGTGCTGATGCCGCCCATGCCAATCACCGGAATCTCCACCGTGTGCGCTGCTTCATACACCATGCGCAATGCGATCGGTTTGATCGCCGGGCCGCTCAGCCCCGCGGTAATGTTTGAGATTCGCGGCTTGCGTGTCTTGGCGTCGATTGCCATGCCAAGAAAAGTATTCACCAGGGAAATCGCGTCTGCTCCTGCGTTCTCCGCGGCCTTGGCCATGGCGGGAATACTGGTCACATTGGGCGTCAGTTTAACGATCAGGGGTCTGCGCGATGCTGACTTGCACGTGGCCACCAGTTCTTCCAGCATGGTGCGATTCGTCCCGAAAACCATGCCGCCATCATGCGTGTTCGGACAGGACACATTGAGCTCATAGGCTGCAATCCCTTCCGCCTGGTTCAGAATCTGGATTGTCTCAACGTACTCTTCACGGGTGTAGCCAAACACGTTGGCGATCACCACCACGTTCTTCTTCTCGGCCAGCTTGGGCATCTTCTCTTCAATAAACGCGCGCGCGCCTATGTTCTGGAGTCCGATGGAATTCAGCATCCCGGCCGCAGTTTCAAACAGCCGAGGCGGAGGATTGCCTACCATGGGTTCGCGGGAAAGGCCTTTACTGACAAAGCCGCCCAGCTTTTCCAGCGTCACAATGTCCTCGAACTCAACTCCATAGCCAAACGTGCCGGCCGCGGCAATGATAGGATTCTTGAAATGGATCCCGGCAAAGGTGACACGAAGGTCCGGCTTGGTGCGGGCGCCGGGCTCGCGATTTGCTGGCGTTGTGGTCGTGGGGGTAGCCATTGGCACTAGTGTAAATGCTGGCAGGGAAGTTATTGAAATTACGGCAGGTCTAAGTCCTTACCGCTGTTGGTTCATCGGGACTGGACTACTGCTTCGGTTTGAAAACGGCATTCTGTGAAACCGCCACCAGGTACTTGCCTTCGTCACTATCAATCAACTCGAGATCGAGGCCAGCGTAAAGCACGAGAGCGACCCGGAAGTAATAGGTTTTTCCGGGCTCGACATTGATTTTGGCTAGAGACGTGTATCTTCCGGGAGGCACAAGAACTGTCTGCCAGTTGGCGCACAGATGCTGCTCTCCCGGTTCAACCGTGAATGACAATTGCGAATTTCCCCGGATGGCTCCTACCCAGCTGCCGTTCATTCCTATCCGTGCAAGAAAGCCGCAGTTCGTTTTACACGTGCTGTCTTCGCCAATGATATAGATTAGCTCCTTGCCCTGCTCTGGGTCTTTTACGCTGCCGTCAGTATTCTGTTCCTTCACGTCGAATTTCACATTAACCGGTCCACAGGCGGCCCTGGCTTTCGCGATGGCTGAATCATTCTGGGCACAAGCAGCGGTGGTTAAAAGCAACAGCCAGAGGAGTTTTTTCATGAGGGACCTCAACTTTCAATCAGCTCGATTTGTACTCTGAATTTTCTTAACTGAAGTTTTAGTTGGATCAAGTGTTGTTCAGAACTGTGGCAACGGCTCGCGAAGGTGCGGCACACCCCTGTTAAATTTTGTTTTCTGGTGTACCTCAGAGGGTGAGTCCGTTAATCTAATGCCCATGGCGAAGCAATGGATCGGGCGGAGCGTGGCAGCGGCAATTCTTCAAGCTCGGCATCCCTCCCGCTCCTTGACGCTGGTTCAGCACCTTGGGGGCATTGGTCTTGTGCCTCTGGCCATCCTTGATAGCTCTATTATCCCCACCTTCGGCAGCCTCGATGTGTTGACTGCATGGCTGGCTGCGGGCACGCCGTGGCTCTGGTGGTATTACGCGCTCATGAGCACAGCGGGCGCGGTGATTGGAGCATGGCTTACCTATCGGCTGGGCAAGAAGATGGGGACTGACTGGATCGAAAAGAAGATCGGAGCCAGGCGACTGAAGCAGGTTGGCGGCGCCATTGAGCACTGGCATTTCGGCGCGATATTTGTTTCCACCATTGCGCCGCCGCCATTTCCTACCGCCTGGTTTTTGCTGGTGGCGGGCGCATTTGATTTCTCCCGCAAGCGTTTCCTTAGCGCAGTTCTGCTGGGACGATCCGCGCGTTATGCGTTGTTGACGTTGGTCGCAGCCCATTACGGACGACACTTCCTGCGCTACCTCCGCCATCCCCTGCATTACCTTTTGATCTCGATCATCGTCACCGCATCTCTGGCAGCCGCGGTTTATCTTTTTACCGGCAGGCGACGCGCCAGTCTTCAAACTGCGCCTGCGTCCCGCTGAAGCCTGCGCCTGCGTCCCGCTGAACTCGCGGTAGTGGGTCAGTTTGAAAACTGGCCCATTAGCAGTATCAGCGTCTAGCGATTCGCTGGCGAATCGCGGGCCTTTAGGCAGACGTTCATCGCGCAGCGATGAAATATTTGCGCCAAACTGCCACCAGTACCGGCTCGCCGCCAACAGCGGCATTCTCTTTGGTTTTGATAAGCTAAATGCTTCTATGCTCGATCTAGCATTCGTCCGTGACAACCTGCCGAAAGTGGAAGAGATGCTGCGCCAGCGGGGAATGGATCCTGCCCAGGTTTTGGGCGGTTTCAGTGAAATCGATGCACAACGTCGCCAGCTCATCACCCGGTCTGAGACGCTGAAAGCACAGCGCAACAAAGCTTCAGAAGAAATCGCGAAGCTGAAGAAAGCCGAAAAGGACGCCTCGGCCCAGATGTCTGCGACCAAAGCAATGCGCGAAGAAAGCGAGTCTCTGGAGAAGCAGGCCGCTGACATCGATCAGGAGCTGCGCACGCTGCTGGCCGGTATCCCCAACATGCCGCATGAGTCTGTGCCCGTAGGCCGTTCCGCCGATGACAACAAGGAAGTTCGCAAATGGGGCGAGCTCCCGAACTTCAGCTTCACGCCCAAACCGCATTGGGAGTTGGGTGAACAGCTCGGCATTCTGGACATGGAGCGCGCGGTTAAGCTGAGTGGCGCGCGTTTCGCTGTCTATTGGGACCTGGGTGCTCGTATGGAACGGGCCCTGGCTAATTTCATGCTGGATGTGCATACAGCCGAGCACGGTTACACCGAAGTGCTCACGCCATTTATGGTGAACTCGGCGTCCATGTATGGTACCGGCCAGTTGCCAAAATTTGGTAGTGACTTGTTCAAGTGCGAAGGCCACGACCTCTGGCTGATTCCCACCGCGGAAGTGCCGCTGACCAATCTCTATCGCGACGAAACCATTGACACGCCGCGACTGCCGCTTTCCATCACCGGATACACGCCATGCTTCCGCAGTGAAGCCGGATCTTATGGCAAAGACGTGCGCGGCATCATCCGCCAGCATCAGTTTCAGAAAGTGGAGCTGGTAAAGTTCAGCCGTCCTGAAGATTCTTACGCGCAGCATGAGCAACTCACGCGCAACGCGGAAACCATTCTGCAAAGGCTGGGGCTGCCGTATCGAACCATGCTGCTCTGTACCGGTGACATGGGCGCCAATTCTTCCAAGACGTACGATCTTGAGGTCTGGCTGCCTGGACAACAGCTCTATCGCGAGATTTCTTCCTGCTCGAATTTTGAGGCCTATCAGGCGCGGCGGGCAAATATTCGTTATCGTCCCGAGGGCAGCAAGAAGAGCGAGTACGTGCATACGCTCAACGGAAGCGGATTGGCGATTGGGCGCACGTGGCTGGCAATCCTGGAAAATTACCAGCAGGCGGACGGCAGCGTGATGGTACCGGAAGCTCTGCGTCCTTATATGGGAACGGACAGGATCACGGCGAAGAAGTTCTGAGCCTGCGCGATCATTCGTGCGTTCACGCTGATCGCTTCAGGTCGCCGTACTTTGTCGTTTGAACCCATCTTCACGGTTCGATAGACTATTTGTCATGTCCCGCATCTGGAGCACGATCAAGAGCTATCTTTTCTGGACCTATGAGCGTGGAAGCTTTCACTATGACGTGATGGTCACGGTGATTCTGCTGTTCATCTTCGTTGCGCCCCGCTTCGTCGATTTCAAAGACCAACCGGCAGGGCAGCACTCGCATCCCAACGAAATTGTTGTAACTGCTGATGGGAACCAGGGTTATATCTACCAGGCAGATGCGGCTGCCGTGGATGCGCAGGACCCAGCCATGGTGAAGGCCAATTTTGCTCGCCTGCTTCAGCCCATGCTCGGCCAGGTCACCATTTCCCGGATTGAGCCCGTGCGAGACGCCGTGGGCCACATCGTGGCGTATCGGGCTTGGATCAAGCACCCGGAATAAACGGCTTCAGTCGTTCGTGGTTCTTAGCACCTCACGGAGGCAATTTCGAATGATAAAAAGCCTGTTGGTTCTGGTGTGCTGCTTTGTGGCATTGAGTCTTTCAGCCCTTCAGGGGCCTCCGCAGCCTCAGGCGGTGACAAAAGACCCGGTTTGCGAGAAAGCCGCGGCTGATGCCAGAGCTTCCCAGTCTGCCACGCCCGCCGGCCCCGCCGATTTAAAGAATGTGCTTGCTCAACTGAATAATGCGGCCCAGACCTTCAAATCGGCCAAGGCGAATTTCCAGTGGGATCAGTATGAATGTGTAGTACATGATACCGACGTGCAAAAAGGAGAGGTATATTTTCGCCGCACTAAAACCGGTATGGATGCCGCTGTGCGGGTAACGTCCCCGGATACCAAGCAGGTGGTTTTTGCGGATGGCACCCTCAAACTGTATCAGCCGAAAATGAAACAACTAACCATTTATGATGCCAAGGCGAAGCGTACTGAAGTCGAGTCACTGATGAACATTGGCTTCGGCAGCCGGTCAGAGGACATCCTGAATTCCTATGAAGTGAAAATGGAAGCCTGGGAAACTGTGGATGGCGTGAAAACAGCGCGGCTGAATCTGGTGCCGAAAAATGAAAAGCTCAGGGCTTCGATTACCAATATCATCCTGTGGCTTGATCCTCAGCGGGATATCTCGCTGAAACAGATGTTCATGGAGGGTCAGAATTTTCGGTTCACCCATTACATCGATGTTGAAATCAACGGCAAGATTTCCAACAATGTATTTGAGTTGAAGACCCCCTCTGGGACCACGACCGTAAGGCCCTAGAACTCTGGATTATGCCTTAGTCCTTCTGGTTCCCGGATTTGCGAGGAAAACGTTCGCGATTGAGTCATTTCTCTGGTACCCTTCAGCATTCCCTGGATTCGGCATCCAACTTGGTAGCAAGTTATGCGCGGTGAGGTTTAAGCAGTGGCTAAAGTATTTACGATGTCCGTAGTTCCCGATCCCAATCGCCGCAAGGCCCAGCCCCGGAATTTCGATCCGCGCTACATTGAAGGCCAGCGCCTGCTGGTTGAAGCCATGAAATATCTGGCGCAGCAGGATCCTGACAAAAACAAAGAGGCAGTGTCTCTGCTCTCTGAACATTTTCGCACCCGTTTCAGAATGTCCGACCGCCCGGCGGATCCGAGCATCCCAACTCCCGACCGCCAATAAGCCTGATTAAAGCTCATTAAGAGTCACAAAAGTTGCCTCTTTCTCCGCAAATCCGGAGTTGCGGTTTCCCTGCGCCTACAAAAGACGGGATGTCTGCTGGTGTGTTTATTTTACAAGTGATTGAGATTCCTCAGTGTTTATGCGGCTCAATCGCGGCCCAAGACTTGCAACTGTATCTGCTCAACGGTCAAGGTTGCGTGAGCCCGAATCTGGGGCAGGTACTTGCGTATGCACACATTTTGAAAAAGATGGAGATGCAAATGCAATCAATTCGTAAGTCGCATGGAGTAACTTTCCTTGTCGTAGGCTGCATGGTTTTGATTTTGTGTGTTCCGTCCTTTGGACAGGTGCTTAAGGGTTCAATCTCAGGCACGGTAACTGATCCGCAGGGTGCGGTAGTTTCCGGCGCGCAGGTGAAAGCCACGCAGATAGAAACGGCGACCGTTCTTACAGCAACCAGTGATAACTCTGGTTCTTTCCACTTCAACTTGATTCCGGCAGGAACTTACAAGATTGAAGTTTCGGCGCAAGGCTTTAAAACCGCCATCCAGAACGACGTTGTGGTGACGTCAGGCCGTGATAGCGGCATTGGCCAGATGAAACTGAGCGTTGGCGATGCTACCGCTACAGTGGAAGTCACCGCAGGCGCTCCACTCATTGAAACCACCCAGTCTCAGGTAACCAACACGTTTTCCGGAGCCGCGCTTACCTCGTTTGCGGGAGTACAGGAAAATGAAGGTCTGGATAACCTGGCATTGTTTGTTCCCGGCGTAGTCTCGGTGCGCGACAACGCGTTCTCAAACACCAACGGCGGCGCAGGTTTCTCGGTGAACGGCCTCCGTGGCCGTAACAATGACCAGCAGATTGATGGTCAGAACAACAATGACAACAGCGTTGCCGGTCCTGGTCTGTTCGTGTCAGACACAGAATTCGTGCAACAGTATGTCTTGATCACCAACCAGTTTGGCCCGGAATACGGCCGAAACGCCGGTTCAGTGGTGAACATCATTACCAAATCCGGCACCAATGCCTGGCACGGCAGCATTTATGGTACGGAAAGCAATTCCATCCTGAACTCGATGACGAATTTCCAAAAGCAGTTTGACAATCTTTCCCACCCGCCGCGCCTGCAGGATGAATTCACGGGTTTCACCATTGGCGGCCCGATAGTGAAGAACAAGGTGTTCATGTTCGGTGGCTTCAATAATGAAATTGTCACGCAACATGTCACCTCCACCTCTGGCGGACTTACTCCTACCCCGGCTGGTCTCGCTCAACTGGCTGGATGCTTCCCTGGAAGCCAGAACCTGACCTCGTTCAGCAAGCTGGGGCCCTTCGGAATTTCCGCCGGTAACCCGACGGTTGCTCCGGGCAGCAATACGCCTATCGATGTGGGCACCACCTGCCCCGGGGTCGATTTCGGTAACGTGACCCGTACTCTTGCGGCTCCCGTGCACCAGTTCAACTTCGTGACCCGCGAGGATATCCAATTGGGTAGCGACACTATTACCGCTCGTTACATCTTCAATCGTGGAAACTTCTTCAACCTGGACTTGTGCACAGACTGCGCGGCCGCCGGCTATCCCATCAGCGAGCCAGCCCTGGCCCAGGACCTTCTCGTTGGCTGGACACACAACATCAACTCGAAAATGGTGAATGAAGTTCGCGGAAGCTATGGCCGTTTGAACGTGCTTTTCGGTGGAAACACCATCGGCACAGTGCCCACGGGTGTTGCGGACGCAGTCACGCGCATCACCTTTGCGCAGCCAAGCGGGTTGCTATCTGTCGGGACGGCGACGAACTTTCCGCAGTTTCGCTTCGTGAATACCTACCAGGCGCAGGACAACTTCAACTACGTTATGGGCAGGCACCAGATTAAAGCCGGCGTGAGCTATACGAATCAGAGGTCACCCAATGGATTCCTGCCCACCGTGAACGGCCAGTTCCAGTTCCAGGACTGGGCGAACTTCATGGCTAACACGCCCAGAACCGTAAACCAGGCCGCCGGATCGGATAGTTTTGATCTGAGAGAGAATGATACGTTCCTGTACGCGGGTGATGACTGGAAGGTCACTCAGAACCTGACCCTGAACCTGGGACTCACGTGGTCCTATTACGGTCAGCCGGCCAACCTCTTCAATCAGGTAACCACATCTCGTGAATCCAACCCGGCAACGGCCTTTTTCAACACGAGTCTGCCGCTGTCGGTTCGCACCTTCCCAACTTTCCCGAGTGTCAAGGACAGCTTCGGGCCCAGTGTCGGGTTCGCCTACTCTCCTCAAGGAGGAGGCATGTTTACCGGCCATGGCAAAACTGTAATTCGCGGTGGATATCGCCTGCTGTATGATCCGCCGTTCTACAACATCTATTCCAACATGGCCACGGCGGCTCCTGAAGTGTTCAACAACACCTTCAGCGCGGCCACCACTCCCACGGCGGCCAGTCTGCCGTTGCCTGCCAATCCTACCGGCCCTAACGTTCGAGCCGAACTTTCGCCTCAGCTCCTGAAAGGCGTGTTCGATCCCAGAACGTTCAACCAAACGTCTCTTACTTCGAACTTTGGACCGGACAGAGTTCATTCTTACAGCCTTGGTATCGAGCGCGAACTCAGCAAGAATTCAGCGCTTGAGTTGCGGTATGTCGGAAATCATGCCACCAACCTGTTCCAGTCAATCAACGGCAATCCGTTCATCGCCGACCTGGCACGGGACTTCCCGAATCTGGTGCCGGCAGGCGTAACTCCCTGCACCACTCCAAACCTGGTGCTCGGACCGGGACAGACGGTAAACCCGGCTACTGGCCGTGAAAATTGCAACCAAGGCGTTATCCGTCTCCGTTCCAATGGCGGTTTCTCCAACTACAACGGGTTCCAGGCGGAATTCCGCGCCAACAACCTGGCCAAGCAGTTGACCATCCGGGCGGGCTACACCTTCAGCAAGAACCTGGATAATGTAAGTGAGATTTTCGGCACCGGCACGGGCGCTAACACCGTCGCCTTTGCTCAGAATCCCTTCAACCAAACCGGTGAATATGGTTTCTCCGGTCTGGATATTCCAAACCAGTGGACCATCACGGCGACTGAAGAACTCCCGTTCTACAAGGACCAGCATGGTGTGGTTGGTCATATCCTGGGCGGTTGGCAAATTTCCGCCAACTATATTTGGGCTTCGGGACAGCGGTATACGCCATCACAATTCATCTTTGCTCAACTCACGTCCAATGGCAACTATCAGGACAATGCATTTGACAATGCGTTTGCCGGGACGGACACGGTTCGGCCATTCCTGGGCAGCAATTCCGCTCCCATTAACAGCGTTGGCATCTTCGCCGGTGATGGATGCACTTTATTCGGCACCGCCCCATCGGATGCGGTTTGCACGCTCGCTCCAACCCAGCTTGTAAGCCTGAACGCATTGAATAACGGAGCCGGAATTGGCGGCGCTGGTATCACGCCAATTACCAGCAACCAGGTGCGGCTAATTGCTAATACCGGCGTTGCGCAAACTGTATTCGGAACTCCATTTGGCAACGTATCTCGTAATATCAACACAGATGCTGTCACCAATATCGCGAACGCATCCCTTCTTAAACACTTTAAGTTAGGTGAGCACGTAACATTCGACTTCCGTGCCACTGCCTTGAATGTTTTCAACCACATGAACTTCCAGAGCATCGATCCGTTCATCGAGGATGCCGGACTCGTTTCGGCTGGAACGGGTTATGGCGTTCCCAGCGTCACCGACTCCGTCGTCCCCGGGTTTGGTGCGGCAGCCACGCGCCGTCTGCTCGTTGGCGGAGTCGTGCGCTTCTAGAACGTCGCTTTAAAACACTCGACCCGCCGGATAATTTCCGGCGGGTCATTTTTAATTCCGCGTAAGGATCCTGCAACTCCGGCCTGTGATTTTTCATTAAGAAACGTAAGTCACAGGTTAAATTTATATCCCTGAAAATCTTCTCATCCTGAATTCTGGATAAAAGCTCTCCCTGCCATACAGAAAGTCAGACTCTGCAGATAACCGTAGATCGTAAGTAGTTGATATATCAGAGCTTTGTCTCTGCATGTCGCGGCACGACAAATGCAATGTACCTGTCCAATGTAGTTGGGGGTAGTACCTGCGTATGCACACATTTTGAAAAAGATGGAGATGCAGATGCAATCGATTCGTCAGGGATTATGTTTCCTAGCAGTTTGCATGGCGTTCATTTTGTGCGTTCCGTCCTTTGGACAGGTGCTTAAGGGTTCAATCTCAGGCACGGTAACTGATCCACAGGGTGCGGTAGTTTCTGGCGCACAGGTTAAAGCCACCCAAATTGAAACTGCGACCGTTCTTACCTCAACCAGTGATAACTCTGGTTCTTTCCACTTCAACTTGATTCCAGCGGGAACTTACAAGATTGAAGTTTCAGCTCAAGGTTTTAAAACCGCCATTCAGAACAACGTTCTGGTATCGGCAGGCCGTGATAGCGGCGTTGGCCTCGTGAAACTGACCGTTGGCGAGACCAGCACCACAGTGGAAGTCACCTCGGACGCTCCACTCATTGAAACCACCCAATCTCAGGTTACCAACACATTCTCCGGAACCGCGCTGACAACATTTGCCGGACTTCAGGAAAATGAAGGTCTGGATAACCTGGCATTGTTTGTTCCCGGCGTTGTCGCCACGCGCGACCAGGGCTTCTCTAACACCAACGGTGGCGGTGGATTCTCCGTCAACGGCCTGCGCGGCCGCAATAACGATCAGGAAATCGACGGTCAGAACAACAACGATAACAGCGTTGCCGGTCCTGGCCTCTTCGTT
>Ga0207127_10061_pt2 | contig 25261 bp, 25 predicted proteins | sample Alteio_BWMinHeat_17_FD_153574 | JGI IMG/M metagenome (GOLD analysis project Ga0207127, IMG submission 153574) | Enriched cells from forest soil in Barre Woods Harvard Forest LTER site, Petersham, Massachusetts, United States -... | ecosystem: Environmental > Terrestrial > Soil > Temperate forest >...
TCCAGAACCTGGAGCAGGCTGCTGAAGAGGTTTCACGTCTGCGCTCTGCCGTCACCCGGGCGGTGATGGAAAAGGTCCAGACAAGAATGCAGGAGTTGCTGGAGAACGTGGACCAGGACCGCATTCTTCAGGAAGCTGCCATTCTGGCTGAGCGCAGCGATATAGAGGAAGAGCTGGTACGGCTGCAAACTCACATTGAACACTTCCGCAAGCTCCTGGACCACGGCGGTGAGGTGGGCAAGAAGCTCGATTTCCTGCTGCAGGAACTCAATCGCGAAGCCAATACGCTGCTGTCAAAAACCAGCGGCGTCACCGGCGAAGGCCTACGCATCACTGAGCTGGGGCTACAGATGAAATCAGAAATTGAAAAGTGCCGGGAACAGGTGCAGAACCTGGAATGAGCGGAATCCTATTTATCATTTCTGCGCCCTCGGGATCGGGAAAATCGACCCTGGTCAACGGGTTGCGTACCTATGTTTCCAACCTGGAGTTTTCCGTTTCCTACACCACGCGTCCACCCCGCGGTAGTGAGCAGGACGGCCATGAGTATCACTTTGTTTCCCGCGAAGAATTTGAAGGCATGATCATGCGTGACCAGTTTCTGGAGCATGCAGAGGTTTTTGGTAATTACTACGGGACGGCCAAGACCGTGCTGCAGGACGCGGAACAGCGTGGCAATGACGTGCTACTGGATATAGACGTACAGGGTGAGCGCCAGGTGAAAGCGAAAATGCCGGATGCAGTGAGCGTGTTTGTTCTGCCGCCCAGCCGCAAGGAACTGGAATCGCGTTTACGGAAACGCAGCATCAGCGAAAACGTTTCCCCCGATGTGATCCGGCGTCGCCTGGACACCGCCCGGCGGGAGATTGTGAACTATCCAAATTACGACTATATTCTTGTAAACGATCATCTGGAACAATCACTGGACCGCCTGGTCGGTATTGTGATGGGTGAGAGAGCGCGGCGTTCAGGGGAACCTCCATCGGCAGAAGAGGAACGTTACTTAGAGAAAGCCGATAAATGCCTTAAGAGCAAAATGGAAGGCCAAATTAAAGGTATTCTGGCTTCTTTCGATGAGTCTCATACGACCGCAAGTTAAGAGAGGTAAATGGTTATGAAGCTGAAAGATGGTTTTGACAGCAATTACCGTTATGTCCTGGTGGCTGCTCGTCGCGCCCGGCAACTCTCCGGCGGCGCCCCCTCGCTGGTGAACACCACTTCGAGAAAAGTCTGCAAGATTGCTCAGGAAGAAATTGACGCCGGCAAAGTGCAGTTCATTAAATCTGACGAGCCAGGCGCCGGCGATCCTGTCTCTGCCAAGCCAGCTGATAAGTAAGAACCCAGGTTTTAAGGTTTCAGGAAAATCAGGATCTGGCGGCCTTTCTCCCGTATTTTCCAAGGCAAGGGGCGCGTGTGCCTGTTTCCGGTTACGGAGACGTAGCCCGCCAGTCACTGTCTGGCGTGTGGCAACCGGCATACAATAAACATATGAAGGTCGGGTTGGGAGTTACGGGAGGCATTGCTGCCTACAAGGCGGCTGAGTTGGTGCGCCTGTTGCAGGACCGCGGATTGCGCGTGCAGGTGATCATGACACGCGCGGCCCAGGAGTTTGTCCGTCCCCTGACCTTTGCCGCACTCAGCGGAGAAAAGGTGATTACTGACCTTTTCGGCGCCGGCGCTGAAGAGCCAAACATTGATTCGGCTGTGGAACACATTGCTGTTGCCCAGGCGATCGATGCGCTGATCGTTGCGCCGGCCACGGCGGACGTGATCGCAAAATTCGCTCACGGCGAAGCCAATGATTTCCTTACCACTCTTTTTCTGGCCACTACCGCGCCCGTGGTCGTGGCTCCCGCCATGAACGTGAATATGTGGGACCATCCGGCAACCAGGGCCAACGTTGAGACGCTCAAGAAGCGCGGCGTGACGGTTGTTGATCCCGACAGCGGCTATCTTGCCTGTGGAATGGTTGGCGCAGGACGCCTTGCAGCCAATGACAAGATTGTTGACGCGACCCTGCGCGTGCTGAACGCGACTCCCGATCTGGCCGGCGAGACAGTGTTGATCACCGCAGGCGGCACGCGTGAACCAATTGATCCAGTCCGGTATATCGGCAACCGTTCCAGCGGCAGGATGGGATATGCTCTGGCGGAGGCTGCGCTGCGTCGTGGGGCGAAGGTGATTCTGGTTAGCGGGCCGACTGCGATTAAGCCACCTGCAAACGCAACGTTTATTCGAGTTCAAACCGCCGCGGAAATGCGCACCGCGGTGATGTCATCTCTTGCGCAGGCGACAGTCGTCATCAAGGCAGCCGCGGTTTCAGATTTTACTGTCCGTCAGGCTGCACCAGAGAAGATCAAACGCAAGGGGCCGATTACTCTGGAACTTGAGCCCACGGTTGACATACTTGCCGAGATCGCTTCACAGAAGAATGGCCGCATTGTGGTTGGGTTCGCCGCTGAGACCGAGCACGTGCTGGAAAACGCGCAGAAGAAACTACAGGCCAAGGCACTGGACGCGATTGTTTTGAATGACGTCTCGCAGCCGGGCATTGGCTTTGATTCTGAGCGCAACGCCGTTACCATCCTTACGCATGGCGGATCTGAAACCGTTCCCGAGACCAGTAAGTGGGAAGTTGCACACCGCGTGCTGGATGCGGTGGTAAGAATCCTGGCCCAAAAGGGGAATCTCACCACGAGCAGCAGAGAAAAGCAAAAACTCTAAACAAATCTCCTTTGTGTTCATTCCTGCCCTTTGTGGTTAGCCTTTTTGACCTATCCGTGTCATCTGTGCAAATCAGTGGTGAGAATTCGATTACACTAAGTCCCATGCCCAGGCAGCTTGATCCGGCAATGAAGAAGGCACTCTCCGCTCGTGTGAATTATTACCGCGAAATGGGCATCTACGATTTTTATCGCCGCCCGGTGGAGGAAGTCCCTGAGATTGCAGTGGAAACACTTCCTACTGAAGTTCAAACTGTTACGGAAAATAGTTCTCCTATGCCCAAGGCTGCCAAGTCTTCTTCTCCACCGCCCGATTCTACGTTGCTCACTGCTCCTCTTCCTGTCATTCAGGACAAGCAGGCCGCGCTTGCCGCTATCCGAGAATACATTGGCGACTGTACTCGCTGCCGTTTGCATGCAGGACGTACCAAGCTGGTCTTCGGCGTAGGGAATCCGAATGCAGACATCATGTTTGTGGGTGAAGGGCCAGGCGCGGATGAAGATGCTCAAGGCGAGCCGTTTGTTGGACGTGCCGGGCAACTGCTGAACAACATGATTACTGCAATGGGAATCAGGCGTGAGGATGTTTACATCGCCAACGTAGTCAAGTGCCGGCCGCCGGGAAATCGAGCACCGGAAAAAGACGAAGCCGATACCTGCTCCCCGTTTCTCATGCAGCAGATCGACGTCGTCAAGCCGAAGGTGATTGTGGCCCTGGGAGCGACGGCAGCCAAGAATCTACTGGCAATGAATGACAGTATGGGCTCGCTACGCGGACGCTGGTATGACTTCCGTGGCACCAAACTGGTTGTGACCTACCATCCTGCCTATCTGCTGCGTGATCCGCGACAGAAGAAAGAAACCTGGAAAGATCTTCAGATGGTCATGAAATATCTGGGATTGAAGCCGCCGGCTAAGCCGGCCGAACCCTAAGGATTGTCGCTTCTCTGCAAACCGCTTGAGACCGCGGAGCGGGGCATGCTCAGGCTGCTGATGCAGCGGGTTCGGCGCGCCAAACGGCCTCACTCTAACGCGGCTGTCGCTAAACCTGGTTCTCTCAGCTCTTCCCGTACAATTAGTCTTCACATTTGACATTTCTCATGCCCGAATTTTGCGATGTAGCCCTGCCCGTGCCGCTGGACATGGTTTTTACCTACCGAGTCGGCGAAAGCCTCCCGTTCATAGGCGGGCGCGTGTTGGTTCCATTTCGAAATGAGCGTCTCTCTGGCGTCGTAACGGCCGTCCATGATCGCGAGCCTTCGGTGAAGGCAAAGACCGTGCTCCAGGTGCTGGACGCCGAGCCTGTCATGGATGAGCCTCTTCTGAAATTGGCGGCATGGATCGGCCAGTACTATCTGGCGCCGATCGGTGAAGTCATTCGCACCATGCTGCCGCTGGCGGCGGAGATCAAGCGAGTCAAAGTCTATCGCATTACGGAGACAGGGCACGAAGCGCTGCATGCCTCGGCCGCCATCGGATCGTCGCGACGCTCAAAACAGGATGTCGATTCACAGATGCAGGAGTATGAGGTGCTCGACTATCTGGCGATGTCGGACGCGGTGACGGAATCGACGCTGCGGTCCGCCACGGGCGCCAGCCGCGAGATGCTGGCCAATATGGTCCGCAAGAAATGGGTCACGCGAGAAGATGCGTCGGGCGTGCGGGACGCAAGCCGCACAGTGCAGATTGCGGTCTTGAAAGAGCCAGCGGGAAAGCTCAATGACAACCAGCAGAAGATCATTGCTTTCTTACAGCAGAATGGCGGCCGCGCTGCGGTGGTTGCGGTCCGCGATCTTGAGGTTCCGCGAACCACGCTACAGACGCTGGTCAAGCGCCAAATCGTGGAACTGGTGGAAGAAGCCGCCGGATTCAACGTGAGTTCCATGAAGAAGCGCGGACCCTCGCACCTGGATTTTATCTTCAATGCCGAACAGAAAGCTGCATTGACGGCGATCCGGGCGGCGTCTGAAGCACGGACCTTTTCTGTTTCCCTTCTGCATGGAGTGACCGGCTCGGGCAAGACTGCGGTCTACCTGGCGGCGATGCAATCGGTGCTGGAGACGGGACGTTCAGCAATTCTGCTGGTACCGGAGATTGGTCTCACGCCCGCAGCCGCGGCGAACCTGCATCAGGTGTTCGGGGATGAAGTGGCCATCCTGCATTCGGCGTTATCAAAAGATGAACGCGCGGAGCAATGGCATCGTATTCGGCGGGGAGAAGCACGAATTGTTGTAGGAACGCGGTCTGCCGTCTTTGCGCCAGTGCCGGACCTGGCGTTGATTGTTGTCGACGAAGAACACGATTCTTCCTACAAGCAGGAAGAGACCCCACGCTACCACGGCCGTGACGTGGCCGTGATGCGCGGCAAGATCTCCAATGCTGCCGTGGTGCTGGCTTCGGCTACGCCATCGATCGAGTCCTATCACAACACGGAGAGCGGGAAATATCGCTTGTTGGAACTGACGGAGCGCGTGGAGAAGCGTCCATTGCCCGAAGTTGAAGTCGTGGACATGAAGTTTGACTTCGCCCAGACGGGAGAAGACCGGTTGTTTTCGCGCCAGCTGATTGAAGAAGTCACCGAACGATTGAATCGCGGAGAGCAGGCGCTGATCCTGCTGAATCGTCGCGGATATTCGTCGGTGGTGCTGTGCCGCAGTTGCGGCGTCACGATGGAATGCAGGAATTGCAGCATCGCACTCACGTTTCACAAATCCGGCTGGCGCATGGAGTGCCATTACTGTGGGTATAAAGAACAGGTGCCGAAGGTCTGCACGTCATGCGGGAGCGAGTTCATCAACTTCCTGGGAGCGGGATCGGAAAAGGTGGAAGAGCGGCTGCATGAGGCATTTCCTATGGCTAGCATCGGCAGATTGGATCGCGATACGGTACGCACGCGCCATGATTTTGAACGCGTGTTGAATCAGTTTCATGCCGGTGAGATCAATCTTCTGGTTGGCACGCAGATGATCGCCAAGGGGCATGATGTTCATGGAGTGACGATGGTGGGCGTGGTCGGAGCAGACTATGCTCTGGGATTTCCCGACTTCCGCGCTGCTGAGCGAACGTTTCAACTGCTTACTCAGGTAGCTGGTCGAGCTGGACGTGGTGAAACTCCGGGGAAAGTAGTGCTGCAAACATTTCATCCAGACCATTACGCGATCCAGTTTGCCCAGAAGCATGACTATGCCAGCTTCTACGAGAAAGAAGTGCGTTTCCGCCGCTGGATGCATTATCCGCCGTTCAACGCACTGGCCAACGTCCTGGTGCGGAGTGACAAGCTGGAGCAGGCGCTGAAATGGACAGGACAGCTTGGCCGCTGGTTTGAGACTACACGCAATGAAGGCCTGCGTGTTCTGGGACCGTCCGTGGCGCCGATTATGCGACTCAAACGCGACTATCGCTATCACTTCATCATCAAGGCAGCCAGCCGTGAAAAATTAAACGCGGCGTTGCGACGCATGCTGGTCTTTGCCGAAGAGCAGAAAATCACGCGAACGCAGCTCATTGTGGATGTCGACGCCTTATCACTGCTCTAGTTCGTCCGCCAGTTACTGTGAAGGACAAGGTGATGGCGTTGGCGCCGCGGTCTGGTCTTCAGTCGGGTTCATCCGCTTTTTCCGAAATTGCTCCAGCACATTTTGCAGAGTGCTCGCGTCACTCGGGTTCTTTACTGGGAAAGGCTCTGCGACAAACGTCACGGCCAGCATCGCCAAGGCAGCTATCCCCAGAACCCAGCGCTTCTTTCCTGGCTCGGGGTAATGAGGCACGTCGGGATGACGTTCTCCTGTCATTCGCAGGATCACTGCCCAAAGCAGCCAGCCGATCCAGAGCTTCCAGCTCATGACCATCAGTGCGGCAATGCAGACGAACGATACTGGTCGATGCAAGCGCGGCCGCAGAGCGAAAACAATGTGTCCTCCGTCAAGCTGTCCGCCAGGAATGAGATTCAGAGCGGTGGCGAACATTCCGAACCACGCCGCGATAGCCGTCGGCGGAAGGTAGAGCGTGGAAAGCGAGAACTGTGCCGCAACAGCATTACCGGACGCAGCCATAATCCAGTGAGCAATCTTGAAAACGAAAGGAAGCCCCAGCATCAGCCCGTCGTTAGCAGCTACGCAGCTGAGGGGCTTTGCCGTCATCAGCGAAAAAAATAATACCGGCACAGCAACAACAAATCCGGCGATCGGACCGGCAATCCCAATGTCGAATAAATCAGCGCGCGTACGGATCGGCGAACGTATTCGGATGAAGGCTCCCATTGTGCCAACCAAAGTCGGCGCTGGGATAAAGAATGGCAGAGTCGCGTAAACGCCGCGTCGCACACAATAGATATAGTGGCCGAACTCATGGGCGGTAAGAATTCCCAGCAGGCAGGCCGAAAAGGGAATCCCCATCCAAAGCCGGCGCCAATCTTGCAATATCCATGTCCAGGGCCAGAAGCCGTCGTCTCCGGCAAAAGCGCCCAGGTTGTGATCAAAGTTATATTGCAGCTTGGCGCCAACGCAGAGAGTGGTAAAGATGGTGACAACGAATAGAAGTATGTGGACCCAATACCGGCGTTTCGGAGGATGTATCACTACAACCCTGAGCTCTTGCCGTTCAGGGTCATAAACCTGAAATTCCAAAGGGGGAGGAGGATTCTTGTCCGGCATGGAGCTCAAACCAGCGCAGGCGCAAGGACGCCTTAATCGATGGACTGCAACTCCTTACCAGGCTTGAAACGCACAGCTTTACCAGGCGGGATATTCACTTCCGCGCCGGTACGGGGATTGCGCCCGATTCCAGTCTTGCGCGGCCGGACGTTGAACACGCCGAAGCCGCGGAGTTCAATCCGCTCACCCTGGCCTAAAGCCTTTTTCATGCTTTCAAAGACAGTCTCCACGGCCAGCTCTGCTTTGGTCTTGGTAATTCCTGTCTTATTGACCACTTCGTTGATGATATCGAGCTTTATCACTTGGGTCAGCTCTCCTCAATTGATGGAAAGGGACGTAACTTGCAGATAGTATTGGACTTTCCCGTCGGTTGTCAATGATCATTCTGCCAGTTAAGATGACTTCTTCGCATTGCACCCCAAAAGACACCAGAAAAGCTGAGGACCCCTGACCCCATGGCGATAAAAAGTGACCGCTGGATCCGCAAAATGGCGCTGGAACACGACATGATCAACCCCTTTAACGACCGCCAGATGCGCGAAGGGGTAATCTCTTACGGCGTATCGTCTTACGGGTACGATCTCCGCGTCGCCGACGAATTTAAGATCTTTACCAACGTCAATTCCGCCATCGTCGACCCCAAAAACTTTGACGCCCGGTCATTTATTGACGTAAAAGGCGCTTCCATCCTCGTCCCGCCAAATTCCTTCGCCCTGGCCCGGTCGGTTGAGTACTTCAAGATCCCACGGGACATCCTGACCATCTGCGTGGGCAAATCCACCTATGCCCGCTGCGGAATCATCGTCAACGTAACCCCCTTTGAGCCCGAATGGGAAGGCTTCGTCACCTTGGAAATCTCTAATACAACACCCCTTCCGGCCAAAATTTATGCCAACGAGGGTCTCTGCCAGATCCTCTTCTTCCAGGGCGACGAGCCCTGCGAAACCAGCTACAAAGACAAAGCCGGCAAGTACCAAAGACAGCAGGGAATCGTTCTGCCTAAGCTGTAGACCAGACGAACCATGAAGTTAAAAGGAGAGAGCATCGAGGAAATTCCCTGAATCTGGATCGTTGGAACAACATCCTCGGGGTTCCTCTCTTGCCGTCGCTCCGCGTTGCGGAACTCCGCCGTCGTTGTTATAGACGGAATGACACGCTTTAAGAGTGTCGATTGTCCAAAATGGCCGGCTTTTGACGTTCCGCTCGCGCGCGATGACGTCGTTCTTACCGATCCTCTACCCCTCTGTCATTCCGAGCGCTGCCGGAGCATCTGCGACGGCGAGAGAGGAACCCCGAGGATGTTTGCACTGTAAATGCGGCCGCAGGGAATTTTCTCGGCGAATGCCTGTGGTATTATCCATCGCCGTGAAAGACGAATACAGGTATTGGGTATACATTGTCGCGAGCAAAACGGGCACTCTTTACACCGGTATGACAGGTGATCTTTACACGCGGATCATGCAGCATAAGGCTGGTGAAATCGAAGGCTTCTCAAAAACATACGGATGCAATCGCCTGGTTCACTATGCCGGATGCAATGAAGCGATCGTCATGATCAATCGTGAAAAGCAGATCAAATCATGGCGACGTAAAAAGAAGATCGATCTCATCGAAAAAACCAATCCGCGATGGGAAGATCTTGCTCAAAACTGGGGAAGAACCATGAAGTTAAAGGGAGAGAGCATCGAGGAAATTCCCTGAATCTGCATCGTTGTATAAACATCCTCGGGGTTCCTCTCTTGCCGTCGCTCCGCGTTGCGGAACTCCGCCGTCGCTCGGAATGACACGCTTTAAGAGTATCGATTGTCCAAAATGGCCGGCTTTTGACGTTCCGCCCGCCGAACCCAGGAGCAACACCTGGCGCAAAATCGCCGGGTGGGCAGGCTGGGTTCTTGCCTGGTTCTGGGCCATATTTGGCATCGGAGGCGGCCTCTGGCTTATGATCACGCGTGGACCACTCCCCCTCACCAACGGGTGGTTCATACTGTTCTCGGGTCTGGCTGCGTGCCCTCTCATCGCTACGCTCTGGCAGAAGCTTTTTCACCGCAGACTTTCCGGCACCATCCGTCTCATCGCCGCATTATTGTTCGTTGTCGCTGGCAGAATCGCCTTGCTTATCGGAAACCGTGTTCCCTGGCTATCACGTTGACCCAGAGGTAGTGTGTTGGGGCGTCGCTTCCGACCAGTACTCCTCGCTGTCGCAGATGAAGTGTTCTTCTCCGCACAATGTACAAATGCGTTTCGCGCAGCCCTCATCATCGTCAGCAAATAGTTCAAAAGTCTCGCTGCCGCATACGCACCTCGATAGGCGGAACTCCTGGGCAACATAGCCCTGCGAAGTGTAGGATTCAAGGAATTCTTTGATGTCGTTGGGACTCGTGCCAAGAGGCATTGAGCAATAGCGCTTCGCATTGGTGTCTGCCACCTGGGCAGGCACGTTGACCTCTTGTGTAGGCCTGATTTGATCGGGGCCGAAAATTGAGCACTTTTCACGCACCGTGAGCTTCTTTCCACTCCGTGAGGGACACTATGCCAAGATCGGGCGCTGGTTTGCTTTTGATCTCGGCAATGAATTCCAATAAGTGGCCGTCGATATCATTGAAATAGATCGAAGCGGCAGGCATCCACGCAAGTACGCTCGGCTCATCGGTGATCTGGCCGAAAAAATTTCTTGGCTCGATGCCTTTCTGTTTGACACGTTGGATTGCGGAATCCAGATCCTCAAACTCCACCCCGAATGCAATGTGTTGAGTTTGAATCATGTTCTTGGTCCCATTTACAATCCAAGGAGGCTTTTCCCACAACCCCAACATCGAGCGTCGACCTCTCCCGATCCAGTAGAATGCAGCGCGGCGCTGCGGTTCCGTGTGACCCAATTCCAGCCCGAGGACATGTCCATAGAACCTCATTGCTTTTTCCAAGTGCGAGACATGAAGGTGGGCTTCGAAGAGTCCACGAAAGAAAGGTGCCGGTTGGTTCATAAGGGCAGCCTGCCGATCGTTTTGTGACCTTGCGATCTCGCCAGGAACTGAAGCAAATCTGACAAGCTGTTGCCTGATGCGTCAGGAACTGCCCCGAGTTCTTCAACAGGAAGCTTTAAGCGATTAACCCAGAATGTCGGATAGCCAAACAATTTAGCGCCTGCTGCATCCCATCCGGCAGAAGCAACGAACAGGATTTCTTCTCGCCTTAGCCTCAATGTATCCGTACCAAGTCGGTAGCCACGCGGGTCTGGTTTGTAGGTCTTTACCCGATCGGTACTGAGAACCTGTTCAAACAAGGCGTCGAGGCCTGCGTTTCCGATATTTGCGGCAAGCATGCGCGGCGTCAGGTTGGAAAGAAACGCCAATCGGAAACCTAGTTTCTTTAGTGCGCGCAGGGCCGGTATCGCATCAGGCCAAACTGTCAGTTTGAGGTATTCGTCCATCAGCGATTCACGTTGATCAACACGAAGTTCCAACTTCAATTTATTGGTTACGAAGACCAGTGCATCCTGAGTAACCTGCCAGAAGTCCGCATAATGCCGAGTAGCGATCCTTAACCAGGTATATTCGAATTGTCGGGTGCGCCATTCATCGCTCAATGCCGTGCCCTTACCGGGAAATAAGTTTTCTGCCAGCACGGAAATGGGGCGCGGATCGAAGATGGGAAAGGCATCGAAAGCAATCGCCCTAATCCTCGATTTTGCAACTGCCGCATCCATTTTTCCTGGGAACGGTTTCAATAAGCCCGACGCAAGACCCGCTGCCATGTAACCAAAAAATTCTCTACGATCCATCATTCCTCCATTGCCTGATAAATCCATCAATCGCCAACGGGCAACTGCCGCCAAGCACGAGGCTCATGAGGCAGGCGAGATCGCCTCCGCCTGACAAATCGGTGTGCTCCTGCGCTCTGTTGCAGATGTTACTCACTTTTACAACCTCCAGAATTGTTTTGCTGGTCTTTGGCAGAAGTGACTTCGCTAACCTGGTAGACGGCTTCCAGGCAGGAGAGAATACAGAGGCTTGAAGCCGTCCCCATTCACCGCCACATGGCTGTCATCCATAGATCCCGAATGCGGGATAGTTGTCATTTTCTTTTTGTTCTTTTGCTGCATCTCTTTTTTCATCTTCTGTTTTTCTTTTTTCAGCTTACTCTCAGGCTGCGATTTCATCTCAGGACCTTGGGACCCAGTCGCCCCCGCCGGAGGGCCGCTTGGGCTGATTTTCTCGTCATCGAACGGTGCAGCCAAAGCAACGGCCGAGATGGAGCTTGCAAGAACCGCCGAAAGGAAAACGCGTATGAGGATTGGTTTCATGATGTTGATCCTTTCATAAATTCAAACTCCGGCGGATGCCGGGAAACTCACGGGAGAATTCCTACTCCCTCTACTCCACAATCCTGGCTAATGGTTTTTTATTCCATTCGAGCCAAAAAATAGATTTCTCAATCGAAGGGATGAAAACGCGGGCCAACGGACTTATATGGAGAGCGGTCACGAATATCGGCGGTGCTGTCGAACGAGAGTGCTTTAATGGAGCGTGGTGGCCTTGGCTGTATGTCGCTATCCTGTTGAGGCGAAGTAGGTTACCGATTAATCGCGACGCATATCTTCGGGCGCACTTACCTCTTGGGGTCATGAGCGCAAAAGCCGACATCGGGCCAATGTACCAAGGCGGACGAGAGTGCTTGCGGCTCACGGGCTAGGCGATCACGAACAAGCGTGGTAAAGCGCAAGCCCAAGATCCGTCACAAGAACCTGGAAGAAATGGACGCCTCCACCAAATCCGTTCGTTGGAACAATGCATCCCAGTCGGATCAGGTTTGCGAGCGAAATGGATACCTCTCTCGAAATGTTCGGATCACCCTGCAAACTGCCTGGAAAATAGGTGGAGGAATGTGGCAGGTTCATGGTGCCCACATATCGGGGGCTTCCACTCGGAGCGGCTATCGTAGCTTCTGCCAGTTTTGATAGATTTCGGACATCGAACGCAGACATTCCGCGCAGGATTTCCACAAATGCTGTCCGGAGTTCCATATCGGTGGCGGCATCACCAGCATTCGCCAATAACCTTGCCCAAGTCTCTTGAAGATAGTCATCTTCCTCAAGAACGGCCGCAGTAAGTAAGGGCACAGCAAAATTAATGGGCAATTCTCTTGTGGGTTTCGTCATACCCCGAGCGGCCATAACCCTTTCGGCCTTATCTACAAGAGCGAGCTGCCGCTCCCAACGAGCAAACTTTACTCTATCTTCGAGAATGCCAACCATCTCGACGATTGGACCTTTGACCACTCGGCCCAAACTGGTCATTGCCTCGATAAGCTTCCCGCCTGTCTGCGAAGTTGCTTCTGCGGCCTTTGCTACCGCCGATACAGTGTCATCGCTCATGCCTCACAACGCTCCGGACCTCAAGCTACCACAGGATGTTGCTCGCGACAAACGCTCAAACAGACCGACCAACCGATCGATCCAGGTTGCCGGCCGGTCCATTAGGTCAGACGTGCTTACAGCTTAAGAGCCGCTGCGCAGATGCTCACTATACTTACCTGTTACAAAGGCATCGGAATATCGGCGGCATTCGGCCTGAAGGCGGACGGCGTAGTCCCGATGCACAACGGCATTGACAATGGCTTCATCTACGGCAACGAGTGGGAACTCGGGTTCCTCAATGAACCCACCATCGGGCTTTCTACGCTGGTACTTCTTAAAAAACCCCGATTCTTGAAAGTAAACTCTCAGATTTCGTATCTGCTGTGGCAACGAGCCAGTGAAAGGCTTCTCATAGCTGTTCAGACCAATTTCCTTGGCACGGTCGAAGGTTGCTTCAAACCGAAGGAGTCGCACAGCAGCCCATGGCATAATTCGTTGAGGATTCGCTGCAAAGAACAGAAAGCCGGCGTTCGTGAACCAGTACTTTCCTCCGTCTTTTCTCAAGGCGCCAGCTTGATATAGGAAGCCTTCAATTGAGTACTGATAGCGCGTTTCAGCATGATAAGACTTTCGGAATTCTTCGGTCAGAGCTGTGTCGAGGTCGTTTTCGTCAAATTCGCAACACACTTCCTCTTCGAAGCTGATGATGCGCTTGTCCCGGCGAATTTGTTCAATATCCTCAATTTTTAGGAGTGAGTTTTGGGCACCTTTTCGTCTCCATGCTTTTGGTGGCGAACTTGTTGTCTGACAAATACCATTGTTGGTGTAGCCGACGTAGATGAGACAAATTTTCTGTGACTTTCCTTCGGAGTCGAAGCAATCGAAAAGTTTCACGCGAGAGTTTTGATTAGTCAGCCACACGTCAGGATTGCAAAGGCTATTGCGCTGCTCGTCAGATAAATGGCTAAGTCCCTTAACATCCCCCGTCTTGGAAATCCCAAAAATGAGAAGTCCACCGGAGTGATTCTCGTTTGCGAAAGCAGAAATGGTTTCCGTGGCTTCACCGATGATGTCACGAAATCTGTTGCCAGAGATGACTCCTCCCACCTCCGCTCGTCCGGCTTCTTTGCGGTCAAAGTGCTGGTCTTCTAAGTTCACATCACTAGTCGTGGTTAGTAAGTCCCAGTAAGCGGCAGGCGATTGGAATACGTCGAAAGGTAGTGGCATAGCTTTATTAGTATTCTTACCTGAGAAGTTAAGTTGATACAACTCAATAAAAAATGGTGATTCAAATCAGAATTACCACCGCAGCTACAATCTATCCCTGGGAGCAAAATTCGCGTGAAGCAGAAGGGTGGACAAGGAAATTATGAGGAAAGGACAGAAACACATTTTAAGGTTCGATCCAGCTGATTTTCTGAAAGAAGCGATCAGTGAGTTTTTGGAGTCTGGAACGAATCCTTTGAAGATTGCGAGTGTTGTGATCAAAGTTGCGACCGGTATCGAATTGATGTTGAAGGGCAGGCTTGAAAGAATATGTCCAGCGCTAATTCTCGACAAAAGCGACGACCAAGGCTTACTGTTTGCCAAAGCTTTTAACTTGGCGCAATTTATGAGGAATCCGAAAGACCTTGATAAGGTCGAAATGAAAACTGTCACATTCACTACTCTCTTGTTGCGGGCTTCTAGATACATCGACCTTAGCGATGCAAAGCAGCACCTTGAGGAACTGCAGAAGAGCAGAAATAACCTGGTTCATCACAGAGGTGAAGTAGATATGTGGCAGACGAACTTGTTGTTAGTAAAGCACATTTTCCCTTTCTTGGAAAAAATGGGAAAGAGTGATAGCAAATTTCAACTACGGCTGGAGCCATCGATCTGGGAAAAAATTAAGCAGATTGAAAAGCTGAGTTCGGACGCTTTCACTAGTCAGCTAGCCAAAAAGATTCAACATCACGCGGCGCTCGCTGACAAACTTGGCAAAAGGGAAACTGCAAGGCGGGTTGAGCTTATACCGCCAAGTCATGGGCTGGAGATCATCGACACCACCCTAAAGTGTCCTGCGTGCAATTTTACGTGTCTTGCGGCTTATAGAGATGTGGATGTCGATTTTGAGGATGGTTTGGCGGTTGGGGCGGGTTTTTTTACAACGATGAGCTGCCGAGTGTGCGATTTGGAGCTTGAGACGTACGAAATCGACCATATTATCGAAAGCTTTGGCGAATTCTTTGGAAAAGAGGACGCGGAAAATAGATCAGAATGGGAGTCGGCAATGGAGCCGCCAGAACGCGAATACGGCTTCTATGTTTAGGATGCCGAGTTGCCAGGCTTCCTGCTTTGTTCCGCCCGCGGCGATTGGCAATTGGGGATCGCTGGAAGCGCTGTGAACCCCCGGGGATAGACGGGACGTTTTCTGTCGCGATCAACCGATGCTGAGCTAAATGCATAGATTTCTTCGACTCGCCGTCGCGGATGCTCCGGCAACGCTCAGAATGACAGAGTGGGAAGATCGCCGGGATCGACGTCATCGCTCGACATCGCCGGCAGAGGAAAAGCAAAAGCTTTAACCACAAAGGTCACGAAGGAACACAAAGGAAGCAGCAATCAGCCAGGGAAGCAAAAATCTTGCGTCAAGTACTTAAGATCATTTGCTTCGCGCTGACACATGAGGCATAGTGAGGGAATCGCCGAGAGCGCCGTCATCGCACGTCATCGCCGGCAGCAGCAATCACAAAACGAAATGATATCGTCGGAGATTTGAATCGAGATGCACATTTCGTTTCAACTCATTGCAATCTGATATGACTTTCAGGACCGTCGAAGCCCTACGCGCCAAAGGGGAGCCCCGCAGGGGCGATTGACCATAGCCCGGCACGCGAGTGCCGGGAAACTCACGCAACTCAAGATTCAGTCCCGAAGGGACGGCTGAGTTCAGTATTCTTCGATCGGCAATCCGTGACGTTTTAGGATGGCCTTCCATTCCTCGCGAAAGTTTACTCTGGCATGGTGCTTTTTCTGGTTCCGTATGTAACGAGCGGTTATATCTTTTTGCGATATACCAATCGAGAAAGCGCCGTACTTTTCTTGCCATTGAAAAAGCGGACGGCCTGCGGTTTCATGCATCCATAAGGACGATCCGGCTTTAATCAGTTGCATTGCATTGGCCACAGGCATTGTCGGCCGGCGATGCCACCCATGTACGCCCATAGCCGGGTTTGCAGATCGTCGCCGATGAGAGGTCGTCGTTCCTTGGTGGCGAACACACAATGAAACAGCAGGCTGGTGTATGACATACGTCAGGCATTGTACTCAGCCGTCCCTGGCGGGACTATTAACTCAAACTGCTCGTGTCCCGGCACTGACGTGCCGGGCTATTTTCACTCGCCCCTTTTTTACCCCAGCGCACGAAGCGCGCGCCGGGGGCCCCTTTTCGGGGCTCCCCCTTTATAACTACGCCTACCTCGACCTTACGGTCGTCGTTTCGCTTCGCTCGGGCAGGTTGAAGCCCATACCGCTGTGTCACGCCTTCGGCGCTTTGAGTTCGGACAGCGCTGAAGAGCGCGTGAGATCGCCGGCAGCAGCAATTAGCATTCAGCACTCAGCATTCAGCCAATGCAGAGGCAAAATCTTGCGTCAAGTACTTAAGATCAGTTGCGTTTTTTCTGAAATCGATCAATATGGAAAGAAGCAGCAAAATCGCTGAGATCGCCGTCATCGCGCGACATCGGAAAGCAACACCTCTACCACGGAGGACACAGAGGAACGCCGAGGAATACAAAAGAAGCAGCAATCAGCACTCAGCAGTCAGCCAGTGCTAAAGGCCAAGAAAAGACAAACAAGCGCAAATTCGGACAGTTAGGGACAGATATTCAAGCTAACTTCGATTCAAGTACGGCTAAGGTCATTGGTGCAATTTCATCGCTGCGCGATGAACGTCTGCCTAAAGGCCCGCGATTCACATGTGAATCGCTAGACGCTGATACAGCTACTGGACCAGCTTTTCAAGCTGGCCCACTACCTCAACTTATCTCCGGGCTGAGAAAAGTGAAGGCAGCACGTGGGTACATGGATTATTGGTGGGAAACGTTACAGCATTGAAGAATATGAGGAGTACAAAAAACAAGAAGAGAAACGATGGGAGCAGGACGCGGCCGAGGTCCGGCGCCTGGTCGGGGTTGTAAGCGAGGCGTTCACGGCGTGTGAAAAGTATATGGAGGAGCATCCCCGATACCCTTACGGGTTGAAGGACAGCGCCCAGGAACGCGAATTCAAGATTTACGAGAAGCTGCGGCAAAACCTGGAGCGAGCCGACACGGCTCCGCGGTGCGAAAAGGTACGCGAGGATGGGACGGTATGCGGCAGTCCGCAGATGAAGGGCTACCGGTACTGCTACGCCCATGAGCGGATGCTGCAAATGCAGTCGCAAAAGCTGGAATTGCCAGGGCAGGAAGATGCGAATGGCATCCAGATGGCGATTATGCGGGTGCAAAAGGCGCTGATTGACGACGAAATCAGCGAGAAGAAAGCCGGACTGCTGCTTTATTCGCTGCAGATGGCGTCGAGCAATCTGAAGCACACGTCGTTTGCTTCGGCCGGCGAGAAGGCAACGGTGGAAATGAAGGAGCCGGTGCGTGGGGGAACGTCGCGAGTGAAGCGAGCAAATGGCAATTGGCAATTAGCAAATAGCGAAACCCAAGACCAAACTCAACATCCCACCACGGAGACACAGCAGGAGCCAGCAGTCAGCACTCAGCAGTCAGCAATCAGCCAGGGCAAAGGCAAAACCTTACCGCGGATTAACGCGGATGGGAAGCCAGCAGTCAGCACTCAGCAGTCAGCACTCAGCAAAGGCAAAACCGAGCATTCACCACGGAGGCACGGAGACGCGGAGAAAGGCAACGGCAAACCCGTTAACCACAAAGGACACGAAGGAACACAAAGGAAGGATTCGGGGCAGGAGGTCGGTGATGCTCAAACCCACGCCAAATTGGGATGACTGGGATCGGGTGGGATGAATGACGGGGGAGGGTGCCGGATTGGGTAAATGGGTAATTTGGTAATTGGGAAATTGAGAAGCAAGGAATCTGGTGATCGGAAGGGCAAGGAACTGATGGATCGCCGAGAGCGCCGTCATCGCGCGCGACATCGCCGAGATCGGCCACTTTCTTCTTCTTACGGCATGCTCTCGACACTCGCTGTTTCAAAGGGCCGGGCTGTTGTCATTGACTTGACAGGTTCGTGCACGTAGGATTTTGCACCAATGATCGGGCAGACATTTTCGCACTACCGCATCCTCGAAAAGCTCGGCGGCGGCGGGATGGGAATCGTCTATAAAGCTGAAGACATGCGGCTGCATCGCTTTGTGGCCCTGAAGTTCTTGCCCGATGACGTGGCCCGCGATCCCCAGGCACTGGCGCGTTTTCAGCGTGAAGCGGAGGCGGCTTCGGCGCTGAACCATCCCAATATCTGTACCATCTACGACATTGGAGAAGAGAATGGTCGCGCTTTCCTGGCAATGGAATTTCTTGACGGGTCCACACTCAAACACCTGATTGGCAGCCGCGCGATGGAAGTGGACACGAGCCTGTCACTGGGAATTGAGATCGCGGACGCGCTGGACGCGGCGCACACCGAAGGAATCGTGCATCGTGACATCAAACCAGCCAACATCTTTGTAACTAAGCGTGGCCACGCAAAGATCCTGGACTTTGGATTGGCCAAGGTGGCGGAACGAGATTCTTCCTCCAGTCGTATCGCTGGCGCAAATACGCTCACGGGTGATGACCATCTCACAAGCCCGGGCTCGACACCAGGCACTGTGTCATACATGTCACCCGAGCAGGCGCTGGGCAAGCAGCTCGACTCAAGGACCGATCTGTTTTCATTCGGCATCGTTCTCTATGAGATGACGACGGGAAGGTTGCCTTTCATCGGCGAAACCGTCGGCGCGATCACAGACGCAGTGCTGCACGGAACTCCGGTTCCGCCCGGACGATTGAATCCGCACGTTCCGGCGGAACTCGATCGGGTAATCGAGAAAGCGTTGGAGAAGGACCGCACCGTACGTTACCAGCACGCGTCAGACCTGAAAGCCGATCTGGCCCGCGCGCGCAGGGATTCGGACTCCACCTTTTCGACCACGAACCGTGCCGCTGCAGCGCCGCGAAAGCACAAAAATCGCTGGATCTGGGGTTTGAGTGCTGCTTTGCTCGCCATACTGATTGGCTTGCTGCTGTGGCGCTGGCAAGAAGCCGCGTCACCTGCGGTTGGTAGAATCTCGTCTGCTCCAGTCACTATTGCCGTTTTGCCCTTTCAAAATCTTGGGGGCGACAAGGCAGAAGATTTCCTGCGCATGGCCTTGCCGGATGAAGTTGCCACGACATTGAGTTCGGTGCGGGCTCTCTCAATTCGCCCATTTGCGACCACCGCAAAATATGCGAAGGGCGACGTGGACTTGCAGCAGGCCGGAAAAGAAATGCACGTCGGCCGCATCGTCACCGGGCATTATCAGAATATTCGCGATACCCTGCAGCTCACGCTCGAAGCGATTGATGTTGGCGATAATCGCGTCTTATGGCAAGAGACGATGAACCTTCCGGGTGAAGATCTTGTGGCGACCAGAGACCAGATAACCACCAAGGTGCGGCAAGGACTGATCCCTGCACTGGGCGCCACAAGTGATGCAAGAGACAAAGGAACGCGTCCCAGCAACGAGGAGGCTTATGACTTGTACTTGCGCAGCGTAGCGCTGGCCCACGATGGGCAGCAAAATCAAGAGGCGGTCCGAATGCTGGAACGCTCAGTGGGACTGGATCCTGCGTTCGCTCCGGCCTGGGGTGCATTAGGAAAACGCTATTACTACGAAGAGGAATACGGAATCGGCGCTACCGGCACCATGTCGCGAACGGAACCCGCGCTGCGGCGCGCACTCGCTCTGGATCCAAACCTGGAGGATGCGGCTCAGCAGATCGTGAGCCTGGATACGGACGCCGGCAAGCTGACCCAGGCCTACAAGGAAGCCAGGACAATGGTGGATAACCGCCCGCAGAGCGGGTTTGCACACTTCACTTTGTCGTATGTCCTGAGGTACGCCGGTTTATCCAAAGAGTCGGCTCGGGAGTGCGAGACGGCGGTGCGGCTCGATCCTGGCAATTACCAGTTCCGCTCATGCGCGTCTGTTTTTTTCTCTACTGGGCAGTACGAGAGGGCGAGGGATTTCCTGAAACTGGATGCAGGATCGGAATGGTCCAGAAACGTGGAGGTAAATATCCTGGTGCGCGAAAGAAAAATCAACGAAGCAGTGGAGCAATTGCGCAAATTGCCGGACAGCTCATTTTTTCACACGCACGCGACACTGGTTTGCTATGAGACCCCCCAGCCAGCGGACGCTCGGCAGGTCCTGGACAAGTTCGAAAAGGATATCTTCGCCTACCGCGACCCCGAACCCAAATACGGTCAGGCAACATTATTCAACGCCTGTATGGGAAATGCGTTCACGGCGCGTCTGATTCAATCCGCGATCGAAGGCGGATTCTGTGCGTACGAGCCCTTGCTGTCCGATCCCGCCCTCGCAGCATTTCGTAAAGCACCCGAATACCCATCTCTGCTCGCCCAGGCGAAACAATGCCGGGACCGCTTTCTTGCCGAGAGGGACCGCCTCTAGGGCTCATTCAAGTCGCACTTGTCTGATTGATCAAAATTGCAGCGATCGAAAAACCGGGGACAGACAGAAACCAGGGACAGTTCGACGTTCAAAGGATGAGTCTTTTTCCGGGGCTCATTCGTAGTACGGATATGAAAGGCCAATTCCTGATGACGTGGGAGGCTAGCGTGGGTGTGGAGAGCGAAGTTGCCCAGCTTCTGACGAGGCGGCTTCAACGCGCTTTCTGCGCTGCCCATGCGGTATCAGAATCGTCTGTGCCGATACCTCCTTCGCAGGTTGCAAGAGCAGGCCTTTCCATAGGAGATTGACATGCATGACACAAAGGAGCGGTTGTCTCTATTCTGGATCTTCGCGTTATTGAACTACCTGTATGCGGACGTTATTGCCCTGTTTGCTATTGTTGGCTCGCCAAATCTAGCCGACGCCCCACATCTCCCACCATGGGCTCTGCTGGGTTCAGCGGTCTTGATGGAAATACCCATCGCCATGATTGTGGCTTGTCGACTACTTCCGTTTAGAGCGAATCGGCTGGCGAATATCATCGCGGGTACAATTTTGACCCTTATAAACGGTTTCCTGACCTTCGTTCCGCCTCTTGTCGGTGCCCGGACGCCCGCTCTTCCTGAGTACTTGTTCTTTGCGGCGATCGAAACTGTATGCACCTCGGTCATCACTTGGCAGGCGTGGACTTGGTCAGGGGTTGAAGCCGCAGTTAGTTCGGGGCGGATCGTCGGCAATCGAGAAACTGGGCTGCCTATCGGGTAGTTGACGATTAATCGCGTTGTCACAAGTAACCGGGTTAATCGTCACTGTCCTTCTCATGGAAGGACTCAAGCCGCATGCTGCGCGTCAGCTTCGGTGGAAATCTGTTCGAAGTCCGGCAGTGGCCACGATCGATCGAAGTAGGCCTCAGTCGGTTGGTAGAACCTGAAATATGCGAACCAATTCTTTCCCGGCACAGTGGGAATCCAGTTCTTTTCAAAACCAGCCGGAGCGTTCGGTCCGCAATAGATGTCCACTGAACCGTCTTCATTTTTACGGAGGTCCATTCGCGACGAGCGATCGGCGATTTTCTGCTTATTCAGGATCAGTTGCCCTGGTGTCGACGTCATACAGCGTGACCGACCAGAACAGCTTGATCGGTGGATTGGGCGGAACGCGCAAGCGATACGACGTGCCGCCGTCCAGCCACTCGCCGGACTCGTCCTTATAGGCGCCAAGGTATGCAGATGAAGGGCCAGGTCGCTTTGGCGCCATCGATGGTCCGGCGCCCACTGCCTCATAGAACCAGGCGACGCGTTCATCCAGCAGGTTCCAAAAAGCGCCGGGATCGTCGGCGTCCAGTTGCAAGGCAAAGTCCCAGTGCGCGCCGGGCCGGTATTTCACACCGGCGAAGCGGCGGTCTGCCGTGTTGGCTTTCGCCATGGCTTCACCCACCAGCGCGGCGTCGGTCAGAATCTTCGTCTGCCGCGCGTCCGGCTTGAAGGGTTTGCCTTTCTCCAGTCCGAGCGGACGCAACATTGCATGGAAAAAAATATCGCGCGACTCAATTGGCTCACGTTGGATTACATCGTTGAGCCGCTCCCAGTATTCCATCCCGGCCGGCGGCCGGCCACTCCAATTCCTGGTACCAGAGTCAAGGATTTCCATCCTGGGCGGACTGTCGCGCTGCGAGTAGGGATACACTCGCAGCTTGGCAAGCGACTGCTTCGCTCCTTCAGGATCAGGGTCAGTGAGTCGCACTCCCACAAAGATGTTGAAAGTCGGCGAGCGTCGCACGGCGAAGCCGCTCACATTGTCGGGCGCTTTCTGTCCCGGTGCCAGTAGCAGATATTTGGCGGGCGCTTCGGAATCTGGAATGTTGTCTTGCCATGCATCGCTGATCCCGCCTTGCACACCTTGCGTTGGCATCTCGAAAACCAACGGCCCGGAAGATAGATCGGCGAAAGTAAGGTAGTACGGCGTCGTCGCATTGGCGGTCAAGATGCCGCGCCTGGCTTCAAAGGACAAAATGGAGACGATCTGTCCGTTGCCCGCGCCCAGTTCTTTCGTAATGCCGCGCTGCCACGCCGTAAACGAGACCGCCGGAAAGGACCAGAGATATGCCTGGCAGGCGCGTTGGAAATCTCGTTCGTCATAGAGTCTTTCAACCGTAGCGTCGGTCGGGTAGCCGTTGGCGAGGTCGTGTGTGAACTCGAGCGGGCCAATGCGCGTCTCGACACGCTGAGGAACCTCCGTCGCTGCCCGGTTGCGTTTCGTCGTAGGATTCATGGCTCACCTCTTGTAACTAATTTCGCTTTCGCGAGAACAGGCAACAGCCAGGGCCGCTATGGCCGCTAAAAAGGTCTGTCGCATCAAGGAACTCCAAACTTAGAGGCAGTCCTGACAAAAGCGGTTTCAGCGGCGCGCGATATGCGTCACCTTGTTGCGAGCTTTGTGGCGAGCTTTGCCGTTAGGAGGATTCAATCCAACTCTCTCGATGTCCGGCAGCTTCCAGGTTTTGTCGAACAAGGGCTTCTCAGGACCGTAGAGACGGAACAGAACCTCGAATTTTCCGTCCGCGCTGGTGGGAACCCAGTTGGATTCCTTTCCCGCAGGCGCTTTCGGTCCGAAGTAAATGTCCACCGAACCGTCATCACCGTCATCATTCTTTTGCAGTTCCGGGTTCTGGGACGACTGGCTGGCACGTTGCATGTTGCGAATGAGCGCGTGCGTATCGCGATCATAGACGGTCGCCGACCAATATTGAGTGACCGGCGCTCTGGCCGGCACGTTGAGTTGATATGAACTGCCTCCCTCCAGGCCTTTGCCGGACTTGTCCGTAAAGGTCATCAGGTAGAACTGCCCGGCGCCAAAATACTTGGCGCTGAAAAATCCAACGGTGTACGCGACGCCGCGTCCATCAATGGGATACCTGTCGGGGTCGGCGAAGAAAGTCTGCAAACCCTCAATGACATCGTGGGAAACCGGTACGTGCCAGTGGCCGCCCTCATAGTAGGGTGGAGGAAAATAGGAATTTTCGTAACGGTCCGACAACCATGCGTGCGCCTCGCGTACGGCCTCCTTCAATATGTGCTGCGTCTTCTGGTCCGGATCAAAAGGCTTTCCTTTTTCAATACCGATCGACCTGAGTTGGTCGATCATGGCCTTGTCTCTTTCCAGCCAGGGTTCGGTCTGCACCATGCGATGGAGGGATTGAAAGAAGCGCAGGTCCCATGGGATGTTGGCATCGTAAACCACATTGATGGCGTCGACGAATTGCGTCGTAGTTGATTGAGCTTCCTGGGAGAGCGGGTAGAGTTTGATCCTTTTGCCATAGGCGACGGCATTTGCCACGCCGGCTTCATTGTTGCTTTTGAGAATGGAACGGAGCAGTGCGTACCCTTGATAGTTGAAAGATTGCAAGGCGAAGTAGCCGGAAGGAGTCTGCTCTTTGTATCCGGGAGGCAGAATAAGGTATTTGCCTCCTTTACCTTTATCAAGGCCGGCAGGTCCTACGTCTTCAATGGCCGTTTGCCAGCAATCATCCACCGATCCGGTGATTGAGCCTTCATCGGTGGGCGGGATTTCAAGCACCACGGGCCCGGAGTCCCTGGTATTGAAGAAAGCCATGAAGTAAATCGCGTCGGGGTTCGGCGTAAGCGTTTGGTTTTTCCAGTCGAAAAGACGCGACCAGTAGACGATCTTGTTGCTGCCGTCGCCGGACTTGGCGTCCCGGACCATGGCCTGATACATCAGGTCGAAATTCACCGCCGGAGTGCCCCAGATCACGGCTTCAACTGCGCGCCGCTCAACGCTGCGACGGGCAAGGTCAACGGAAGAAAAAGTTTGCCCGCTAACCGGCGCTTTTGAGGCAAAAGCTGCTTTGCTCATGGCTTGGAACCTTGCTCATCCGCACCTCAACCATGGATTCGCGAAGCGATTCCCGGAATAGGGTGTCGAGTCCGTCAATTTTCGTGAGCCAGGGGGTCTTGAGCCACTGGCAAATTTAGCAGGCTTGGCCGTACTTTATTTCGTCATCTGGCGATCCTCCCCCTCCCCCGTCATTCACCCCATCCGATCCCACTCATCCCAATTTGGCGTGATTTTCAAGCATTTAAGCTTTCAGCACCAAAGCCTTCACCGATTTCCTTGCCCGATTCTTTCCTCCGTGCTCCTTCGTGTCCTTTGTGGTCAACGGGTTTTTGCTTTTCAGTTTCCCGATTACCCGATTTCCCGATTACCCGATCTTTTCCTGATCCGCGTTTATCCGCGTTAATCTGCGGCAAGTTTTTGCTTTTGCCCTGGCTGATTGCTGACTGCTGAGTGCTGACTGCTGGTTTCCGATCAGTGTCATCCGTGTTAATCAGTGGTAAGACTGGCTTTTCGATGACGCGCGATGTCGGCGATCCCGGCGATCCCGCCGTTCGAGTGACCGGCGATTCCGGCATTGCCGTCACCACATCTCTTTTGTCTTTGTTGGTAAACGACGTATGCTTCAGATTGCTCGACGCCATTTGGAGGGAATAAAGCAGTAGCCCGGCTTTCTTCGCGCTGATCTCGTCGTCAATCAGCGCCTTTTGCACCCGCATAATCGCCATCTGGATGCCGTTTGCATCTTCCTGCCCTGGCAATTCCAGCTTTTGTGACTGCATCTGCAGCATCCGCTCATGCGCATAGCAATACCGGTAGCCCTTCATCTGTGGACTCCCGCAGACCGTCCCATCCTCGCGCACCTTTTCACACCGCGGAGCCGTGTCGGCGCGCTCCAGGTTCTGCCGCAGCTTCTCGTAAATCTTGAATTCGCGTTCCTGGGCGCTGTCCTTCAACCCGTAAGGGTATCGGGGATGCTCTTCCATATACTTTTCGCACGCCGTGAACGCCTCGCTTA
>Ga0207127_10059_pt2 | contig 25056 bp, 25 predicted proteins | sample Alteio_BWMinHeat_17_FD_153574 | JGI IMG/M metagenome (GOLD analysis project Ga0207127, IMG submission 153574) | Enriched cells from forest soil in Barre Woods Harvard Forest LTER site, Petersham, Massachusetts, United States -... | ecosystem: Environmental > Terrestrial > Soil > Temperate forest >...
GTGCAAGAGCGTGAACGCGTCATTCGTCAACAGCAAGAAGCAATCCGTGAACTCTCGACGCCGGTCTTGCAGGTCCGAGAACGTTTGCTCATCCTGCCGATCATCGGCGTGATCGATCCGCAGCGCGCCCGCCAGCTCACGGAGCAATTGTTGCGAGGAATCAGGACAAATCGCGCAAAAGTGGTGGTTATCGATATCACTGGTGTGGCCGCGATGGACGCCACAGTGGCTAATCACCTGGTGCAAACCGTGGAAGCTTCGCGGCTTTTGGGAGCCACGGTAATCGTGACGGGCCTTTCGCCGGAGATTGCACAGACCCTGGTCACCATAGGAGTCGATCTTGGCAAGATGAACACTGTGGGCGATCTGCAGGGCGGCATCGAGCAAGCCGAGCGTTTGCTTGGTTACAAGGTGGTGCCCATCGGCGCAACAAGCTGACACGATGGACGAATCAAGTTAAGGAACACAAAGGTGGAAGTCCCAGTCCTTAAGCAAGGCCCATTTCTGATCGCCACTGTGCAAGCGGCGCTCACGGACGAGGATTTGGTTCATCTCCGAAGGGCCATGGTCGAGCGGGTCGTCATATCGCGGTCCCTTGGCGTGATCATTGACGTGACGGCTATGGACATCATGGACTCCTTTGCCTCTCGCACCCTTCGTGAAGTCGCACAAATGATCCGCTTGCGCGGGGCCGAAACGGTCATCGTCGGGATACAACCGGAAGTCGCCTTCGCCATGGTCCAATTAGGCATAACCCTTGAGGGAGTCGTGACTGCACTAGATCTGGAAGAAGGGCTGAATTACCTGCAACACAAATTTGGTGGCAGCGCTTAGAGATTGGCCAACCGTGAACCATACAATCCGTGTCCCTATCCATACGGACAAGGACATCGTGGCCGCCCGACAGAAAGGACGAACGCTAGCCCTTTCGTTAGGTTTTTCCGAAATCGATTCGACCCTGGTTGCCACGGCAATCTCTGAGCTTGCGCGAAACATCGTGACTTATGCCAAGAGAGGTGAAATTCAAATTCAGGCCGATGGAAATTCCAAGGGGCCGTGCATCGTGGTAATTGCAAAGGACAAAGGAGCCGGGATTTCGAACATCAAACTTGCGCTGCAAGATGGTTTCTCAACATCTGGAAGCTTGGGATTGGGTTTGCCGGGTGTCAAGCGCCTGGTCGACGAATTCGAAATTGTTTCCAACGTTGGCAAGGGAACAATTGTGAAGTTCAAAAAATGGAAAGTGTAAAGAGCTCTCCTCTTGAATGCGGAGTCGCCGGCAGGGCGTTTCCCGGATTTTCTGAATCCGGCGACCGGTATGTCTTTCAGCGAACGGGAGAAGGCGCTCTTGTGGCTGTAGTAGATGGGCTCGGGCACGGCGACGAAGCCGCGGCAGCTGCGTTGGAAGCCTGCGCAACGTTGGAGTTAAATGCGGAAGAAAATGTCATTTCATTGATCAAGCGATGTCATTTGGGACTTAACGGAATGCGTGGAGTGGTGGTGAGCCTTGCTTCATTCAACTTTCGAGACGCGTTGATGACGTGGATCGGCGTGGGAAATGTACAGGGGATGTTGCTGCGACAGGATACCACGAGTGGCGGGGACGAGTCGCTTCTGCTGCGTCCTGGAGTAGTGGGAAATCATTTGCCACCGTTGCAGGCGTCGGTCTTACCTGTTTTCGCCGGCGACTCTCTGATTTTCGCCACGGACGGCGTACAACCTGATTTCGGTCGTTTCCAAGTTAGGAGCCAGGCGCCGCGGAAGGCGGCCGAGAACGTGCTCGCGCATTTTGCAAAAGTAAACGACGACGCCCTAATCCTGATTGCGCGTTATACGGGAACGAGCTTATGACTTCGCGGCCCGATTCGATGCAGATTTTTAAGGCGGACCTCACACCACGCTATGAGAAGGTCCTTCGCGGTTACCTGAAAGACGCGGCCGAGGAGGACCTCGTGAAAGCTTACGAGTTGGGCCGGAAAGGTTTCGCACAAGACATCGGAATCCTGGAGATGGTGTCGCTGCATCACCGGGCCCTTGCTGGAGTGTCGTCTGAAAGCAGCCATGAGGATGAAGTCCAACGGGTTGCCAAACTGAGCGGGCAGTTCCTAACGGAAGTCTTTTCGGCCTATGAATTGGGCCGCCGCTCTTACCAAGACACGGTCTTGAGTCTGCGCCATTTGAACGAATTGCTAGAGCAGGAAGTAAAACGAATCGCCCACAGCGTACATGATGAGGCTGGACAGCTGCTGGTGGCAGCACATCTGGCAATTGCAGATGTGATCTGTGGGGCCACACCGGAGATGCGCGAGCGGTTGCGGCAAGTCGTGCGGCTCCTAGATCAGGCAGAAAGACATCTCCGGCAGTTCTCTCATGAGCTTCGCCCCACTGTGCTGGACGATTTAGGTTTGGTGCCCGCTTTACGCTTCCTGGCGGGTGGGATTTCGAAACGGACAGGCCTTCCAATTCGAGTCACATCTTCATTGAATGGCCGTTTACCGTCGGCGATCGAAATAGGGTTGTATCGCGCCGTCCAAGAGGCCCTAACCAATGTGACCAAACATTCGCGAGCACGGAGCGTCACGATCGAGCTAAGAAGAAAACGCGGGACAATTCTGTGTACGGTGGAGGATGACGGTGTGGGATTCAATCCCGACGCGGCGTTATCCAGGAATGGCAAAAAGGGGCTAGGTTTGATCGGAATTCAGGAGCGCCTGAACGTCTTGAAGGGAGCTTTCCATATCGAGTCGCGAACGGGTCGTGGCACCAAATTATTTTTCAGAGTTCCACTGGGAGGTTAATATGCCAACTCGAGTAATACTGGCCGACGATCATGTGTTGGTTCGTCAGGCGTTAAAAAGTCTTCTCGAGCGTGAAGGGATTCAAGTAGTTGGAGAGGCCGCCGATGGACAAGAGGCTATCAGCCTGGCGGAGAAACACATGCCGGATGTTGCCATCCTCGACATTGGTATGCCTATCCTGAACGGGCTCGACGGCGCATGCGGGATTCGCAAAGCATGTCCCAAAACCAAGTCAATCTTGTTAACTCGGCATGACGAAGATCAGTATGTCACTGAAGCACTGCGCGCGGGGGTAAAAGGGTATGTGCTGAAACAGCAGCTGGCCCATGACTTGGTTCATGCGATTCACCAAGTTTGCAGGGGAGGGGTCTACTTAAGTCCAGGCATTTCTCGCGCCGTTGCAGACGCATATTTGTCGAAAACGCAGACAGCTCCTGACCCCTTATCAGCCCGAGAGCGTCAGGTTATCCAGCTGATCGTGGAGGGAAAATCCACACGTGAAATTGCCCTGCTGCTGGGCATCTGTGTAAAGACGGCCGAATCACACCGGGCGCGGCTTATGCACAAGCTCGACATCCACGAAACCGCCAGTCTCGTTCGGTACGCAATTCGGCGCGGATTGGTCGAGGCGTGACAACTCTAATTGTCCATCGCAGGCTGTCTTAATGATCTGACGTAGCTTTCCGGTGGTTCGCCTGAGATCGCATTGGGGGTTGAAGCGATCATCCAACCAGGCGGGCATAGCGGAGACGGGAAGGAGCAAGCGGCGTGGGTAAGGCCGTAAAGCGGCCCCTCGAATTCTACGCCGGCGATCTTCCTGGTCGGCAGAATTGGGATATCCACTTGCGCCGTTTTCATGGATTCATTCTAGGACGTTTTCCCGTGCTTATCGGATTGTGCCAGTGGGTTTAAGTTTTTTAACCTTACCGACGTCTTCCATGAAAAAGCAATGAAGTGAAGCCGCGAAATCATGAGAAGCCGGCTCAGCGCCACTTCCCAGCTCGCGAGAGCACCAGTGATGCGAGTTAAGGAGGAAACTTGAGTTGTGAAATATCATTCGCGTGGAAGCAAGGGCTAATTATTGGCGCAGCAGCCGCTCTGACCATCAGCACTGCCCAAGTGCAGGGACAAGAGAAGAGAAGTCCGCCATCTGTCAGCGAAGCCAAGGTGGTGCGGTCGACGCTTGGAGTTGCACCAGCAAATTCATCTTCGGAGCCCGTGAAGGCTGACTCGGCGTACATTATTGGCCCCGGCGACGTGCTGGCGATCAACGTGTGGAACGAACCGGAAGTTACGGGGAAAGTTCCGGTCCGCACGGACGGCAAAATCAGTGTACCGCTGGCCGGCGAGATTCAGGCCAGCGGGCTTACGCCTGACAGTCTGCAGGCCAGCATTTCGAAAAAGCTCAACGAATTCGTGAAAGAACCAGCCGTAACGGTTGTCGTCGAAGAGATGAATAGCCGACAGTTCAACGTTTTGGGTGAGGTTCAGCATCCAGGATCATTTCCTCTGATTCGGCCGACGCGCGTGCTAGACGCCTTGGCTCAAGCGGGAGGATTTCGCGATTTCGCCAAGGTTACGAAAATATACGTGCTACGCAGGACTCCGGCCGGGGGAAGCCTGAAGCTTCCTTTCAACTACAAGCGAGTTACGCAGGGCGAAGACATTCAAGATGACGTCGAGCTGCAAGCCGGAGACACAGTTATTGTGCCTTAAGGGCCGATTGTGGAAGCGGTGTAGAAGACTGCTGTCGCTAGCTTTCTATACCCTTGTAATCCTATCGATGTTTGGGCCGGTGGCCGCCCAAACTCAGGAGCCGTTGCTTCCTCAGGAACCACGAGATGATTCGCGCTATGCCAGTGAGGCGCCGACAAACAGCGGATTCGACCTAGATCTGCAGAGCAAGCTCATTCGCGACAATAATATCTTCAGCAACAATGCGAACCGACAAAGTGACAACGTATTTCAAGAAGGCGCCCTGCTGAATGTGTGGAAGACAACACCACTCTGGAGCGTGGGGGTGGAATACCAGCCGACGGTTTTGCTCTACCAAAGAGCAACGGCTTTCGATGCACTCGATCAAGGTCTCAAACTGGATGGCAAATACCGCTTTCTGCCTAACTTGCAGTTTCGATGGAGCGAATCGGTACATTACACAACCGGGGTCTTGGAATCGGCTTCAAACGAATATGTTTCTCTTCCAAGCGGCCCACCTCCCACTCTAAATTCGACTCTCATCACGCCGCTTATCCGAGAGCTGGCGAACCAATCCGAGTTGGAAGTTGTTTACAACAGCAGCAGTCGCAGCTTTTTCGAGGTATCTGGCAGTTATGCGTTCCTGGATTTCCCGGGTGGGGTGAGCTCTACTGGGGGTCTGTTCAACACCCAGAGTAGCACGGGCGGCTTCGGCTATCAGTACCGTCTGACACGGCATTTTACGGTTGGTTTCCGATATTTGTTCCAGCAGTTCCACTATGCCGTCGGTAGTCGCGATGATGCGCACAACGCATTTGTTACCGCGCTGTGGCAGGTGGGACCACATGTGGTCGTGAGCCTCTTCGCCGGGCCATCGTTTTCCATAACCGGAGTGCCGTTGACGATTCTGCCAGCGAATGCGGGGGCATCGGGGGTCATTCCACCTAGCGCGGCGGCTGGGAAGTGGAGCCCAGGTGCTGGCGGGTCGCTCACAGTGCGGTCGGATCAGACGGTGTTGCGTTTGACTGCGCAGCGGTTAATCACGGACGGCGGAGGACTACTGACTACAGTCGTGAGCGCCTTTGAGGGCGCAGAACTGCGCCACCGTCTTGCGTACAACTCAGATTTGGTATTGATGGCCAGTAATGCGCGATCTGTTGTACTACAGCCGTTTGGCGGAAGAGGAGCAGTAGAGACTCAGTCTGTAGGAGTAGCTGTGGAACATCCCATCTTTGAAAATCTGAGCATGCATTTCGAATACCACGCTTTTCGGCAACGCGTGAACCGATATGTGCCCTTCGCGGATGTAGACGACGGTCGATATACCCTCGGCATTTTGTATCGAATCGGGAAGCACAATCTCTAACCGCCGCTTTTGGTCCGAAGCTGATTAGGGGAAAATCCCTCATCTTTCTTTGCGGGGTTTCCACGCCCTTTGTTTCGGAATTGTACCGGATTGGCCGGAGTTTCCCAGTTCGGTAAGGTGCCATCCGAACAAGCGAGTTCTAGAAGCAAAGTAGCGGGCCGAGTGGATTCTCGGGCCGAGGCCATACTCAACTGAGAAAACGAATGACCGTTCATCGAGAGCTGAGCGTCGAAGATTGGCTAGCGATACTCCGCCGGAGGTTCTGGTGGTTGCTCGTTCCCGGGGCCTTATGCGCTGTAGCTGGCTTTCTTCTCTCGCTCGTCCTGCCGAAACAGTACACCTCGCATACGAGAGTCTTGGTGGAAGCCCCTATCGTGCCAGACAGTTACGTGAAACCAGTGGTGAGCGATGATCTGAATCGTCGCCTCGCTAGCATGCAAGGTGAGATCCTCAGTCGCACGCGGCTGCAACACGTGGTCGAGCAATTCGGCCTCTACAAGGATGCTAAGCAGGTTCCGATGGAGGTGCTCGTCAATCGGTTGCAGAAATCAATAAAAGTCACCCCACTGAGCCCAACCCCCGGGACGCTGTCACTGGCACTTCTCGGCTTTAACATCGATGTAACACTAGGGCAGGCGAGTCTATCCCAGCAGGTATGCTCCGAGGTGACCTCGTTATTCATGGACCAGAACTTGCGCCTGCGCGAACAGCAGGCCGAGGACACTACTCAATTCCTGGGCAAGCAATTAGATGGCGCCAAGGCAAAGCTCGATGAACAAGACGCCAAGTTGGCGAAATTTCAGGGCCAATACCTGGGAGCACAGCCGGAGGACGAGCAGACCAACCTCACGTTGCTAGCGGGCATGACATCGCAACTCGAGGCTGCCACTCAGGATCTCAACCAAGCACAGCAAAACAAGGCATTCGTCGAGTCGATGCTCAGCCAGCAGCTAGCAGCCCTGAAATCATCCGCGGATGGCCGCAATCCCCAAACATTGCAGCAGCAGCTGAGTGATCTGGAGAATCAGCTTCCGTCGTTGCAAGCGCGTTACACGGACAAACATCCTGCGGTGTTGAAACTCAAGGAGGAAATTGCCGAGCTCCGACAAAGGATTTTAGACACGCCCACGCAGGATCGGAATCAGCCGACCAGCCAGGAGTCAAACGCGTTTGCTGTCGAACCGCAGCAGATTCAGCAACTCCGCGCGCAGCTTCACCAAGCCGAGCTAACCATTAGCCAAAAGAAGAATGATCAGGAGCAGCTTAAGCCCCAAATCAAGGCCCTTCAGAGCCGAATCCAACTGAGTCCAATGGTCCAACAGGAATTCAAAGCGCTGACGCGGGACTATCAGACGGCCCTTAACTTTTACAACGACCTTCTCAAGAAAAGAGATGAAGCCCAAATGGCCACCGAGTTGGAACGCCGCCAGCAGGGGGAAAATTTCCGTGTGCTTGACCCTCCGAGCTTCCCTGAGAGTCCTTCCTTCCCCAGCCGGCGCCTTTTTACCCTCGGTGGTTTTATGGCAGGGCTTGGATTGGGAGCAGGCTTAGCACTTCTGGTCGAGTCACGCGATAAATCGCTTCGAAAACGTCAAGACGTTGAGGTTTACCTGGGCCTGCCCACTCTTGCCGTTATCCCGTCTATGGAATCGGTCAGGACGAGGGAAATCGTCGCCCATTTGCCCCCTCGCTCCGAACTCCGGGTGCTGGGCGCCCGCAAGACGCTTGTGAGGTAGTGAACATGTACCAGGAGTTCTTCGGGCTGCGAGAAGATCCATTTCGAGTGAATCCAGACCCTCGCTATTTGTATCTGACACCGAGTACTCGGGAGGCGCTTGCTAGTCTAGCCTACGGAATCCGAAATCGGTTCGGCATCATCCTGATGACAGGTGAGGTGGGAACGGGCAAGACCACATTGCTCAACGCCTTGCTTGATGGCCTCCGCCAAGCCCGAGCAGTTACCGCTTTTATATTCAACACACGGCTCAGCGTCGATGGCTTGTTCGACTGTTTGATGACCGATTTCGGGCTCCTCTGCGAATCCCAGACCAAGAGCGAGAAACTATCACGCCTGAACCACTGGCTTTTGGACCGTTTCCGCGCTGGACAGACTGCGGTGCTCATCCTGGACGAGGCGCAGAATCTTTCAGTCGAGATGCTGGAAGAAATCCGTCTGCTCACGAACCTGGAGACGTCCACGGAAAAATTGCTACAGATTGTTTTGTCCGGCCAGCCGGAACTCGAAAAGAAACTCAAACGTACAGAGCTGCGACAGCTTCGACAGCGAATCACGATACGCTGCCGGACGAGTGCACTTTCCGCTGAGGAAACGCAAGGCTATGTCGAGAAGCGCCTTTCCATTGCTGGCGCAGAGGGCCAGCCGATCTTCTCTCCCGAAGCCATTAGGAACGTATACGCCTATTCGCAAGGGATCCCGCGTGTGATCAACATCCTTTGTGAACACGCTCTCATCCACGCTTTTGCCGATCAGATGCGCCCCGTCTCGGCGGCCCACGTCGCACAAGTGGCAAAGGATTTTGAACTCGACAGTGCCGAATCGGACGTCCCGCGGAGCAGCTGGGAGCGCCAGAAGAAAGCGGGGGACTGGGGAACAAGCCCGGGAATGCTCGGTGATAGTGCTTTGAGCTCCCCGCCCGCGCCGGTAGCAGCGCGCCGTGGAGAAAGCGAGCGATGAGCCGCATTCATGAAGCTTTGAAGCAAGCTGCGCACGGCCAAGAGCCTGCCCTATTCGCAGGGGAGTTGAAAGCAAACCGTTCTGTCATTGCGCAGGCCACACAGGGCAACGGAGTCGAACGGCTCAACCTGAGCATGCCGCCCAGGGAAAAAGCGATCAGTAGCGTTTCTGACGTCCACGGTCTCAATGAGTTGTGGCAGCGGTGCCGAAAGCCCGGCTGGAAGTTTGATCCCAGCTACAATGTCGTCTCCAGCGGCAAACCTTTTGCACCGTGTGCCGAGCAGTTCGGTAAATTACGTGCGGGGCTGTACCAGCTTCGAGGGAATGAACCTCTCCACACCCTAGTTGTGACCAGTAGCTTACCTGCTGAGGGAAAAAGCTTTGTGGCCTTGAACCTCGCCCTGGCAATCATGCGCCAGAACAATCGATACGTGTTGCTAGTGGATGGAGATCTGCGCATGCCGAAGCTCGCCACATGCCTGGGCGTTCCAGGGACACCGGGACTGACGGAGTTCCTCCGAGGGACGGCAGATGAATCGTCAGTTATTCAAACGGATACAGAGGGTGGGCTGTTTTTCATCTCCGCTGGGGGCGCGGTTAGCAACCCGGCAGAATTGTTGTCCGGTGAGCGGTTTGAATCTTTCCTGGGTCGAATGGTTACTCTTTTCGACTGGATCATCATTGATGCCCCGCCCGTGCTGCCCGTTTCCGACGCGAGCATATTGGCAAGCCGGTCTGATGGAGTCATCGTCGTGGTTCGTGCCGGATCGACGAGCTACGAAGCAGTTGGCACGGCTTTGCAAGAGCTTCAAGGGAAGAGAGTCCTAGGAGTTATTCTGAACCGCGCCGAGGAAGAGGCGGCCTACGGCGCTTATTCGTACTACGGTGGAAACGGGACGGACGAAAAATGATGGCTAGCCCGTCCGTTTTGTCTTCGAGAGGCGCATCAAGCTGCGTCGCTTGCTAGCCTGCTCTGCGCAATAGGGTTTGAAACTCGGGACTCTCATGGCGGTAGCTTGCCCGTTCAGAAACGAGATTGGCAAATTTGTTGAATTCTATTGAGAGTGGAAATGAAATCAACTGCCGATAGCTATTCGTGGTTCGCGCTCCAAACGCGGTGCCGGTATGAGCATTTTGTTGCCGCGATGCTGCGCGGTAAGGGCTACGAACTTTTCTTGCCTGTTTACGTGTCTCAGCGCCGCTGGTCGGATCGTAGGAAGAACCTCGAGCTCCCGTTATTTCCTGGCTACCTGTTTTGCCGGTTTGATCCAACGGAACGGTTGCCAATCATGGTGACACCGGGGGTTCTGCAGGTCGTTGGAACCGGCAAGAATCCAGTCCCAGTTTCCGATGCGGAAGTCGCTGCCCTGCAAACTGCTGTTAAATCCGGCTTCACCAGAGAGCCTTGGCCATTCCTGCAGATTGGACAACGAGTGAGAGTCGAATACGGGCCTCTTTGCGGCCTTGAGGGTATCTTGACAGGCTTCAAGGGGCATCATCGTCTGGTGTTGTCAGTAACGCTTCTGCAGCGTTCGGTTGCGGTCCAGGTCGAGGAGTCCTGGGTACGGCCCATTCCCCAGCAGCGGGTCTGCGGGCGTCCGCCGCTCGCTCAACACCCTAATCATTCCATAATTGGGAATAGCGAAGAAGCGCTCGCGACAGAACGTGGACAGCTCTGACTTAACGGAAGTCGTGGGTCATTACGGGTCTCACTTGAGAGAAAAGCCTGTGAATGAAATGGCTGTTGCGTTTTCTTCCGCTAACGCAACGGGCTTTCCTCGCGATTTTCTGTCTTCACTGCGATGCAGCCGGGATGCAGGCCCCCTGACGATCGTTGCAGAGTTGGAAGGGGATGAGCGGTATGTCTCCAAAGCTTGGATGCGGTGCGTGACGTGTGCCGCCGAATATCGCATCGAGGAGGGGATCGCCCGACTGCTGGATTGCAGATTAACTCCCGAGAGCGAGCACGAAATTGCTGTCCGCGACGCGAACGATGCACTTACACAACCCGGCCCCTTCGTCGCACCCGCTTTCGGCTGGCGGTCGCAACTAAGCGATCTTCTCGAAATTCCGCCTCATCTGGACGCCTTGGAGGCAGGTAATTGTAGGGTTCTGGAGTTGGGCTGTGGCGATGGTCGGTTCACGCTCCTGATGGCACAAGCGGGCGCTCGCGTCCTGGCGGTCGATTTTTCCATCAACGCCTTGCGTGTGCTGGCGTCAAGACTGCCGTCCGGCGTCGCACCAACGACATACCGGGTTGGCGAGCGGCGCCAGGTCGCGGACCTGAACGGCTGTGTGGCGCTGGTACACGCCGACGCCAGCCAATTGCATCTAGCTCCCCGCTGCTTCGACCGGGCGCTCTCGACCACTCCTCTTGACTCGCGCGATGAACGGATGGCCATGTACCGGACCATTGCTGAGGCGTTGAAGGACGAAGGCCGGTTTGTAGGCAGCGTGGAGCACGATGATTTGACTCGGCGGCTGTTGGGGTTGCCTGTCGCGCGACGCTATGACAACGGCATCTTTATCGAGCACTTCGATCCCGCAACCATGCGGCGCGAGGCAACGCCGTACTTCGCGAGACTCCGCACTCGTATTATTCGGCCTAGAATTCCGTTCCTCCACCGGGTGCCGTCCGGGTGGGCCTTGCCCCTGTCGCGCATATTCGGTGCGCTGCCTATCCTGCGCGGCCTCGGCGAAATACTGTTGCTTCGCGCGGAACGACCCCTCCGGCGGCCCGTCGAAGGCGTTAGGCGTCGGGGCAACACACTGGCTCAGCGCTTCTACCGCTGGTACATGCGAAAAATCGGCAAGGAACGTTTGAGGGAAGGCTACGAGCCGGTGTGAAAGTTAAAGGAACGTCAGAGCTAACAACATCAACATCGATCACCGCTTAAAAAAGTTTAAACGACCGCCGGGCGAACGTTGGGCGTAACCAAAACGCGGGAAATGACGAAGCTATGATGCGAATTCCCATTGTCTTAAGAGCTGTAACCACAAGCTGGCTCGTAGTTTTCGCCAACGGCGCTGTTGGATTCTTGTTGACTCCCTTCGTCCTACACCGTCTTGGCGACGAGGCGTTCGGCTTGTGGGTTCTGGTAGTCACTGTAGCCGGCTACTACGGGTTATTCGATTTGGGTGTTGGTTCTGCCGTCCTGCGATACGTGTCTCACCGGCGCGCCTTAGGTGAAAAGGATGGCGTCAACGAGGTGGTGGCCACTGCCTTTTACTTCTATGGCTGCGCGTGCCTGGTGGTTATTGCTTTGGCGTTTGTGGTCACTCCGTGGCTACCGCGATTCTTTTCGATCCGACACGATCTCATTGACTCCTTTCGTTCCCTATTTCTGTTAGCAGGAGTGACCCAGGCACTAATTTTCCCGCTTCTGGTTTTTCAAGCTTCTCTGCAAGGAGCAGCTCGATTTGACCAAGTCTATATGCTTCGCATTGCCAGTTTGGCATTGCGCGTTGTGGCGGTTATCGCAGTCTTGAACGCAGGTGGCGGGTTGTATGGGGTGGGCGCGGCCGTCATTCTGCCAAACCTGTTGTTTTACGTCGCGCATGTTCCGCTGGCATTCCGAGCAAATCCGGGGATGAGTGTGCACCCTAAGTGGATGAGGAAAAGTGTCTTCCGCGACATGTTTCGCTACGGTGCGGCCAGCTTCGCCATCGGTATAGGCCAACAATTCAGAGGCAATATATATCCCGTGATTATTGCCAAATTTATGACACCGGTTGCGGTGACTCTTTTTTCGCTCCCTTCGAAGCTGCTGGCTGTCCCGATGGAAGGCATCGGCACAATGACAGAGGTTGTGAATCCCCTCTCGAGCGAGTTGGCAGCTCACGATGACTTCGCCACTTTGCGCAAGTTGATCCTCCTGAGCATCCAGAGTGCGTTCTTGATTCTTGCTCCCCTGGCTTCCTTATTGTTTGTCTTTGGCAAGGAGCTACTTACATTTTGGGCCGGTCCGCAATACGCCTCTGCGTACCCACTCCTGGTGCTCTTGACTATTGGTCTAGGAACAGCTGCGACCCAGTGTTGCGTTCAATCCATGCTTTTCGGAATCGCGCGACACACAGAACTGATTTGGTATCGGCTCGGAGAGGGTTTGAGTATCGCGCTGGTTGGAACCATCTCTTTGCGGGTGTGGGGATTGCCCGGACTTGCGTTGGTAACCGCTGTAACCCTGCTCCTGACCAGCCTTGTACTGATCCCGCGGCATCTGTGTCGGATCCTGGAGTTACCGCTGCGCCAGTACCTTAACGAGGGATGTTTGAGACCATGTATACCAGCGATCCCGTTTGCGGCCACTCTGCTGGCGGCGCGCTTCTTGTTTGTCATAGACACATGGCTGGCTTTGGTGCTTGCCCTCTTCCTGGGGAGCTTAACCTACCTCCTATTTTTGTCGTTCCTAATGTTCCGTAATTCTCTGCCAAGCTGGCTATCGCTGGGCGTCTTGGAAATCGTCCGAGAGAGGCTCCGAGCGATCGGTAAATTCAGGCCCCAGGCAGCGCTCCAGAAAATCCCCACGGGAGAAGTCTGAAGCAAGTTTCGAGATCTGGAACTTAAGGTCTTGGTTCGAATTGCAGCTGCAAGGAACTAACGTTGAGCACCGACGGGGATTCGGCAGGAAAGCCGAAGCGTAGGCATTTATGTGTGGAATAGCGGGCATAATCGGTACAGAACCTAGCTATATGGCAGACGCCGCGGACGTCCACCGCATGTGCCAGACCATTACGCACCGCGGACCCGATGACGAAGGAATTTACGTCAACGGCCGTGCCGGACTAGGCATGCGGCGCCTAAGCATCATCGACCTGTGCACCGGACGTCAACCAATCCACAACGAGGACCGTACCATCTGGGTGGTATTCAATGGCGAAATCTATAATTTTCCTCAGTTGTATCCGGAACTCGAAAATAGAGGTCACCGCTTCTACACAAAAACAGATACCGAGGTGATCGTTCATCTTTATGAGGAGTTCGGACCCGATTGCGTGCAGAAGCTGCGTGGAATGTTCGCATTTGCTCTATGGGACGAGCCGCGTCAAAAACTGCTGCTGGCGCGCGATCGCTTTGGAAAGAAGCCGCTGCACTATGCGCTAAGCGCTGGGCGACTACTATTTGGCTCCGAGATCAAGGAATTGCTGGCCGTCGACCCCGGACTGTCCGACATTGACTCACAGGGATTACTAAGTTCCTTTTACTTCGGTTACGTTCCCGATCCTCTCACCGCATTCGCGCGAATCCGCAAATTACCTCCCGGACACCTGCTCGAATTTACCGCCGGTCAAGTCCGCGTGACTAAGTATTGGGACCTGCCGCCCTACGGCGTCTACGAGCCCGCTAGCGAGGAAGAGTGCTTGGAAGAGCTGGAGAACCGGTTAGCTGAGGCTGTTCGAATTCGGCTGATCAGTGACGTTCCGCTCGGGGCATTGCTCAGCGGGGGAGTGGACTCCTCGATCGTGGTCGCCCTAATGGCTCGTGCAAGCAACCGGCTGAAGACGTTTTCGATTGGCTTTTCCAACAAGGACTTCAACGAAACAGACTATGCGCGTATTGTCGCGCGCGAGTTCGACACCGATCATCATGAGCTAATCATCGAGCCGAACATTGAGGAAACCGTGCAGTTGCTGACGCGTTCTATTGAAGAACCGTTCAGCGACTCGTCGATCATCCCAACCTATCACGTATGCCGTTTGGCTCGTCAACATGTCACCGTGGCTCTGGCCGGAGATGGAGGAGATGAGCTATTCGCCGGCTACGATCGTTACGAAAAATACCTTCGGCGCCTCAGATTTCGTTCCGCCCCTCTCGGGCTGGGTCGATGGTACCGTGAACGAATCCATCCCTGGGTCCCCACCGGGTTACCGGGGCGCCGGTCCCTGTACAATCTCTCGCTACCGCGCCGCGAACGCTACTTAGACGAAATTGGGCTCTTGCCAGCATGCGCTCGAGATCGCTCTGTCTTCTCCAAAGAGTTCTTGGCCTGGGCGGACAAGGAAGCTTCGCCGTACGCCCCTTTCCGCCAATACCTGGAACACGGCCCTGCCTCTGATCCGCTGAGCGAGATTTTATATCTCGATTCAAAAACTTATCTGGCGGGGGATATCTTGACCAAGGTAGATCGCATGAGCATGGCGACTTCCTTGGAAGTGCGCGCTCCGTTCCTGGATCATCCTTTCGCGGAATGGGTTGCCCAGCTGACTCCCCGGTGGAAAGTGCGATTGGGCGAGTTCAAGTACATTCTGAAAAAACTAGCGGAGCGGCTGGGAATTCCCAGGCACGTAATCTATCGTCGAAAGCAAGGCTTCGCCATGCCCCTCGTACATTGGTTTCGCCAGCAGCCTTCACCGGCACTGCTAGACATCCTGGTCGAGCCAAAGACGATTCAGCGGGGATACTTCAATGGGCCAGTGATGCGTCGAAGACTGCAGGACCACCGCCAAGGCCTGCGCGACCGCTCCTGGGAGATTTGGCATCTGCTGATGTTCGAGTTATGGCATCGCAATTTCTTGGAGCCGGCGCTTCGAATGCAGTCCGCGTCTGGCCCGTGTGTCCCTCTGGCCGAACGCAAGGGTGTTCAGGCACCAGTCTTTGTGCGCAACTCCCAGACGGCAATACAGGAGGCGCGGTGATCGTTCCTTTTAGCTTTGGACGCAGCTACGTGCACAACGCGTGGAGTGCGGATCAATAGACCCATGGTTGTTAATCGCATGTTGCCAACGTTGGCTTATCACCAGTTCTCTCCTTCGATCCCGAAGAAGGCTTGTGTCGACGGCATTAGCCGCGTGCTGTATTTGGTGGAAACGCTAAACGTGGGCGGCACCGAGACCCAATTGGTGCAGGTGGCTCTTCGGCTGCACGCGATGTCTGTTCCTGTAACCGTGGGATGTCTGTGCGCTGAGGGGCCGTTGCTCGAAGTGTTGCAGCAGGCGGGCATTCCCGTAGTTGAGTTTCGCAAAGGGAAGACGCTTCTTTCAATAAATGGACTCTATCAGGTCGTACGTTTGGCCATTTTCCTGCGTCGCGGGCAGTTTCGGGTGCTTCATGCGTACGATTTGTTGGCCAACCTATTAGGAGTTCCAGCCGCTTGGTTGGCGCGCACATCAATCATCATTTCCAGTCGACGCTATCTTGCCGATGTGGAATGGTACAGACCGTGGAGAAATAAGGTCATTTGCACTATGTATCGCCTGTCAACTCACGTAGTCGTGAATTCCACCTCGGTACGTGATTTGCTCGTGCAAAGGGACGGCTTGCCCGAAGAAAAGATCCGTATTTTATACAACGGCGTCGATGTCGATCGATTTGGCACTGCTCGGCGAGACCGACAAGCATTATTGCCAGCTGTCGAGAGCCGCACTAAGCTGATTGCGGTTGTAGCCAACATGTACGTCCCGGGAAAGGGCCATGCCTACTTAATTGCGGCGGCAGCCCAGATTTGTCGGGAGTTTCCTGAGATCATTTTTCTTTTGATCGGAGATGGTCCAGAGCGGTCAAAATTAGAGCAACAAGTAAGAAAGGCAGGGCTGCAGAAGAACTTCTTGTTTGTCGGAAGGCGCAAGGATGTTCCAGAGCTTTTGGCCTGCTGCGATCTTTCGGTATTGCCGTCAGAGGCGGAGGCATTGCCAAATTCCGTTCTGGAAGCAATGGCGGCCGGCCTTCCCGTGGTAGCGACCCGCGTTGGCGGAATCCCGGAAATCATTCAAGACGGAGAGAACGGACTGCTTGTTCCGCCCCAGAATTCCCAGGCTTTGGCTGAGGCTGTAATACGCCTATTGGAAGATTCAGATTTGGCGCAAAGGCTGGCTACTGCAGGGCAAAAGCGCATGCGCACCCAGTTCAGCTTCGATCGACTACTTGGGGTACTCGAGCAGCTTTATGGTGCAGCGCCAACGGCCCATAGCCGGCCTTGGAAGGCGCGTCTGCTTGAGGATTGGAGATTCACGCGATTGTTCCGGCGTCCGTCCATATCCCGCGGAACTGAGTAAGGACTTCAAACGCATCATGAATCTAGAAAAAACCTTTGCGGCGAGTCGGATCCACGAAGAATGGGTATCCGTCTACCGTTCCGATCCAATCCAAAACAGATTCAACGATCAGATTATGGACCGCTTGATGGGCTACCTCAATCCGCGGCCGGACGCAGTTTTTCTCGATGCGGGTTGCGGCACGGGTGAGCACGCGGTCAGAATCGCACAAAGGGGATACGCTTGTATTGGAGTCGATATTTCGGAAAGGGTTCTTTGCAGTGCATGGAAGAAAGCCGAGGAATCCGATCTGAGATTCAGCCTCTCTTTTGTCTGCCAGTCTCTAGAGAGCTTGGCATTCCCCGACAACACGTTCGATGTTGTGCATTGCCGCGGCGTTTTGATGCACATCCCAGAATGGGAAGCAGCATTGGATAATCTGTGCAGAGTCCTGAAACCTGGCGGCCGAATAGTCATTCTCGAGGCGAATCATAGATCCCTTGAAACAGCTCTTGTCTTGCTGGTTCGCCGGGTAAAAAGGGGAAAGTCCAGAATTATTGAAACACCAGGCGGCCTTGAACATTGGTCGGAGGAAAATGGGAACCCCTTTGTGGCTCGCACCGCAAATATAAAATATACAATGCGGATATTGGAGAGCCATGGGATAAGGGTCGTTAAGAGATTTTCGACAGAGTTCTGGGATATCAACCGATTCCCTGCTGGAATAGCAAGAAATCTGGCAATTCGGTTTAATCAGCTGTGGTTCTTTCTCCGATTGTCCGTGTTTCTAAGCGCTGGAAATGCAATCATCGGTGAAAAGGGATTGGGCTGACCCGCGCAATTTCTGTTTCAGCTTCGGTTAATTCGTAGACCTCGAGCGCTTCCCGAAATGACTACTAAATGCCAATCCGAGGTGTCTCGTTCGGACGCTTTGGGCGCTCCGACCACCAGTCAGATCTGCTGGCCGCGCGGCCGTCGTCTGCTGTTCGTAATCCTCAGAGAAGTCTTGCAGCGGATTCCGTTCAAGCCGCTGGACATCAACGGGCTATATTTTATGGAGTATGCCGATATTCCGCCCGCGGATGCCAATTTCCAGCGGGGGCGTGCAAACGTAAGAGACGCAACGTTACGGGACTTGGAAGGACTTGTCGCTTGTCAGAACACCCGAGATGCATTTGTGAAACGATTCCGATCGAACGACTATTGTGTCGTTGCTGTTTGCGGCGACCGGGTGGTGGGATATGAATGGTTCTGCGACAAGGCTTGCTACGTGGAGGAACGTTACTCGCTAGAGATTCCAATACCGTCGGCTGCCATTTATGCGTATGACGGATTTATCCTTCCGGAACACCGGGTCGGAGGGATTTGGGTGAAGTTCCAGTCCGTTTACTTAAGAGAATTAATGCAACGACTGCACAAGCAGAAGGTTGTAACCATGATCGATTATGGTAACAGGCTTTCCATGAAAACCCACCTGCGGTTCGGATTCAAACTTGTTAGCAGAGTCTTCGTTATCAAAATATTTGGCAAATCGTTCTTTTTCAAAAGCAACCTCCCTAAAAACAAACCGGCTCTATCCGATCCTGTTTGTCTTGCGCTACGGAACCGGTGAGCGAAGCCATCGGCGCTTTGCTTCGTTCAGAAGAATAAGAGAAACCAATGCGGGCTCAGATGACGAGTGCACAAAGCGGCCTGAATATTGCTAAGTCCAGCACTTGGCCTAATTCTGGGCTCGGGGACGGGAACGGGGAGCTCACGTCCTGGAACACGGCGTCGCATAAGCTAATGCGGGTCGAAGGCGGGACCATCCGAACTACGGTTTATCACTCCTGGGCGCAACTTGAAGACAAAATTCCTGAGTGGGAAGTCATCCTGAGAGAGAACCCCGGGCTCTCGATCTTCTCGACTCCGGAGTGGCTGGGCTCCTGGTGGAAGGCGTTTGGTTCTGACAAGCAAATGTTGGCACTGGCCTTTTCCAGTGAGAGCGACGGCCTATTGGGGCTGGCTCCATTCTATGTGGATGCTTCCAGATCACCGGCTTTCGCAAGATTGAAGCTTCTACGGCTCGTCGGCGACGGTTCAGAAGATTCCGACAATCTCGAATTAATCGTTAAGCGAGGCCACGAAAACGCTTGTGCGGTGGCATTGGTCGATTGGCTGAAAACCGCATCAGATTGGAACTTGTGTGTCCTGAATACGTTGCCCTCGGATTCGGTCGTTGCGACTGCCTTGTTGCGCGCGTTGAAGTCTTCCGGCTGGAGGTTCAGAGTCATGACTCGCCCTCGGTTAACGGTGGATTTGCCGGATCAATGGGACGAGTATCTGGCGCGCCTCTCTAGCAATCAACGGAGCAAGGTGCGCAATCTGCGGCGGCGGCTGGAAAAGGCCTACGATTTACGCATTTTCAAATGCACGAGTTCGGAGAATCTATCGGCATGCCTAGAAACGCTTTTTGAGCTTCATCAAAAGCGGTGGCAAATGCGTTCGGAGCCGGGAACTTTCGCTTTCACCACGCGCCGTAGATTCTATTTTCAGATGGCTCGATCCTTTCTCGATCGGAAGTGGCTCGAACTATGGTTCCTCGCGCTGAACGGGAAGCCAGTTGCAGCACAGTGTGGATTTCGCTACAGGGACACTGTTTATCATCTGCAAGAGGGTTTCGATCCGGACTATGCGGTCCACAGAGTGGGTTTTGTTCTGCGGAGCTGTGTATTGCAGCAACTGATATCGGAAGGAGTGCGACAGTACGATTTCTTGGCAGGCGAGGGTAACGCTAAAGAGCATTGGGGGACCCGGGCTGGGAACTATTCCGACCTGCATTTCGCCAAACCGTGGACGCGCGGGGCTGCATATCTGACCGCTGTCGCGCAAGTTTCCGCAACGAAAGCGTGGCTCCGCCAACATCTTCCCTTGTCCGCTTGGAATTCCTTGCGTGCCCTAAACCGGGCGGCGAAGACCCTAGGCCGTCAGTTACATCCCAATTCTGAATTCGTATCCGGCGGTCTATCTTGACCACGTTGAAAAATGCATTCCTGCTCGGCGCAGAAAAGCAAGTCATTCAGATCCAGTGAATCCGTGAGCGAGACAATCGTAGCCCAGATGAATCGGGCGCTCCCGAAGCGGAACCTTTTGCGTTCCAACGGAGACGACCAGAGTGCCAAGTGGGCCTTCTTCTTTCTTTGGCTTTTTACCTTTGCCATCTATGCACGGCCGGAGGATATGTTTCCGCTGGTAGGGCATCTTCATTTGACCTTGGCTTTTGGTGTTTGCGCTGCTTTGACGTACTTTGGGTCGCTGCTATCGAGGAGTACGCATCCCCTTTGGTCACGAGAACTTCGACTTACACTTTTTCTCACTGGCTGGTTTATTGCGGGGCTGCCATTTGTGTTTTGGCCAGTTGGGAGTTTTCGAGTCCTGTTGGACCCGTGGTTGAAGACGCTAATCATATTCTTCCTGTTGACGCAGACCCTGATGTCACTCGGACGGGTCCGTAAATTGCTTTGGGCAATTATCCTCAGCGAACTCGTTGTGACTGGCTTCTCGATCCTCATGTCTTCTAGCGTTAAGTGGGTAGGGGACCGTATCTATGGCATAAGTCTTGGCATACTCGGATGGAATTTCGTGGGCGTCGCCGTGGCGATTACTCTTCCCTACATAGCCGCGATGCTTGTTGTCGAACGCTCCCTTCTCAAAGTCGGCCTGCTGGTCGCGACATCTTTCATGATGATGTGGATGTTAGTGCTGACCGCGTCCCGGGGTGGTTTCCTGAATGTCGTGCTTTCCATGGTCCTGACATCGCTGCTCGTTTTGGTGGGCAGTTGTCGCGGAAAGATCATCGGATGTGTAATCGCCTTGGGACTCGTCGTCGTTGTTGCGTTGGCACCAGGCGTTTTTTGGGAACGACTGCACACTCTGTGGAATGGTTCGGATGCACCTGTAGATTGGACCGTATCCGCGGCGGAGGAGTCCAAACAGGAACGTCTGGATCTGTTAACTCGGTCCATTCAATACACCCTCGAGCACCCCGTCTTTGGCGTGGGCCTGGGGAATTTCTCGAACGTCAGCGGGAGCGAGCTGAATCAACCGGACGCGTGGCTGGGCACGCACAACACGTTCACGGAAATATCGTCGGAAGCTGGTGTGCCGGCGCTACTGCTGTTCATTGGAGTGCTCGTTACCGCTGCACGGAACCTGATCAGAATCGGTAAAGCGCCTCTCAAAGATTCAGAAAGCGTCGAACTGTCGCTGATGGCGCGCGCGGCGCTGGCTAGCTTGTTGTCGTTCGTATTCGCAGGATTCTTTGTGCACCTCGCCTACACATATTACTTTTTTTATACGGTGGCTGTTGCGGTCGGGATCCAGCAGATTGCTATGGCGAAGTGGGCCACATCCATCGAGGCCGCTCGCGATTTCTCCTCGACCATGCAGCTATCTTCTGCGCGTTCATGGCTATGAAGACGTCCACTGCGGAATTGATCTTGTGGGTGTGTGTCGGTTTGGTGGCTTATAACTATGTGGGTTACCCTCTGCTCCTCTTTGTTTTGGCGGAACTTTCCCAGGTGAAGGCAGACTTTCTCTACTTAATAGGACGTCGCAGCCGCCGCTGTGCTCTTCCTGCTCAGTACGTTCCGAGGGTGGCCCTTTTGACTTCTGTATATAACGAAGAATCTGTGATTCAAGCGAAGGTGAAAAACGCCCTCGAAATCGATTACGAGCCAGATCGGCTGGAGTTCCTTGTGGGATTAGACGCCCCGACTGATTCCACTGGCGACCTTCTGAGCCAGATCGGCTCTACGCAACTTCGTGTCTTTCGGTTCCACGCCCGACGAGGAAAACTGGCCGTGCTGTGCGACTTGGCGGAGCGCAGCTCGGCCGAAATCCTAGTTTTTACAGACGCCAATACCATGCTCGAGCGCAACTGTATCCGCAATCTCATTCGCCACTTTGCTGATCCTGAGGTGGGCGCCGTAAGCGGTGAGGAGGTACGGTTGTCTCGGCAGGGGACTCAGTCGTCGGCAGAGCTTTTGTATTGGCGGTACGAATCAGCGTTGAAACTTCTGGAAAGCCGCTTGAATTGCTCGCTAGGGGCGAACGGCGCGCTATACGCCGTGCGCCGGGGCCTTTTTCATCCGAGAAAGAATTCGTTCGTTGAAGACTTTCAAATCCCTTTGGAAATACGTTCCCAGGGCCATCGCGTCATCTATGATCCGGAAGCCGCTGGCAGCGAGGATTTGCCGGCAACGCTATCCGCCCAGTTTGAACGAAGGGCTCGCATTGCCGCAGGTAGTTTCCAAACTTTGTTTGGTAATCCTCACTTTCTTAACCCATTGAAGGGATTGCCGACTTTTGCCTATCTCTCGCACAAAGTGCTTCGGTGGATAACACCTCTGCTGCTTTTAGTAACGCTTTTCTGCAACTTTCTCTTGAGCGCGCGCCCCTTCTATGGAGGCCTCCTGGTGGCGCAGTCGCTCTTCTATGTTGCGGCACTAATGGGTTACTGGCGGAAGAGCCGTGCAGGCCACGCCGGGCTCTGGTCCTTGCCGTTCTATTTCTGCGCGATCAACCTTCCACTGTTGGTCGGAATGCTCCGTTATTTCTCAGGCCGCCAAAATATAGCCTGGAAGGTAACGCCACGTGAGCTATCCGCGGGGATAGTTGCCGCGAAAGGTCGCAGCTAGCACCAACTTCTGCTTTCGACGCGCGCATTTGAGCGCACGGGGTGTCACGAAGGAGAGTTACTCATGAAGAATGCAAGCGCTCCACCGAACATTTTGCCGCAGCCAAACAGTGTGAGTCTGCCGACGTCGCCGAACACTGTAATTGTACCGACGACGCCAAACACCGCGAGTGTGCCAGCATCCAACCGTCCGATTATCGACTCCTATAGCTATTTCGAAAGCTCCTATCGCGTCTTGGCACGCCTGCCATATCCGAACGTCGAGGAGGTGGCAGCCAAGCTCTATCGCGCCTATGTGGAAGGCCGCAGAGTTTTCCTGTTTGGAAATGGAGGGAGTGCCTCACTGGCTTCGCATTTTGCCTGCGATCTCGGCAAGGGAACCATTGGCGCTGGCGATCATCAAAAACGCTTCAAAGTGCTTGCGCTAACGGACAACACTGCGCTCATCACCGCATGGGCAAATGACACCTGTTATGAAAAGGTATTTTCAGAACAACTTCGCAATTTCATTGAACGGGACGACATCGCTTTTGCAATTAGCGGTAGCGGCCGCTCCGCCAACATTCTGCAAGCTCTGCAAGTTGCACGTGAGGCCGGAGCCTTCAATATAGGGCTCACGGGGTTCCTCGGCGGGGAAATGAAGAGACTGTGCGATCTCTGCATCGTGATTCCCTCCGATAACATGCAAATCATCGAGGATCTCCATCTTTCGGTTACACATGCTCTCTTCACCATCGTTCGAAACAAGATCGCGCTGGGAAGCCAGGTCATTCCATGAAAATTCTGATCACAGGGGGAGCCGGTTTTATCGGATCCCATCTTGCCGACCGTTTTCTCAAAGAGGGCTGGTCCGTGCGCATCATGGACACCTTACAACCGCGCGTTCACCCTCGTGGAGTTCCCTCCTACATCTCCAATCACGTGGAATTCATTCGAGGCGACGTTACCAACCGATCTGATTGGGAGAGGGCGTTAGACGGGGTGGACGTCGTTTCTCATCAAGCCGCTTATCAAGATTATGTTCCGGATTTCAGTGAATTCATTCGTGTCAATGTAGTTGGAACAGCGCTGCTCTTCGAGACCATTGCTGCAAAACAACTGCCGGTCCGCAAAGTGGTCGTAGCTTCCTCGCAAGCCGTTTACGGTGAAGGCCAATACTCTTGCCCGGTTCATTCGCTCTTCCTGCCTCGGCCGCGAAGCCTCGAGGACTTGCGGCGAGGAGTGTGGGAGATTCTATGCCCACAGTGCGGTTCACACGCAAGACCCGAACTATTGGCAGAAGACCGTCCCATTCCACTAAGCCCGTATGGCATTTCCAAGTGCGCGCAAGAAACAACCGCGATGAGGCTCGGCGCCTATTTGCAAATCCCGTGTGTCGCTCTTCGCTATTCGATTACGCAGGGCCCGAGGCAATCTCTTTTCAATCAGTACTCAGGAATCGCCAGGATTTTCACCTTGAAACTTCTTCGAGGTGAATCTCCGATAGCCTTCGAGGACGGTCTCATGCAGCGGGACTACGTCCACGTGATGGATGTAGTTGAAGCTAACTGGCTTGTAACCAACAGTGAGCAAGCGGATGGAGGGGTATTCAACGTCGGCTCGGGTCATCCCACAACGGTTCTCGAATATGCAAGGCGGCTGGCCGAGAAGTTGCGCATCCAGGTTCAGCCAATAGTTCCCGGAATCTACAGGCGAGGCGATGCGCGCCATTCGGTTTCTTCCATTGAAAAACTGAAGGCTCTGGGGTGGCGCCCGCGTCGAAACCTCGATGACATTCTTGACGATTTCCTCGCATGGGTGAAGAGCCTTGAGAGTTTCGAGCCGTACTTCTCCGATGCACATCAGCAACTTTTGAATATGAGTGTCCTGCAGAGGAGTTATGGTTACTAGCCCCACCGACATATCAAGGACAAGGGGCGTTAAGGCCCCCGAGCATGTCCTCGTTTCGACCAGCGAGCCGAAGTGGAGCTATCGGCTCATCTTCAAGCGTTGGTTCGACATCTGCTTCAGTATTCTCATTTTGCCGCTGGCGTTGCCTTTCGGACTCCTGGCGGCCCTGTTAATCCGGATTGATTCAGCGGGTCCTGTTTTGATCAAGGTTAAGAGGCTTGGCAAAGACGGCAGCACTTTCTTCAAGTACAAATTTCGAACTATGGTTCCTAATGCAGAGGAAATCCTAAGGAAGCTTCTTGAATCGAATCCGGAAATTCGACAGGAGTACGAACGGACATACAAGATCAAGCAGGATCCTCGTATCACTCGGTTTGGCAGGTGGCTGCGCCTCACCAGTTTGGATGAACTGCCGCAAATTCTTAACGTATTTAGGGGAGAGATGAGTTGGGTTGGTCCAAGGGACATCCTGGGTACCGAACTTGTCAAATACGGACAGTTTGCTAGGAAACTGCTGACGGTCCAACCCGGTATCACCGGACTGTGGCAGGTGAGCGGGCGATCTAAGTTGACGTATATGGAACGAATTCAACTCGACATGCGCTATATCGATCGTCTGTCCTTCTTACTAGATCTGAAGATCCTTTGTCGCACCGTCCCCGTTGTGGTCACAGGATATGGGGCTGTCTAGTTCCGGGCTCGCGTCATCTGGGACAAGGAGAACAAAATGAATGTGCTTGTAACAGGAGGGGCGGGGTTCATTGGAAGTGTCTGTGCGGAGAGGCTGCTCTCTACCGGGCAGAGAGTTGTGGTTGTAGATAATCTGAGCACGGGGCACCAGGCCGCTGTGCCTTCGGGGGCCCGGTTTGTCCAAGGGGACTTTGCAGATCGCGCTATTTGCGCCGACCTCATCCGACGCTTCAAGATCGAAACTGTCATGCATTTTGCGGCGGAAACGTTAGTC
>Ga0207127_10068_pt1 | contig 24788 bp, 19 predicted proteins | sample Alteio_BWMinHeat_17_FD_153574 | JGI IMG/M metagenome (GOLD analysis project Ga0207127, IMG submission 153574) | Enriched cells from forest soil in Barre Woods Harvard Forest LTER site, Petersham, Massachusetts, United States -... | ecosystem: Environmental > Terrestrial > Soil > Temperate forest >...
ACGCCGCAGCAGCGGGAGACGTTCATAGCGTTGAATAATCCGCAGCAGGTGGTGGCGCTGGAGTTGCAGGAAGGCAAGATTTTGCGAGCGGCCTACAGCGAACGCCAACTGGAAGAAGTGATGACCGACTTCTGGTTCAACCACTTCAACGTGTTCATCAACAAGGGCCCGGACCGCTACCTGATCACGGCGTATGAGCGCGATGTGATTCGTCCGCATGTGTTTGGGAAGTTTAAGGACCTGCTGATGGCTACGGCGCAGTCGCCGGCGATGCTGTTTTACCTGGATAACTGGCAGAGTGTTGGACCTGACTCTGACGTCGCGCTGCGCGGACAGGGCCGTTACGGAAATGGGAATGGGAAATTTAATCCACGGAGACCGTTCGGCGGCGGGCAGGCAAGAAGACCCCAGCAGCAACAGCAGCGGCCGCAGCAACAGCAGCAAAAAGCACAGCAGCAGCGCCGCGGGCTGAACGAAAACTACGCCCGCGAGATCATGGAGCTGCACACTTTAGGTGTAGACGGTGGTTATACGCAGAAAGACGTCACCGAGTTGGCCAAGGTGCTGACGGGCTGGACGATCCGCGAACCGCAGCGCGGCGGCGACTTTGAATACAACGAACACATGCACCAGCCCGGCAGCAAGAGCTTCCTCGGACAGACCATCAAGGAAGACGGCCAGCACGAAGGCGAGCGCGCGATTGAGATGCTGGCGAAAAGCCCTTCGACGGCCAAGTTCATTTCACGCAAGCTGGCGATGCGGTTTGTATCAGACACTCCTCCGCAGGCACTGGTGGACCGCATGGCGCAGACGTATCTGAAGAGCGATGGCGATATCCGCGAAGTTCTGCGCACCATGTTCAAATCGCCTGAGTTCTGGGCGACCGATTCCTACCGCGCCAAGGTCAAGACCCCGCTGGAGTTTGTGGTCTCTTCCATACGCGCTACCAACGCTGACGTGAGCAATGTCCAGCCGCTGGTGGGGACACTCAACCGCATGGGCATGCCTCTCTACGGTATGCAGCCGCCTACAGGCTACTCGATGAAACAAGAAGCCTGGGTCAATTCGTCGGCCTTGCTCGATCGTATGAACTTTGCCCTGGCCCTGGGCAACGGCAGGTTGAACGGCATCCAGATCGACCAGCAACATATCTTTAACGGCACCACCCCGACCGATGCCGCCGCCGCGCAAGCAGTACTCGAGCGGGCGCTGCTCGATGGAGACATTTCAGCCCAGACGCATGAAACCATCAGCAAACAATTGTCTGATCCTAAAGTCACGGGACGCAAGCTCGACGATCCGGCGCGACCGCCTAACGTGGGTGTTATTGCCGGGCTCATTCTGGGTTCGCCGGAGTTTCAGAGAAGGTAGGAAGTACGATTTACGATTTACGATTTACGATTTACGATTTACGATTTTTAAGAAATCCAATGGAAAGAACTACAGGACGAGAATTGGGTTAGAAATAGTCAAGAACTTTTCCAGCTAGCTGCGGGCTAGCAGTTTGCGAGGTTTGTTATGTCAATTACGCGCCGAGTCTTCATGCGCAACAGCGCCCTGGCCATGGTGGCGACCACCGCCGTACCGTCGTTTTTAGCGCGTGCAGTTTATGGAGCAGAGAGCGGCCCACGCGGCAAGAAGAAATTTGTGGTGGTTTTCCAACGCGGCGCCGCCGATGGATTAAACATTGTAGTACCGCACGGCGAGCGCAATTACTATGCCATGCGCCCGACGATTGCTATTCCACGTCCGCAGAATACCCTGGATTCGACCATTGACCTGGATGGCCTGTTCGGGCTGCATCCGTCGTTGGCGGCGTTCAAGCCGCTGTGGGACCAGAAGCATCTGGCGATTATCCACGCCTCAGGCTCGCCGGATGAAACTCGCTCGCACTTTGACGCGCAAGACTACATGGAATCGGGCACGCCCGGCGTGAAAGCCACAGAAGATGGCTGGCTCAACCGCTGCCTGCACGAAGAGATGGCTGCCGCCGCGGGCAAGAGTGATCCGAATTCGCCCTTCCGCGCCGTGGCGCTGGGCAATTCCCTGCCCAGAATTCTCTCAGGCACGATTCCGGCCGTGGCCATCAACAATGTGAATGATTTCGGCGTCGGTGGCCGCGCTCCTAACGCTGCGGCGATGGGAAGCACTTTCGAATCCATGTACGCGCAGTCGGTAGATAGTGTGCTGCATGGCACCGGCAATGAGACCTTTGAAGCGGTGAAGATGCTGAAGGCCACCGATCCCAACAAATATCAGCCGGCGGCGGGAGCGAACTATCCTCGCGGAGTGTTTGGCGACCGCTTGCGCCAAACCGCACAGCTTCTGAAAGCTAACCTGGGCGTGGAAGTTGCATTCACCGATATCGGCGGCTGGGACCATCACGTGAACGAGGTGCCGCAGCTTACCAACCTGCTGCGCGACTTCTCGCAGTCCATCGCTGCTTTCTGGACCGATCTGGGCGACCTGGCCGAAGACACCGTGATTATCACCATGTCGGAGTTTGGCCGCACCGCACGCGAAAACGGCAACCGCGGCACCGATCACGGACACGCCAACGTAATGTTCGTACTCGGCGGCCCAGTAAAGGGCGGAAAAGTCTACGGCAAATGGCCGGGCCTGGAAAACGAGCAGCTCTACCAGAACCGCGACCTGGCCATCACAACTGACTTCCGCCGCGTGGTGGGCGAGGGCGTCTATCGCCACGTGGGAAATCACAAGCTGGATACGGTGTTCCCCGGGTTTGATAATTCCGAGAAGAATTTTCTGGGATTTGTGTAAAAACAGTACTCCGCGTTCAACACTATAAAGACACTTGCTCGGGCCTCGGCATCGAATCGAGGCCCGAGTCAACCTGCCTAGTCCTACTACAGAACGGTAGCCATCCTCTCTCAGATAGCCACCCTTCCTAAACTAGACAAGTATGAAGACTATGATGCCGCATTTTTTGATGAATGCACATGCTTGATGCAAGTTTTGACAAAATTATGACAATTCCATTGCGGGTTAATCCCATTGCGGGAATTTTCCCGCTAACATGAACTGGCATTCAGTTCCGAAGCAAATACCTGTAACTTGTAGAAGGGGTTGGTAATACGAAGAACAGATCGCTTCAAAGCTTGAACAGTTCCCTTAATCTCTTGGTCTGAGCCCGGCTGACGGGGATTTCGGTCTGCTTTCTGTCATCCATTTTGACCTGATAGGAGCTCTTGAACCAGGGCACAACCTCGCGGATGCGATTGATATTCACCAAAAACGAGCGATGCGCCCGCCAGAAGAGGTTGCCGTCAAGCGACTCCAGCAGCTCTTCCAGGGTGCGGCAGTTGGAGTGGCCTTCGGCGTTTGCGGTCACGACGGTGATCACGCCATCCTCGATGGAAGCAAAACAGATATCTTTTTGGTCCACAAGAATCATGCGCCCGGCGCTACGCAACATGATTTTTGACACCTGGCTTTGCGGGATCTGCGCTTCCAGCATCTTGACCAGCGAATCGAGCGTGCTGCTCTGGTTCAGTGGCGGATCAGATTGCAGGTTCTTGCGGGCCTTCTGCACGGCCAGCGCAACGCGTTTTTTGTCGAAGGGCTTCAGCAGGTAGTCAACCGCGTTGACTTCAAAAGCTTTCACCGCGTATTGATCGAAGGCTGTGGCAAAGACGATTTGCGGCAGCGTAACCTTTCTATCAATGAGCCGCTTGATCACACCGAAGCCGTCGAGGCCGGGCATCTGTACATCGAGAAAAACCAGATCCGGTGTGTGTTCCTTGATGAGGTTCACCGCCTCCACACCGTTCTTGCCCTGCGCGACCACTTCCACATCACCTACGGACTTGAGCAGGTAGGCGAGCTCATCGCGGGCAAGCTGTTCGTCATCTACGATAAGGGTGGAAAGTGGCATGAACTCTTAAGTATAGTGAGCGCTTTTTGTGAGCGTCAATGCAAATGGACCACCGCTGAGGGCGCGGAGGCGCGCAGAGGAACATAGGCTTTGGGATCACACGGCTTTAAATTCAGCAATCACTTCAATTTTTCCCACGATGTTTTGGTTGAACTCGGCCAAGTCCTCTGCCGGAATCCATAATTCCTGATGGATCGAACTGCCCACCTTTTGCACCGGGTAGCGGGCGAGGAATTCGCTGCGCACGGCAAATCGGGTCACGTAGCCAGCACCGCTAGCCTTAACGTTCCAATCGCGCGCAATCTGGCGAGCGTACTCCTCGTTCAACACCGGATAGAAAATCGGCTGGTCGGGCAAACGAGGAGGAAACTCTTTGAAACCACTGGCTGCGATGAGTTCCAGCTCTTTCGGCCCGACCGGACGATACAAAATTATTGTTTCTTCATTCACTCTTTATCACTCTTGTATCTCATGATGTCCTGCGGCATGCAAGAACGTTGTCCATAAAATCGGCGACCTTATCAAAAGTCTCCGAATCTACTCGCAAGCCTGAGACGATTCTCTGCTTGAGTGCATCCGGCCAATTGCAGCGATCTTTCCAGAATTTCTCCCAGGCAGCTTTGATGTCTGGATCGCTGCCGCTTTCGGCTTCAAAGAATCCAATCCAGCGCGCTGCCAGGGCTTGCGCTTTTTCACCGGCGGGATCTTCACCCAGCATCGCCTCAAATTCATGGAAGAGATCTCTTTGCACCTGAGCAGAGCGCTGCCTCGATTCCGGTGTGGTTTGCTTCCGTTCCACCCATTTCCTCCAGGCTTCATCGCTGAAATACTTCACGATAGGCCCGGCGAAGGCTTTGCCGATAAATTCAGCGATCTTGTCATGATTGACCGGGCCCATGCTCTGCTTGTGCCAGGCTGGCCAGTTCTGCCGGTCTTCCCAGGCTTTCATGGCGCCGGCTTTGATCTCAGGATCGCCACCGGTCGAACTCTCGGTCAACTCCTTCCAGCGCGCAACGAGGGCTTGCGCCTTTTCACCGGCGGGATCTTCGCCGAGCGCAGCTTCCGCGTCGCGGAACAAATCGGACCACGCCTGTGCAACCTGCACTCTTGCTTCCGGCGCAGACTGCTTTCGCTGCTCCATCATTTTGGCCCAGGCTTCGTCGCTGTAATACTTCTTTCTGTAGCTAACGAGGGCATCGCTGATGAAGTCTGCGATTTTTTCGACATTAAACGATGCGATGCGTTCCCGTTCGGCAGCCGGCCAATGCTGGCGGTCGGCCCAGGCCTTTAGCGCGCCGGCCTTGAGGTCTGGATCGCCGCCGCTCGAGCTCTCCACTAATTCCATCCAACGCGTTGCCAGCCTTTGCGCCTTTTCACCGGCCGGGTTTTCACCGAGTGCGGCACCAGCCTCGATGAACAGTTCACACCAGGCCAAAGAAGCTTGCTCTCTTGATTCCTGGGGGCGCTCCAGTAGTTTGGTCCAGGCTTCGTCGCTGTAATACTTCTTCTTGTAGCTGCTGGTGGCTTTGCTGATGAACTCCCCGATCTTTTCGAGATCGAACTCAGAGACTTTCTGTTGAACCGCCGGCGGCCAATTCTGGCGGTCTACCCAGGCCCTTAGCAATCCAACTTGAATTTCAGGATCGCCGCCAGTCTCGCTCAGGCCAAGCTTGATCCAGCGGGCGGCGAAAGCTTGCCCTTTCTCACCCGCCGGGTCTTCGTTTGGGTTTTGGTTGAGCGAAGCCTCGATACCGCGGAAAAGTTCGATCCACTGCTGGGAAGGCCAATGCACCTGGCGGTCCTGCCATTTAACCCAGGCTTCTTCGCTGAAATATTTCTTCATGACTTCTGTGCTGTTTTGCATCTCAATCACCTCGATGATTTTTTTGAGAACAGCAGCGTCGGCCGGCTTGCCGGACAGGATGACCTTTTCGGCGTCCTCGATCGCACTGATGGCACGATCGAGCAGCCGCCGTTTTTCTTCCAGCACGGTGCGTTGCATGTGCAGGGCATCGGACAACTGGAAGGTATCCTGGTCCAGAAGGAGCTTGATCTGCTTCAAAGGGAGGCCGAGGAATTTGAGTGCAACGATCTGCTCCAGGCGCTCGAGATCGCGCAGAGTGTAGACCCGATAGCCGGCTGCGGTGCGCCTGGGTTCGAGCAATCCCAGACGATCGTAGTGATGCAAGGCCCGAACCGTGACCCCAGCCAGATCTGCGAACTCGTGTACCCGGTACAGCTTGCTCATTCGGTCCCCCTTTCGCAACCATGCTCGGGCCTGACGCAACGTCAGAGTCAAGCACAATCTTATAGCGGGCTATGCTGGGATTCTTGAATGTGAAGTTTGTGAAGGATTTAGGGGCCCTCAGGCCACATTTTCTAATGCCAAAGCCATGCCCATGCCGCCGCTGACGCACAGCGTTGCCAGGCCGCGTTTGGCTTTGCGGCGCTGCATTTCATGTAAGAGAGTCACAGCAATGCGGGTGCCGGTGCAGCCAATGGGATGCCCCAGGGCAATGGCGCCGCCGTTGACGTTGAGTTTGCTGCGGTCCATTTGCAGCTCGCGATCACAGGCCAGCACTTGAGCGGCGAAGGCTTCATTGAGTTCGATCAGGTCAAAGTCAGTAAGCTTCAGACCGTTGTTCTGCTCCATCTTATGAACTGCCGGCACCGGGCCAATGCCCATAGTGCAGGGATCAACACCCGCTGAGGTCACGGCTGAAATTGCTGCCAGCGGCTTTAGATTATTTTTCTTCACAAACGCCCCTGAGGCCAGAACGATGGCGGCGGCTCCATCGGTGATGCCGGAAGAGTTACCGGCAGTAACCGTTCCATTTTTGGAAAATACCGGTTGCAGCTTCGCCATTTTTTCTAATGTCGCACCCAGGAAGGGGTGCTCGTCGCGGTTGATGATCGCGCTTCCCTTCCTGCTCTCTACGGTCACAGGGGCAATCTCTGCCGCGAATCTATTTTCCTCGATCGCCTTCTCAGCATGCTGCTGCGAGACCAGCGCGAACTGGTCTTGTTCTTCACGAGTGATTTTGTACTGCTCGGCCAGCACCTCGGCGGTTTCACCCATCAGCAGTTTAGCCATAGGACAGAAGAATCCGTCGCGGTACATGCCATCCACCAGCTCCTGGTGGCCCATGCGCAGTCCCCAGCGCGCTCCATCGAGGTAGTAGGGCAAGCGCGACATAGATTCAGTCCCGCCAGCCAACACGCATTCCAGGTTGCCGTGCGCGATTTCTTCAAAACTGAGGGCGATGGATTTCATGCCTGAAGCGCAGGCCATATTCACGGTGTAAGCCGGGACCTCTTTGGGAACACCACTGCGGATGGAAATCTGGCGGGCGACGTTCGGTCCGCCTCCGGCCTGGCGGGCGTTGCCAAAGATGGTCTCTTCCACCTGCTGCACATCAATCCCAGCTTGCTGAATGGCAGCTTTGGCGGCAACGACTCCCATATCGGCGGCAGAGAGAGTGGCTAGCGATCCGCCGAATTTCCCAATCGGCGTGCGCACAGCGGAGAGGATGAAGACTTCTTGCATTGAGTTCCCGGTTTTAGTATCCAATACACAGTACTCGGTACTCTGTTGCCGTTCAAGCCACTAGCTACTAGCTTCTAGCTGTAATTGAGCTCGGTGGCCAAGAAACTGGCGTTGGCAACCTCTTAGATGAAAATTCCCCGCCATTTCTTTTACACTCTTAAATGTGGATTTTATCTATGGACTGCATGCTGTCGGCGAAGCGCTCAAATCGCGCGCCAAAAGTATCTCTCACGTTACCGTCGCACGCGAACGCAGCGACCTGAAACTGCAACGCATTATTGACCAGTGCCGTGCCACGGGTATTCCTATCCGCTTTGAACCGCGTCACCATCTTGACCGCATGGCGCACACCGCCGGACACCAGGGCGTGGTAGCCAGCATTACCGCCAAAGCTTACGCTGACCTCGAAGACGTGATGGCCAACAAACGCGGTGAGCACACGCTGGTTGTGGTGCTCGACGGCGTGGAAGACCCTCACAACCTGGGGGCAATCCTGCGTACGGCGGAGGCGGCCGGCGTGGATGGCGTGGTCATCCCGGAACGGCGCGCAGCCGGCGTGACCGGGACTGTGGCCAAGATTTCTGCCGGAGCTTCAGAGCATATCCCGGTTGCGCGGGTCACTAACATCGCCCGCAGTGTGGAGGAGTTGAAATCGCAAAATGTCTGGACGGTGGGACTGGATGAGCGCGGCGAACAGACCTACGACCAGATTGATTACAACATGGATTGCGCCCTTATCCTGGGAGCCGAGGGCAAAGGACTGCATGACTTGGTGCGGAGAAAATGCGACTTTCTGGTTTCGATTCCCATGCTGGGAAGCGTCCCTTCACTGAATGTTTCGGTGGCAGCCGGGGTGGTGATGTATGAAATCGTGCGGCAGAGGCGGGCGAAAAAGAAGTGAAAATCAGTTTCAAGTTTCGAGAACCAGATCCTTCGACTCGCTGTGCTCGCTCAGGATTTCGCCTGCGGGCTCCCGCTTCGCTCACGCCCGCAAAACGGCTCAAGTTTCGAGTTCCGAGTTTCGAGTTTCGTATTGCGCATCTTATTCTTTGCTTGTTATCGGCGCTGCCGGTGTGCGCGCTTGACCGCGGGGCTTTCACCTTTACACAGTACGAGCTGAAGGTGCAGATTAACCCCGCTACCAGCGGCTTCGCCGCGGACGGAAAAGTTGTGTTACGCAATGACTCTGATCAGCCGCAACACAGCACGGTGCTGCAGATATCTTCTTCGCTCGATTGGAAATCTATCCAGATCAATGGAAAGACGATTTTGCATGTTACGCACTCGATCATTTCCGACGTGGACCATACCGGCCAGCTCTCCGAGGCAGTGCTTACGTTTCCGCAAGATATTCCGCCCAAAGGGACGGTGGAGCTGGAGATCAGTTACGGCGGCACGATCAAGAAGGATTCAACTCGCCTAGAACAGGCGGGCGCACCGAAAGATGTTGCTGCCGGAAACGATTGGGATGAGATTGCCGAGAACTTTTCGGCTGTGCGCGGCGCAGGCTTCGTGCTTTGGTATCCGGTGGCGATGGATGCGGTCTCGATCTCCGACGGCTCATCGTATTCCCTGGTAACGCAGAGGTGGAAAAACCGCGAGGTCTCTTCGCAATTCAAGCTGGAGGCGTGTGTTACAAGCGCAAATCCAAAAAGCGAACTGATGGTTTTTGGAAGCTCTGTACAAAGTCTTACCCGGCAGACTGTCGCGAATAAAAAAGAAGGGCCGGCGCTGAGTTGTGCCAGCTTTGCTGCGGTTACGGTGGGCTACAGCACTCCCAGCTTTGTGTTGGGCGCGCTGGAGAAATTATCGGCAGAGGGTGTCAACGCCGCCATCATCTTTCCTACCGATCAGGCGCAAGCCGCCAGCGATTATGCGCCGTTGATGAAGCCTGCTGAAGCCCTGGTGAACACATGGTTCGGCCCAAGTAAACGCGGAGTTCTGATTCTTGGTCTGCCCGATGAGCACGACGCTCCCTGGGAAAGTGGCGAGGCGCTGTTTACTCCGCTGCGAAGGGCTCCGAGAGCAGCGGGGTTAACGTTGGTCCATCAATTCACGCACGCGGCTTTTGCTTCTCCGCGACCGTGGATTTATGAAGGACTCGCCCACTTTGCGCAAGCGCTCCAAATCGAAAACCAGGATGGCCATGCCGCCGCCCTCGATTACATGGCACAACAGTTGCCCGGGCTCATTGACGACGAGAACGAAAACGTCGCGATTGCCAGGCAAGCTCATCCCGGACCGGTTTCGATTACGTTTACCTCGCTAACCGCAGGCAACGACGAGGTCTTGTATCGCAGTAAAGCGATGTACGTGTGGTGGATGTTGCGCGACATCCTGGGCGACCGAGTCCTGCAGCACGCGCTGGGGAAGTATCGCCCCGAAGAAGACACTGACCCTGCGTATCTTCAGCACCTGCTGGAAGCAGAAGCAAAAATCAGCGGTGCACCGGTAAACCTGGATGGATTTTTCAATGACTGGGTTTATCATGACCGCGGATTGCCCGATTTCCACGTGGCATCCACGTATGCGCGCCCGGTTTTGAATTCCGGAGCTGCGAACGGATTTCTGGTAACGGTTACCGTGGAGAACTTAGGCGATGCCGGCGCGGAAATTCCATTGACCCTTACCGCTGCCAATAAAGAAATCATCGTCAAACGTTTGCTGGTGCCGGCTAGTGGCAAGGCTTCGATCCGCATTACAACGCAGAACCAGCCGCAAACGGTGACGGTGAACGACGGCAGCGTGCCGGAAACCGACAGCAAGAACAATTCGGCGGATATCAAACTCGAGAGTACGAGCCGTTCAGAGTAAGGAGTAGAATTTTCACCATGAACGCGGCACCGACAATTTCCCCTCTTAATCCTGGGCTGGCCCTTAATTCTGAGCTGGCGGAGGACGAGCGCCAGGTCGCGCAAATCAAAGAACAGGCGGCGGCCTTGGTCCGAGGATTGAGCGATGCGCAATACAATTGGCATCCGGGGCCGGGACGCTGGTCCATGGCGCAGTGCTTGGGGCATATCGTTGCGGGCGCCGAAGTCTATTTTCCCACTCTCGAAGTCTGCATCGCTGAAGCGCGCAAGAAGGGGCTGGTGGGAAATGGTCCTTTTCATTACGGATGGTTTGGAAACTGGTTCGTGCGCTCTATGGATGCACCGCCGACAAGGCGCATGAAAAATCCTGCGCGCATTACGCCACCGCCGGAACAGCCGCTGGAAAAAGGCTTACAGGATTTCAACGCTGCACATGATCGCCTTCTGCCACTGATTGCACAGGCCAACGGAGTGGATTTGGGGCGGGCAAAATTTCGTTCGCCGTTATTGAAGCTGATTAAGCTCAGCCTGGGACAAGGCTTCGGAGTCCTGCTTGCTCATGCGCGCCGCCACCTGTGGCAGGCGAATGAGGTACGCAAGCATCCGGATTTTCCGAAGAGCTAGGAATGACAATTCAGACATGCCCTAAAATTCAAATAGATCCACCCATGATTGCACATTTGCCCGGAAGCCATTAGGCTTACCTTCTAAAAATCTATCAAACTTAAAGCGCGGCTTTTTAAGGAGACGAATGGCATACATCCAATTTCTGGGCGCGGCGGGGACGGTCACGGGTTCCAAACATTTATTGAACTGCTCGGGCGACACGACCGGCAAAAACGGCTTACAGGTCCTGATTGATTGCGGCATGTTTCAGGGACAAAAGGAATGGCGAGAGCGCAATTGGCAGCCTTCACCCATTCCGCCCCCCGAAATTGAAGCCGTGATTTTGACCCACGCGCATCTTGACCACTGTGGCTGGATTCCGCGCCTGGTGAAAGACGGTTTTCGCGGCCCGATCTACGCTACGCCGGCCACGATTGATCTGTGCGCTGTTATCCTGCCCGACAGCGGACACCTGCAGGAAGAAGACGCGGCATTTCATAACAAGGTTAAATCTTCACGGCATTCGCCGGCGCTGCCGCTTTATACCTCTGAAGAGGCGAAGGCGTCGCTCGAGTATTTTAAGCCGGTAAATTACGGGCAGACGACGCAGCTCAGCCCGGAGTGCAGCTTTCGTTTTGTGCGCGCCGCCCACATTCTGGGATCGTGCCTGGTGGAAGTTACCGCTAAGCTCAATGGCAGCACACGCTCATTGCTCTTTACCGGCGACGTTGGCCGCGTGCGCAACACTACGATTGCTCCAGGTAAGGTTGTGCACTCAGGCCCCACGGAAGGCGAATCGGCGGACCTGGTGGTGATGGAATCCACCTACGGCAACCGGCAGCATCCAACGACGGACCCGAGACCGGAACTCGCCAAGCTTATTAAAGACACGGTCGCTCGCGGTGGATCCATAATCATCCCCGCCTTCGCCGTCGAGCGTACGCAGAAAATCCTGTTCATGATCAAAGACCTGATGGAACAAGGCGCGATTCCACACATCCCGGTGCATACGGATAGCCCGATGGCTATTCAGGCGGTCAACATTTTCATGAAACACGCAGAGGAATTCAGCGAAGAGGCCAAGCAGTTGATCGCACACTACGGTTCACCGCTGACCTGGAAAAACTTTTTCTTCGACACCAAAGTCGAGGATTCCAAGAAGATCAACGATTCACATTATCCCATGGTCATCGTCTCCTCAAGCGGCATGGTGACCGGAGGCAGAATCCAGCACCACCTGGCGCAACGGCTGCCTGATCCTAAAAATCTGGTGCTGTTCATCGGCTTTCAGGCCCCGGGAACACGCGGCGCTACCATCAAGAGCGGAGCGCCATCCGTGAAGATTTTCGGACAGGAGATTGCGATCCGCGCGCAGGTTGCGGCGCTGGAGCAGTTCAGCGACCATGCCGACACGCCTGAACTGCTGGAGTGGCTGCGCACTTTCAAGAAACAGCCTGCGGTGACCTATCTTGTGCACGGCGAACCGGCGGCCGCTTCGCAATTGCAACAAGCCATGACATCCTCGCTGAAATGGAAGGTGGAAATAGCGCAGTACATGGGAAAAGTGGAGCTCTAGCTGATGCAAACACCTACTGCCGATTTCACAGATTACGCAGATAGACTCTGATACCTTATTTCTATACCCAATGATTATTGAAGCGCTGCACAAATTGGTGAATCACGAGGCGTCACTGACGCGCGAGGAAGCGCGCGGGGTGATGGGTGAAATCCTGAAGGGTGGGGCCACGGATGCGCAGGTGGCGGCACTGGCAGTCGCACTGCACATGAAGGGCGAGACGGTGGAGGAGATCGTAGGCTTTGCTGAGGCCATCCGGGCTGCGGCAACTCCTCTTGCTCTTGGGATTCGTCCGGAAACTTCCACTCCTGCAACCGGCGATGCTCTGGTAGACACCTGCGGCACCGGCGGCGATGTCAGCGGAACATTCAACATCTCCACGGTCACCGCGCTGGTTGTGGCTGGGGCCGGCGTGCGCGTGGCCAAGCACGGCAATCGCAGTGCAACCTCGCAGTGCGGCTCGGTGGATGTACTCGAGGCGTTGGGCGTCAACATCGCCATGCCCGCTGACCGCATGGGAGATTGTCTTCAGGAGGCGGGCATTGTCTTTTTGTTTGCCCAGGCGATGCATCCGGCCATGAAGTATGCCCAGCCGGCACGGCGTCAATTGCGCCTGCAAACTGTGTTCAACCTGCTGGGGCCTTTGACCAATCCGGCCGGCGCTTCGGCACAAGTGGTGGGTGTTTATGCGGAATCGCTGGTGGAAAAACTCGCAGCCGCGCTTCGCATGCTGGGAGTAGCGCGCGCACTGGTGGTGCACGGCAGCGACGGACTGGATGAAATCACCATCACCGACGAAACTAAAGTCGCCGATGCACGCCCGCACCAGCTCCTGGTTTACAAAATTTCTCCGGAGCAGTTTGGAATGAAGCGTGCTCCGCTGAAAGAAATCTTAGGCGGCGATGTACAGGTCAACGCTGAAATCGCGCGCGCGATCCTTAAAGGTGAGAAGTCACCCCGGCGCGATGTGGTCCTGCTGAACGCCGCAGCCGCGCTGATGGCTGCAGGAAAAGCTGAAACTATCAATGACGCCCTGCCCATAGCGGCCCGGTCGCTCGATTCCGGGGCCGCACGGGAAAAGCTGGAAAAATTGGTGTCGTTTACCAACCGCTCTTAAAACAAAAAAAATAGGGAACAAAATAAGAGGTACCGGTGTCTGTTGTTGAAAGTGGCATCTTAGCCTCCGCTTGGAGGATGTTTCTGCAGCTTTTCATACTGGCTCGATCCTAAGTGGTAGTCATAGATTCTGCTATCGGAATTTTAAGGAGCCATTTATGAAAAAGCTGCTTGTCACGTTTGTGCTTGTGCTTTCAACTGCCTTAGCGCAGGGGAGTACGTACTCTCAGAGCCAGAATCTACAAAACCAGAACCAGCAGCAAAGTGCGCTCCAGCCGGGCACGATCCAGAGCGCGGAAACTTGTGCTCAAGAGAAATCCATAGACGATCCCGCTGAATACAACACTTACAACGCGGCGGTCAACACACCAGACCCCGCCCGGAGAGCCGCAGCGCTGGAGGCTTTCATCCTCCAGTATCCCAACAGCGTCGCTAAAATTCCTGCGCTGCAGAAGGCACTAGCGGCGTACCAGGACGCCAATAATCCGGCCAAGGTGGAGGAAACGACAAAACATATCCTGCAACTTGACTCGAACAACGTCACCACGTTAGCGATTGATGCCTACGCGAACCTTCTCAAACTGGAAAACGGAGACACCGCAGCAGCCGGCACAGCTCGTGATGAAGCCCAAAGAGGATTGCAGGCACTCGCGACATGGCAGAGACCGTGCGATATGCCACAGCAGCAATACGACAATCAGCGCACGCAGATGATGATGATCTTTAACAGCGCGGCGGCACTCGCTGATCTCAAAACCGGGGACTACACTGCCGCACGGGACCATTACCTGAAAATAATCGAAGCCGATCCCAGCATCGCGAATTATTCCCGAATTGGCGCCGCCGATTTACAAATGAAACCCATTGACCTTAACGGCTTCTGGTACCTGGCCAAAGCAATCACCCTGGCCCAAACGCAGAATGAAGCCCAGAAAAATGATCAACTTGCACAACAGCTCGACGATTACGGTAAAGCCAACTACCGCAACTATCACGGCAGCGATGAGGGCTGGAATCAAATTGTGGCCGCAGCCGCCAGCCAGACGTCTGTGCCTGCGAATTTTACCATCAAGCCAAAACTTACGGATTGCGCACTGATCGTAACTGTGGCCGAGCAGAATGATCCGGGCACGCTCTCTTTCAGCGACTGGGAGATGGTGCTCTCACACCGCGATTGCTCGCGTGAGGCCAGACCGGCAGCCGACAAGATCTGGCAGTTTATTCAAGACAAGCAAAAGATGCAGGAGACCCGGCTGAAAAAGGCGAAACATAAGAATGCAGGGCCGAAAAATCACGCTGTAAAGTTGCTGCTTTCCGTGAAGGTCATCTCCACTACGAAACACACCATCCAGGCGGCGATCACGGAAGAAAATCAGAAAGCCAACATACCCGATCTGCAGATCACTCTGGCGAAGCCGTTAAAACTGCCTCCGGCAAAAGGATCAGAAATTAATGTGGCGGGCTTGTTTACCGACTACACGTCCAACCCTTTCATGTTCATCATGCAAAAAGGCGAGGTGCGCCAGGCTAAAGCGGCTACTCCGATAAAAGCTGCCGCCCCAGCTAAGCCGGGTGCTCATCAACCAAAAAGCATTAAGCCCCAAAAACATTAAGTCATGAAACGTTAATCTGTTAAGAGGCAGGCTTAGTTGGCACTGGATCCGAAATTGTAGGATTGGCGCGCTGGCAGACTGCGCCTTGCACAGTTTCATCTCCTAAGGCATGTTTCTCTGCCTAAAATCTGCTAACTTCAGATAAGCTCTTGCTCAATACTCCATGGCTTACCTTGATCGGACACGACGGGTCTTCCTGCGCGGAGCGATTCTGGCCGCGGCCGGCACGGCCCTGCTGGTCATAGTTCTGAATCAAGTCGGCGCCTTTGGTTGGCTGGAAGACGACGCCTACGATGCCCGCATGAGCCTCTCAGCCAAGCCCAATACCGGCGACCCGGATATTGTGATCCTGGATGTGGATGATCCCAGCTTTGATGCTTTCAAGCAAAATTTTGGCCGCTGGCCTCCTAGCCGCATCGTCTGGTCTGAAACGGTCAAATACCTCTCTCACGGTAAACCGCGCGCCATGGTATTCGACGTGATGTTCAGCGGCCCGGACAGCGCCTTTGAGAAAAAAGATGAGAACCAACACACAACCATGACGGTATCCGGCGAAGAAGTTGACCGACAATTCGCCGAAAATATGAAAGCTGTCGGTAATGTGGTGATTGGCTTCACCATTAGTGCGCCTGGGAAAGGCACGAATGATAGTGCCGACTACACCAGAGTGTTGAAGCAGTGGGACCTGTTGGATGCCGATTCTCTTCCCGCAACCGAAGGCCGCGGGTTGTCGATCAGCGCGAAAGACCACCCTCTGGATTATCTGTTGAATATCCCTTTCGAGCCGCTGGCCAGTGCGGCCGCGGGTCTAGGATCCACCAACGCCGATCTGGATGACGATGGCAAGATTCGCCACGTACATTTGGAATCTGTTGTCGGCAGTCATGCCTACGATTCGCTTTCATTGCGAACGGTTCGCCTCATCGAAAAGCACGATGATTCAACCCGCTGGGTGGCCGGCGGATTCAAGCTTAACAGCAACTCTCCTACGATTCGGCTCGGAGCTGACGATGGCCTGCTGCTGCGCTGGCATGGCAACCGCAAAGCTGGGATTTGCCTGCAGGAAAAATGCGACCCGGGCAAATTCCCTTATGAGAGGATTCCTTATTGGAACATCGTCTGCTCGATATCGCCCTCATGGTGCAACGACAAAGTTAACAAATATGCTCCAGAATATTTTCATGACAAAATTGTCATTATTGGCGCCAGCGCCGTTGGCAGCTACGAAAACCATCCCACTCCTCTCGCTGACGCAGTCCCTGGCTTCGTGATGCACGCGACCGCAATCGATAACTTGCTGCACGCTGATACCATCCGTCCAGCGCCGTCATGGCTGTCTCCAATCCTGATTATCCTTATGGCTGCCACGGGTGTCGTGATCCTGGTTTTTGTCCGCTCAACCTCCGCCGACGTCGCCGTGGCGCTGGCCGTCATCGCGCTGTACGTGGCCATCAGCTACATATTTTTCGCGCACTGGAATTTCTGGCTGCCCACAGCAGCCCCGCTGATCACGCTTGTTATCTCTTATTTTTCCGCAGGAGCTGTCCGGTTTGCCACCACCGGACGCGAGCTGCGCCGGACGCGTGGCACACTGGACCGCTACATCTCGCCGCAACTGGTCGGCTACGTGCTGAACCACCTGGAAGAGATCAACCTGGCGGGCGAGAAGCGCGAGCTCACCATCTTTTTTTCAGATATACGCAGCTTCACCACCATGACCGAGAAATCCGATCCTACCGAGCTTCTCGTACTTCTCAATGAATACTTGACGGCGATGACCGAGATCATCTTCAAGCATGACGGCATTGTGGATAAATTCATCGGAGACGGAATCCTGGCCTACTGGGGGGCATTCACGCCGGGGAAAAACCACGCGCTGCTGGCGGCCAAGGCATCGCTCGAAATGATGCGGCGGCTGGAGGAGCTGAACCAGAAGTGGAAGGCTGAAGGACGCCAGCCCATTTCGATTGGCATTGGACTCAATACCGGCGATGTGATCTTCGGCAATGTAGGCAGCGGCAAGAAAGTAGAGTTTACTGTGATTGGCGATCCCGTGAACCTAGCTTCGCGGCTGGAGGGCCTGAACAAAGAATTCGGTACCAATATCATTATTTCTGAACAAACCCGCGAGCGGCTGGGAGATGCTGCTATTGTGCGCCCGCTGGGAGGAGTTAAAGTGAAAGGCAAAACCGTGGAAACCCAGGTTTATGAGCTGCAATGGCTGGATGCCACTGCCCCGCAACCCCTTGCCAGGCAAGACCCGGTTCGATTAAGTTCAGGCTAAAATTGCTGCTTGCGAAGGGTTTGTGGTCTAATGCTATTCCTTCCCGAATTAAGCTCCTGGAGGAGTTATGCAACGTAGCACCCGCACGTTCACTGTGTTGTTAGCGCTAATCGTAGGCGCATCTTGTTGGGCCGTTCCCTATTTCCAGGAGAACAGCAAGAATAGTGGCGACCAACAAAAGCAAACCGACAAAAACAAGAGCAAGAAGTCCGACAAAGATAAGGACAAAGATAAAAACAACAAAGATGAGTCGCCGTTTGGTTCCGGGAAGATCAATCTGTTGCACTCCTCCCACACATCCGATACGGCGAGTGCCGGGTTCAACGGTCTGACTGGCCTGACTCCGTCCGGAGAAGTCGAAGCCAAAAAGCTGAAAGAGCCCGCCACGGGAGATGACTTTAGCAAAGCCGAGCAGGTTTCTTTTATTGGTGTAAAGGCATCCTCCCTGAAGAAGTTTATCCAAGAAGGAAAGCTCAACACGGCCCCTGCCAAAACCGAAACGACATCACCTAAGAAAAGTTAAGGAGAGGAGATCATGAATAAAACCAACCTATGTTTCGCAACTGTTCTCCTTTTATTGGCAGGCACACTGCCTGCCCGCGCTCAGTTCGGCGACATTTTCAACGGCATCAACAAAGGCAGGCAAATTCACGAAGCAACTCAGGAGTGGACACCCGAGCAGGAGGAAGCCGTTGGACGGGCCTCCGCTGCCAAGATGATCCATGTCTTTGGGCTCTATAACAATTCCAGCATGACCAACTATGTGAACCTGGTGGGTAATACCGTGGCGCAATTCGGCACGCGGCCAGTGCAATATCACTTTGCCATTCTGGATACTGACATGATTAACGCCTTTGCAATGCCCGGCGGTTACGTATTCATCACCCGCGGAACGCTGGCCAATATCAGCAACGAATCTGAATTGGCGGGCGTGCTGGCCCACGAGGCGGCACACGTAGATGGCCGGCACCTGGAAAAGATTGTTCGCGGCAAGAAGCTCACCGGACTTGAGGTCCAGACCGGGGCTGATGTGGGCGCCTCGCAAGTGGGCGGCGTTGCAGGTCTTGCGGCCGGATTGATTGACCAGTACGCCACTCAAGCCATCACCACCGCCCTCACGCAGAATTACGGATCCGATAAAGAGCGCGACGCCGACAAAGCAGGAATGGATTTTGCCGCCAGGGCCGGCTACGATCCCGCGGGATTGCGCAACTTCCTTTCCATGCTGGCGGAGGCGGCCAACAACCCCGCGAATAAGCAAGCCACCGGTATGTTGAATGGCAAGACGCATCCTCCATTGAAAGAACGCGTTTCCAAATTGACCACGCTTTCGGCAACATATCCCGCCGGCGGCCAGGTACTGGAAAAACGCTACAGGCTGAATGTAAATTTCGGAACGGGTAGCGCTGCTGCGCCGGCAACAGCATCGGCGAAAAAATCCAGGACGAAATCAACCTCCAGCAAATAGTTTTATTCGCAGCTCAGGAGGGCAGATTTGAATCATTCTCCTGAGCTGTTTATTTTTCTGGCGTGATCATGAAATATTTTGCTCTCTCGTTTGTCTACGCGGCTTTTGCGTCATCCGTTTTCGCGCAGGCTGTCCCACCTGTGAGTTTGCAACTGTCGCTGAAAAAGCTTCAAACCCAGGCACAGAAGATTGCGCGCGCGACCACAAACCAGGAAAAAGCCAAGACGTGGCTCGCCCTGAACCACGAGGCGGTCAAGTTCGCCGGGGAAATGAATCGCGCCTTCCCTCACTCCAGCATTCACGGAGACAAAATCAGCCCGCCAGAAGCACAGAAGCTGGCGGAACAGGCGACTTCCTATGGTGTTCGGATTGACTTCTGCGAGCCGGGCGCCGACTGGGGCGCCAACAACGAAGGCTATTTCAAGTACCTCGAGCTCTGGCCCGACGGCCCTGATGCCGACGAGGCCACATGGATGGGCCCCGTGGGAAACCAGTCTTTCTGCGGCGACTTCGAGGGCTCAGTCGAAGAGCTGCAGGAAATCATTCAATTGAATCAGCGCTTCATTACCCAATTTCCCAACAGCCGCTTCGCCCCTGAAGCAAAAGAACGCCTCGCCGACGCCCAGAAGATGCTTGCTCAACAACAGCAATCCCAAAAGGACAAATAGCCCGGCAACTTGCTACGCCGTGGGTCAGAACAACGATCGAAAATCCGCACCAATCCGCGTTCATCCGCGGCGAAAGAACTGCCTTTTCCTCCCCGCCTGATATAATCACAGGTTTGCCGCTCGCGATCTGGACCCATCTGATCTGCGCTCGGACGTTATAGATACACAAAAATTCATCAATACCAGATATACATGAAAATTCACGAATACCAGGCAAAGGCAATCCTGTCGAAGTATGGTGTGGCTGTCCCACGTGGTGAAATGGTCACCAACCGCGAAGAGGCGGAGCGCGCCGCCAAGAACCTGATGTCAGCCGGAGCGCAAGGTGTAGTGGTCAAAGCGCAGATCCATGCCGGAGGCCGCGGCAAGGGCGGCGGTGTGAAGATCGCGAAATCGGTGGAGGAAGCTGGGGCATTCGCCGAGAAAATGCTGGGCATGATCCTGGTGACGCACCAGACTGGCCCCGAAGGCAAGAAAGTCCAGCGCCTGCTGATTGAAGAGACCCTGCCGATTGATCGCGAGCTGTATCTTGGCATCGTGATTGACCGCGCCTCCGGCAAGCCTGTGTTCATGGCCTCGGCCAGCGGTGGAATGGAAATTGAAGAGGTCGCAGCCAAAGATCCGAAGGCAATCCTCAAGGAATACATCGAGCCCGGATTAGGACTTGAACCCTTCCAGGCGCGCAAGCTGGCATTCGCGCTGGGCATCAAGCCGGAGCAAATCAATCAAGCGGTGCAGTTCATGACCGCGCTCTACGCGGCCTTTGAAGCTACCGATGCGTCACTGGCCGAGATCAATCCTTTTATTACGACCAATGACGGCCGCCTGTTTGCTCTCGATGCCAAATGGACCTTCGATGACAATGCCATGTTCCGCCACAAGGACCTGAAAGAGCTGCGCGACACCAGCGAGGAAGATCCGCTCGAGGTCGAGGCTTCCAAGTACGGTCTGAATTACATTAAGCTCGACGGCAACATTGCCTGCATGGTCAATGGAGCCGGCCTCGCTATGGCAACGATGGATATCATCAAATACGCCGGGGGCTCGCCGGCAAACTTTCTCGACGTCGGTGGCGGAGCCAATGCCGAGCAGGTTACGCACGCCTTCCAGATTTTGCTGAGTGATAAGAACGTAAAAGCGGTGCTCATCAATATCTTTGGCGGCATTTTGCGCGTGGATACGCTGGCAACTGGCGTCGTAGAGGCGGCCACCAAAACCAAAATTTCAATCCCTGTGGTTCTGCGCCTGGAAGGGACCAACGTCGAGCAGGGCCGCGAAATCCTCAAAAAATCAGGGTTGAATTTTATGGTTGCAGAAAATATGAAAGACGCGGCGGAAAAAGTTGTGGCAGCGGCTCGCTAGTTTGCGACTTATATCGAGATATCAAAAATGGCAATTTTAGTTGATAAAAATACAAAACTAATCGTTCAAGGTATTACCGGCCGTGAAGGTACATTTCACGCCAAGGGCGCGGCAGCATACGGCACCAAGGTTGTAGGCGGCGTCACTCCCGGCAAGGGGGGCACCACCCATGAGGGCTGGCCGGTGTTCAATTCCGTCTCTGAAGCCGTGGAAAAAACCGGCGCCAACGTCACTGTCATCTTTGTTCCGCCGCCGTTCGCGGCCGACGCCATCATGGAGGCGGCCGATGCCGGCCTGCCGTTGATTATCTGCATCACCGAGGGCATCCCAACACAAGACATGGTGCGTGCGGCTGAGTTTCTCAAAGACCGCAAGTCGCGCCTCATCGGTCCGAATTGCCCGGGAATCATATCGCCGGGGAAATGCAAGGTCGGCATCATGCCGGGACATATCCATAAAGAAGGTAACGTGGGAATTGTTTCCCGTTCTGGAACTCTGACCTATGAAGCCGTGCATCAGCTCACGCTGCGCGGCATTGGGCAATCCACCGCCATCGGGATTGGCGGCGACCCCATCATCGGCACCACGCATACCGATGCAGTCCGTCTATTTAACGAAGATCCGGAGACGCACGCCATCATCATGATCGGCGAGATCGGCGGCAATGCCGAGGAGCAGGCTGCAGAATACGTGAAGCAGCATGTGAAAAAGCCGGTGGTGGCGTTTATCGCCGGCCAGACCGCGCCCCCCGGACGCCGCATGGGACACGCCGGCGCCATCATCAGCGGCGGCCACGGTACCGCAGCAGAAAAGATCAATGCGCTGGAAGCCGCTGGGATTCGCGTAGCCAAATCGCCGGCCGTGATTGGCGAAACTCTGATGCAGTCCTGGAGCGGAGCGGCCAAAGCTTAAGTTCGATTTGAATTCCTAAATAATCTAAACGAGAACGAAAAATCATGAAGACTTTGCAACGCACATTTTCCATCATCAAGCCGGACGCGGTCGCCAAGGGCGCAACCGGTGATATTTTGAAGACACTCCAGGAGAAAGACTTCCGCATCATTGGCATGAAGATGCTGGAAATCAGCAAAGAGCAGGCCGAGGGCTTTTACGCCGTGCACGCTGCTAAGTCCTTCTTCGGCTCTCTCACCGACTTTATGTCGAGCGGCCCGATTGTCGTGCTGGCGCTGGAGAAAGACAACGCCATCGCCGACCTGCGCGAGCTGATGGGAGCGACCAATCCGGCGAACGCTAAAGAAGGAACCATTCGCAAGAAGTGGGCCGACAGCATCGAGCGCAACACTATCCACGGCTCTGATGCGGATGAAACGGCGCGCTTTGAATTGAGCTATTTTTTTGCGGGATACGAATTGACCAAATAGAGCTTTTATCGTCTTGCAGCCATGGCATAGAGTGCCCTGCTCCACTTAGTAGGAAGCTTGGCACGGAGCAGATAATACTCGTTCACAGGCCTGTCGTCATCCATGGGCTGAACATCAATGTCCTTGAATTTAAGAATTTGGTCTATGGAGATCTCGTTTCTGAACATCAGGGCGAATTGTTGCTCCGCAGTATGTCCTGGCCCCCATTCCAACATATCGGCCACGGCAGCGGGGGGCATACGGCTGGCAAGTTCAGCAGGTGTCAGGTTCGGGATGGGACTCATGCTGGCAATGAAATGAAACCCCCATCCTTCCACAGAGCCCATGCAGCGCACATAAGGAAAAGATTCCTTCAACGCTTTCGTAATGGCTACCAAGTCTACGCGAGGATCTGTGGTCGCGCTCCATACAGCGTTGCTTGCCGTAGTCCATTGCTGCAAAATACCCCCTGGTTTCAACCGGCGCTTTGCAGTTTCATAGAACTCCCTTGAATATAGAAGGCTCACGCCTGCGGCCGAGGTAGGAGGCGGCGGATCAATTGTAATCACGTCAAATTGCTGACGTGTCTTTTCCAGAAACAGGCGGCCATCGTCAATGATCAGGTGCGAGTTCGGGGATTTTAGAAGCCGCTCCCCATCGGGATGGAAGTAAGAGAAGACCTGGGGTACGCTGGGCAAGAGCTCTACCGCAGTGGATGAAACTCCCCAGGAAAGCATCGATCGGTGTGTCGTTCCCATTCCAAAACAGATCACCAGTACATCTTTGGGAGGCTGCTCATGCAACGCAAGCGGCAGATGGGCCATCATCTTTGTCACGGGAGTGAGCTGGGTGATCGTGATCCCATTGACGAACAGCAGTTTCTGCATTCCTTGGCCCGTGGCCACCACCGTTGCTGCATAGTCCCTGCTCACCTCACCTCCACTAAGTTTCATGATGTAATCTTTTGTGAATACGATCAAGGCCAGGGCCACAACCGCGTTTTCCACATAAAAACGGAATCCGTAGCGCGACTTTGCTACCGGTGTTTTGGGTCTGAAAATGTAGAGAAGAGCAAACAGCGGCAAACACAGGAAAATCAGCGACTGACGCTCTCCCACGTACGGCAGCAACAGGAAGCCGGAAAGCAGCGGGCCTAAGATACATCCCATAACGTTGACGGCATAGGCCCGTCCCGCCCGGTCTGGATCTCCAGCATAGGAGTCACGAATCCCATCAGCCCGCTTACGGGCATGATGCCCAACGGAACCCGTAAAAACCCAATAATTGGGAGGCGGGGGTCAGACGCGAGTAACGGCAGAAGTCCTGCCAACCCCAAAAGCAGCCAGCCGACTGTTTCGTCGCCCGGCGAGTAGCGCTGCAGCCATTTCCGGTAAATCCGTGAACCGATGAAAGTGCCTATTAAGTAAGAACCCAGAATTGAGGCAAAGGCATAAACTTCCGTTCCGATATATACGGTGAATTGCCTGATCCATACAACTTCCATGGCGAGGCTGACCAGCCCAGTGAGAAAAAGCATGCTCAGGATCAGCTTCGCTGATGAAACAACGGCAGGCTTTGCTGTTTTGGCCTCAATCTCGTACTTTTCCTGCGCATCTTTCACTCGTAGGCTGAGCAGAAACCCGCCTGCCGAGATCAGCAGATTGCAGATTGCCGCCAACTTCATCGTGCCCCGGAAACCGAAGATCTCTACCAGCACGAACGCCGGCAGCAGCGCTCCTACGACGGCTCCAAGAACGTTCGCTACATATAGAAAACTGAAGGATCTCTGTGAAGAAGAACTCAATTTACGGATAGCGGCCATGGCCAGCGGGAACGTCATTCCCATCAAAGTGCACCATGGCACTAGAATAACGATGAGCCATAGGCCTGTGATCCAGTAGTAATGCAGCGAAGAGACAGCAAGGTCGCTCTGATAATTCTCCAGATAATTCTTGGCCCATCTCATTTCCACCGGCACCGCCCAGGCGGAAATACCAATCAGCAATTCGGCCGCGGCGTAGAGACGAAGAGGATATTTTCCGCTGTGCGTTTCAAGGTTGCGCATCCAGCGGCCGGCGATCCAGCTTCCCAAGCCAAGTCCGGCCATGAAGAGAGACAGGAAAATGGAAACCACCGGCGTGGTAACGCCAAAATGGGCCATCCCCAGCCGTACCCAAATTACCTCGTAGAGTAGACTGCAAAAACCGGAAAAGAAAAAGAAAACAAAGAACCACCGCATTCGCACGAATTGCCCCCTTGGGAATTGGTCGCGACTATTGTCGCTGGATAAAATTCCTCAATAACGATGAATTTGGCTTCAATTGTGATGAAGTATTAAAACATGACTTTCCGGAATTCGATACACTAAAGATCCTTATCAAAGCACATCCAGGGCACATCACCGGCGTCATTCCTCAGACGATCGGGTCATACAAATCGCCTTGCATGCGCTCGCCAATCAAAGGAAGTTGTTTGCGTG
>Ga0207127_10069_pt1 | contig 24731 bp, 21 predicted proteins | sample Alteio_BWMinHeat_17_FD_153574 | JGI IMG/M metagenome (GOLD analysis project Ga0207127, IMG submission 153574) | Enriched cells from forest soil in Barre Woods Harvard Forest LTER site, Petersham, Massachusetts, United States -... | ecosystem: Environmental > Terrestrial > Soil > Temperate forest >...
ACCTGAATACTCCGGGCGTCGAATGGCTGACAGTAACTCCAAACGGCTTCTTCGGTGTTGGCACCAACGCTCCTCTGGGGAACTTCAATATCTCGGCTGACAATGCCACAGCCCAGGATCGTCCTGTTCAATTTGTGATCTCCGGCCGCACCAACTCCAACCTCAAGCTTCACCTTGGCGTGCGCACTGAGCTCTCGCCTCCGGTGGCGCAGATCAGTTTTGTGGAAGAGGGTGTGGCCTGGCGGAATATTGCGCTCGGCGGCAACGGTGGAAACGTCGGTATCGGTACGCTCACGCCGCGTGAACGGCTGGACGTGAATGGCAATGTTCGCGCTTTTGGTGCGGTTATCGCCAATGCCGGAGTGTTTGATGTTGGTCTGCGCATGGACCAGGAGCGTGAACGTCCCCGCAATCGTGGGGAATGGGAGCGTGACCGCGATCATGACGGAAACAGAGACCGTGGCTATCGCGAAGAAGACGTGATTCTTGGTTTGGGACGATATCATTCGCGTGTCTTCCGTGTGGACGATCAGGGCTCTGTCTTCGCTGCCAAGGGTTTCTTCACCGGCGGCGTGGATTATGCGGAATCAGTTGCCGTTACGGGCGAGCGCGCAGGCTATCAGCCGGGCGACGTGATGGCCATCGACGAGCAGGCTTCTGACGGCTTTGCCCTCACGCGCACTGCGTATTCCACTCTGGTGGCCGGAGTTTATTCCACGCAGCCAGGCATGCTGGCCAGCACGCACCCCATGGAGCCTGAAAAATTTGTTGCCGAGGTGCCATTGGCCATGTTCGGAATCGTGCCCTGCAAGGTGTCCGCGGAAAATGGCGCCATTAGCCGTGGTGACCTGCTGGTCTCTGCCGCCACGCCCGGTTACGCCATGAAAGGTACGGACAAGCAGAAAATGCTGGGAGCGATCATCGGTAAGGCCCTCGATCCGCTACCCAAAGGCACGGGCGTCATTCGTATGCTGCTGTCGTCGCGCTAGGTAGCAGGGAGAAAGCTTCGCAGGAAAAACGAAACCGCCTGGATTACCCGGGCGGTTTTTGTTTTTAGTGGCGGATCCTTCAGAAGCCTACGCCGCATCGAAAGATTTTTCCCCTTGTCATCCTGAGCGAAGTCGGAGCGTATGCGACGACGAAGTCGAAGGATCTATGCATTCTGCCGGTTGGAGAAACACTGCAACCATCATCCACACGTTACAGGGCCTGCCTACAGTCACCCTAGGCGGCAGGCTCGTCTTTCGACTGCACTTCATTGGACTCAACTTCGGGCTGCACTTCGTCGGACTGCTCATCTGTCAGCACGGGTGCGTTCTTATATTCTTCGATTAATTTCCTGGCCTCGTCCGCCTGTTCCGCGTTCACTCGAACCACCACCCCGCCAACACCCGGCCACACACCCTGCGTTGCCTCCAGGCTGGCCACCACGGACTCAATGCTTGCCGACGTCAGTAAACCATGCACCACCTGGGCTTCGCTCTCCTGCTGCGTATCAAACACATCCACCAGCTCCGGTTCCTCGCCTCGTTCCACGCTCATAAGCTCCTCCACTACAGCTTGGATGCGCGGGGGCTGCGGAACGCGACGGGTCCCTGGGACAGACAACGATGTATTATTTAGGCGAAATCGGATCATTTCCGGGTGGAATATTCCCAGAAAACCGCTAACCTTCTGATCGTCCGATACAAAGTTTAGCAATGGAGACGCATGCTTGATTTGATGAGAATCGCCGTTGTCGCTGCATTCGGCTATCTAGGCAGGCCCCCCGGGTTCACCCAAGCCGGGGTCCCCGGCAAGCCCGGTTTTGGCTTGCTGGGGTGGAAGGTCATCCAAGGGCTGAATGCTGACTGCTGAGTGCTGTTTGCTAATTGTCAAAGACCGTGCGCACTTCGACGCTACATCTTCTTAGCATGTTCTTGCACGCTAGTCGAATGATCTTAAGTACTCTCCGACATCAGCTTCATCTGTCGCGAGTTCGCCAACAATAAAGGGACTCTCATGAGTCCCTTCTTCGCCAGGCGTGGAATTGCGCTTACTGTCCGCCACAGTTCAGCGGTTGTGGTGCAGAGAGGTGGGTCAGGACGGTTTCGTTGGGATAGCTATAGGCGTTATCGATCGCGCTCGAATTCGTCTCGAACGCGAACCATGGCAACAACGCCTCGGTCTGGGGATGGTAGGTAACTCCGTTAATCGTGACTGGAAAAGTTGGATTAGGAAGGTCCTCAATGACATCGCCGGTTTCAAGTATGTCCTGGCATTGTCCGGCAGGATTCAACCAGAATGGAGTGATGTTATGGATACCGTCAAAACCAACAAAGGGATCATTGAACAGTTCAGCGATTTCGTGGCTGTGTGCTGTCACATCCTGGAATCCACCGCCAAAGAGACCTGGACTGATCCAGCTCGAGTAGTTCAATACGAAAAACCTTGGCAGGTTGCCGTTGCTGGGGAGGTTAATCGCATTCCCGGGCTCGAAATCGAAGGTATGGAACCCGAGCACGCAACAATTATTCACGTTCCCATTGAACAGGAAAGCGTTCGGGAAGAAGAAGGTAGAGACGTCCCTGGTCGTAATGTTGCCGGCGACTTCCGCCTGGCCAATAATGGATGTATTGTCCGGCCCGGCAGGGTTTTGCGGGAACAGCTTGCTATTAAACGTGGCGGAATTAATCAGAACGAAACGGCAGCAGCTTCCGTCTGGATTGAGTGCGAAGGCGTAAGTACCTGCGAGCAGCGTCATCACTTCAGTAGTCTTCACGCTGGGCGCCAGCAGCGTGTGCCAATCCGGCTTGGCCTTATTCCCAAACTCGGCGCGCTGGACTGCATCTGTTACCTGCGTCGGCACCGGGCTGCTGGTGAAATTTGCGTTGGAGAATACTGGACCATTCAGGAACGGCTGGATGAAAGGAGTAACGTCAGAAAAGAGACGCGTACATGTGCTGTCGAGTGGAACCCCGTTCTGTCCACATGTGACAACCGCGCCGTTCATCACTTTCACGAAACGGGGCGACCCGTCGGCATTGCGCAAGTCAAGAGAAACGGGAACCACCGGAGCATTGAAGGTGGTTGTGCCGCCTTTGTTCGGCGGATTCCCGACCATGCTGTATTCCCAGATGTGATGAGCGCTGCCGTCAAACAACACTCCCTGGGCTTCGAAATGATCGGTGAAATTCACCAGAGTATCCACCCCCGCGGGAAAACCGTGAGGCGTTGGAATGTTGCCGTTCTTATGAGCATTCGCGGAATTGTTTGCATGCTGAACATGCAATCCCGCGGTGAAATTAGAAGGCAGAGCATCATTGTCCTGCGCAAATGCTGCCAGGCTGAAGCCGAACAGCGCTACCAAGATAAAGAAAGCGAATTTCTTCATTGGATCAATCCTTCCTTCGGGCAGGAATTATAATCCGGCAAAGCAGCAGTGACTTTGACCGTTGATACTTAGTACCTCTAGTTCAAAGTAAAGTATTGTTTAGTTTGAAAACGCCCGCCAATGACAGGAAGTTGAACACGTGTCCCCGAGTTTCCCTGGTTTCCTCCGTAGTTGCCTTTCCGTTCTCGGCGATGTCGTGCGATGTCGTCGATGAATGGACTAATCCAGACTAGCCCCCTCCCCCGTCATTCATCCCATCCGATCCCACTCATCCCAATTTGGCGTAGGCTTCAACCCTTCTGATGTTTCCGATCTGTGAAAATCAGTGCCATCAGTATTTCATCAGCGGTAGGGTTTAGCTCTTCCGATCACGGCGATGTCGGGCGATGTCGGCGAATTAGTCGCCCCCCCTCCCCCGTCATTCATCCCATCCGATCCCATTCATCCCAATTTGGCGTGGGTTTGAGCGATTTAGAGCGTTAAGCATTTAAAGCCTTCGCGATTTTCCGATCATTGTTATCCGTGTTATCCGTGTTGATCAGTGGTCGATGTTGGGTTTCAATTTCCCGATTACTCAATTACCCAATCTCGGGAGTGGGGTATCCCCATACCCTCAATTAGGATTCCAAAGTACTTAACACAAGTGATCCCAAGCAATCCCAAGTCATCCCAGTCTCTGAACACCGGTGTTTCGATCCGCGTTCATCCGCGCTAATCCGCGGTAGGATTTTTTGCTCTTCCCGTTCTCGGCGATGTCATGCGATCACACCGATGACGGCGATGGGACTCTCCCCCGGGGTCATCCCAAGATCTAAACGACTTACACGTCACGTCCCAAGCCGTTGGAGATTTTGGTTTTTAGATCACCAGATTGACCGATTACCAGATCACCGGATCTCATCGACTTCAGCACTTCGTGGGTTCCGGTTTCGCTAGCGGCTAGTAGCCAGGAGCCAGTAGCTCTTTTTCAGTTGTCAAAGACCGTGCGCACTTCGGCGCTACACGTTCTTACCATGTTCTTGAACGCGAGTCGAATGATCTTAAGTACTTGACGCAACAATTAAGGAGAGTCAATAACCCTTGTAAAGCGATTCAATAACCCTTGTCATTCCGAAGCGCAGCGAGGAATTTGGAGGGAAGCCCCGAACGGGCGATTGACCGAAGAGCAGCGAGGAATTTGGAGGGAAGCCCCGCAGGGGCGATTGACGATAGCCCGGCACGTCAGTGCCGGGAAAAGGCATAAACCATGTTTCAGTCCCGAGCCGGGGTCCCCGGCGCGCGCTTGGTGCGCTGGGGTGGGAAGGGACGGCTGAGTTGCTATTCGTCGCTCGGCAAGCCATGCCGCTTCAGAATTGCCTTCCATTCCTCGCGAAAGTTTACTCGGGCATGGTACTTTTTCTCCGGTCCGTATGCAACGAGTGGTGATGCTTTCTGCGATATACCAATCGAGTAAGCGCCATGCTTCTCTTGCCATTGAAAAAGCATTCGGCCGGCGTTTCAGCTATTCCCTGGACGGAAGGATTTTGGCCTTTTGCTGAAGTAAATTGAGAACGCTGGAATCCACAAGGAAACGGATCGTTGCGCCGCAAGCAATGCAATCAGTTTGTTGAACCTCGGCGGTAACGGTGTCGTTTGCGATGGAAGAGGAGCGCAGGCACTCTGCACAGGTCACCACAAGGTAATCTGCATCCCTTCGGGGAATCCACAGAGGAACTTTTTCATGCTTGCCCAGGTGCGGCCGTATCGGGGAATCCGCAATCAATTCCTTCATTTTGGCTAAAAGCTGTTCTGGTGTATACCCGCCTTTTTGAAATCCGCCGATCGAGCAACCGCGACACCATCGATCTCACCTTGGGGTGGGCCACCGGCCATGAACTGACTCTTGGGAATTGAGCGGAGAGCACCAGTAATTGAGCTATACTCACTTCGAACATGCAACGCGCGATCACAGAAGGAGAGAGCAGAGCCGCGACCATAGTCACAGGTAAGAGGCTCGAATATTTCACGGTCTTCTGGCACCTGCTCGAAGGCGCGATATCTCTCATTGCGGGCATCGCGGCTGGTAGTCTATCGCTTGTCGGGTTTGGCGTTGATAGCCTCATTGAACTCGCTTCAGGTCTGGCGGTACTGTGGATGATGAACGTTGATCACCGAATCGACCAGAGAGAGCACAATGAGAAACGGGCCCTGAAATTTATTGGCTGGTGTTTTATCGCTCTGGCGGCATACCTGATTTGGGAAGCCTTTTTAAGTTTTATTGAAAAGGAAGCACCAGAGCGCAGTCCCGTTGGGATCGCGATTGCGATACTCTCATTGATCGTAATGCCGCTTTTATCACGAGCAAAGCGGCGAATCGGGGGTCGTCTACACAGTCCGGCAATGTACGCGGATGCTAAACAAGCTGATTTCTGCGCCTACTTAGCCGCAATTTTGCTAGTCGGTCTGCTCCTCAATTATTGGTTCCAGTGGTGGTGGGCTGATCCCGTTGTCGCCATCATAATGGCGTTGATCATTGGCAATGAAGGCGTGAATGCAAGCACGGGACAGGCGAATTGCTGCGCAGAACATCGCCATCTCGAATAGAAGAAGCTACCGGCGAACAAATAAAATCCGGGAAAGGTGGGCCATCCGGCCGCCGCGAACTGAGTTGCCCAGACCGGAAGGTCTGGGAAAGATGGTCACAAAATACTAGAGAGCCCTACAAGGACATTTGACCGATGGCCCAACCAATGACGGAGCGACGCCGTACACGAGAAGTACCTCCGACGGTCGTTGCAAGATACGAGGCAGCAGTTACGAGAGAATCTTATTTGAAATACGCGCGGACGATTGCAATCAGTTCTTCTGCGCCCTTACGCTCATCTCTTGTCGGCCTGGAAGCAAGAACGTGATGACGAATATGTCCCTCTACGACTTCGTTCATGAGCCCGTTCATAGCGCCACGCGTAGATGCAATCAATTGAAGAACTTCGGTGCAGTCTTGGTCCATTCGGAGTGCCTTCTCAATCGCTTGGACCTGTCCTTGTATCCGATGGACCCGTGCCAGGAGCTTCCCTTTGGATTCAGTGGTATGTGACATGCGCTAGCAGAGTATAAATGGTTATGATATAGTGCGTCCTTCGGGACTTCGTAAAGAATTGAGGCATGGCTTGAATTTCAGAGCTTTCAATCCAAAGAGATCGTCGGTGTCAACCCGATGCCTCATCTTGCTCTGTCTACTCCTCGTTTTCAGTTCAGCCCTCGTACAGGCTACTCACCTCCATCCCCTCGGCCCCAACAATGAACTCAAAGAGTGCCCAATATGTCATCTGGCTGCTGGTACTGCCCAGGTTGCGTTGGTGCTCCTGCTTTACTTTGTTGTCCGCACCACGATCTTTGCGGCCCTTGCTGAAGATCACGAGCCCAAGACCTTTCTCGGAACATTCAGTCTCTTCTCGCGGCCTCCTCCGCTGGCATAAATAGCTCTTCTCCATCACCAACAACTTAATAAAAAATTTGACTCACTCATGGAGGAGTTATGCCCATTTCTTTTAAAGGCATTCTGCTATTTGCGGGGTTCTTGTTGATCGTAGTCTTCGCGCTGGGTTTTCAGGCGTCAGCCCAGAGCTTCGGCAGCATTCAGGGCACTGTTACGGATCAGACCAACGCGGTTGTTCCGGGCGCTAGTGTCGAAGTTCACAATCCAGTAAGCGGTTTCAGGAAAACCGCCGTAACCGACGGCGCAGGGCATTTCAGCATTCAGAACGTGCCATTCAATCCTTACCATCTCAGCGTGACGAAAGAGGGGTTTGCCTCAGCCTCGCAGGACGTGGATGTTCGCTCAATGGTCCCGTTGAGTATGAACCTCAGTCTCAAGGTGACAGGCGCCACCGAGACAGTCAATGTTGAAGCCAGCGGCACAGACCTGCTTGAAACCGATCCCACATTTCACACTGACGTGGATCGGAATCTGTTTTCAACGCTTCCGCTTGAGAGCACCTCTTCTGACGTGAGTTCACTGGTGACGCTGGTTACCCCCGGTATTGCTGCTGACTCGAACGGGCTTTTTCATGGCTTGGGAGATCATGCGGAGAATTCTTTTTCCGTCGACGGTCAGCCCATAACAGATCAACAGAGTAAAGTTTTCTCCAACCAGATCCCCATGGATTCCATTCAATCGCTGGAAGTCATCTCCGGCGCTCCGCCGGCTGAATACGGCGACAAAACCAGCGTTGTGATCAATGTGACAACGCGTTCCGGTCAGGGTATGACCACCCCGAAAGGAAGCCTGACAACTTCTTACGGCAGTTTTGGCACTTCCAATATTGATTTCAATCTCGGGTATGGAGGTGAGAAGTGGGGCAACTTCATTTCCGTGAGCGGCTTAAACACTAGTCGCTTTCTCGATCCACCGGAATTTCAGGCCATTCATGCCAAAGGCAATATGGAGAACATCTTTGACCGAGTCGACTTTCAACTCTCGGATAAAGACACGATCCATTTCAATCTCGGCCTTACTCGCTCATGGTTCCAGACTCCGAACGCGATCGACAACCTCAATATCGGCGTGACCAATCCCGTTGATGGGAGTCCGGTTGGCCCCACCGACCAGCGTTCGCAAATCAGGACGTATAACATCTCACCGGCGTGGACTCGACTATTAAATGCGAACACAGTATTAACCCTTGGCGCGTATGTGCGGCATGACCAGTACGATTATTATCCCAGCAATAATCCGTTCGCCGATTTCGGTCCCTTGCAGCAGGAAACCCTTTCGCAAACCCGCAAGCTGACCAATGCGGGACTTCGGGCTGATATGTCCTATGTGAAGAAAGGGCATAACCTGAAAATCGGAGCAACTTATCAGCACTTTTTCCTGAGTGAACACGATAACTTTGGCGTGGTTGATCCTTCGTTGAATGCTCCTTGCGTGGATGCAACGGGTGCGGCAGTGCCTGGCTTTACCGATCCTTCTCAATGCGCTGGAGCTGGATTGCAGCCCAATGATGGATCGAATCCGGCCGTTACTGCAACGCCGTTTCAACCATTTCTCGGCTGCTTTGATCTGACTCGACCGAATCCTGCGTCGAACGACGGTTGCGCGAGTGCCACGAGCGGATTGTTCGCGTTTCGCGGCCATGCCGACATTAAAGAAACCGCTCTTTACATCCAGGATGCGATCAGCAAAGGCAACTGGACGTTTAACCTTGGCATACGAGGAGATTTTTACAACGGCCTTTCCAGCCACAACGAAGCTGAGCCGCGCGTGGGAGTCGCCTACAACATCAAGAAGACAGGTACCGTTCTCCGCGCTTCGTATGCGCGCGTTCTGGAAACTCCATTCAATGAAAACCTGGTGCTTTCAGCCACGGGTTGCAACTTCAATGTGATTGCGGCCCTTGTGCCCTGTATCCCGGCTGCCTTCAGTCCCGGTTGGCGGAATGAGTTCCATGCTGGACTGGAGCAGGCATTCGGAAAATACCTGGTTTTCTCAGGCGAGTACATCACCAAGTACACGCACAATGGCTACGATTTCAGCGTGCTGGGTGCCACACCTCTCACCTTTCCGATTGCGTGGCATAATTCCAAAATCCCAGGATGGGCAGGTCGCGTGAGCGTGCCCAACTACCATGGCTTCACCGGATTGTTCGTATTTTCCAGCGTTGCTGCCCGCTTCTTCCCTCCGCAAATCGGCGGCCTTGGTGTGACTGTTGGGCAGAGCGGAGGGCCATTCCGTATTGATCACGACGAAAAATTCAACGAAACCACTCATCTTCAATATCAGATTGGGAAACGTGGCCCATGGGTCGGATGGAACTGGCGCTATGACAGCGGTCTGGTCGCCGGCGCCGTTCCCTTCGCAGCCGATACCACCACCCCAGTTGACCTGACTGGTTTGACGGCGGACCAGCAGATTCAGGCGGGACTGTTCTGTGGCAGCCAGGTCCCTACGTTGAGCGCACCCCTGACTACCTGCGCGCCGTCACAATATGGCTCCACGCGAATCACTCTGCCTGCGCCTGGCACCGAGAACGACGATCACAATCCGCCTCGGATCGCACCACGCAGTCTCTTTGATGCAGCCATTGGCCATGACAACATCTTCAATGGCGATCGATATAAATGGGGCGTGCGTTTTACCGCGATTAACTTGACCAATAAGCAAGCGCTCTACAACTTCCTGTCTACCTTCAGCGGCACACACTTTGTAACTCCAAGGACATATACGGCCGCTTTGTCCTTTAACTTCTAAAGGAACCAATATGAGCCATTTAAGATCCTCTGCTGCTCATGCTGGGACCTCCGCAGATTTCCCGCAAACGCAGCCTCAACCAGAAGAAACACTTTTCCGTTCGGGAACGGGCATGACGATGTTCTTTGTCGCCATGCTCGTGGTCCTGGCGGTTTCCGTGGCGCTGGTGACAGTGATGCTGCTGTTCCACCATTAAGCCGACGGCCTGATAAAAACCTCCCAACATCCAGCTTGCTCGGGGGCACGGGGGGTTCCGAATAAGGTATAGGGGACTATGGTAGTGAGTTATTTAACCCAACTCACATTGGAGTATTGCGATGAAAACATCTGTCGCCCACAACCATCCGCCACAAGAAATGAGGCCGCGGCACAGGCAAACAGAGCACCTCGACTTCGTATCCCCTGAAGGGGAGAACGACCACGTCCTCAAGTACAAGGAACTATTTCGAGCGCTCCTGGTGGCAGTTGCGGCCCTGGCGAGCTGGTTTTTCCGGTATGACCAGCACGGACTTGTTGGTGCTATCGGGATTGCCGCAACTCTGCTTGGGGGCTATCCGATCTTCCATGAAGCACTTGAGAATCTGCGCCAGCGCCGAATGACCATGGAGCTTTCGATGACGATTGCGCTGGTTGCAGCGCTTCTCATTGGACAGGTACTTACCGCCTTGGCGATCACGCTGTTTGTTTTGCTCGCCGAAATTCTTGAGCATATGACCGTGGCAAGAGGGAAAAAGGCCATTGCCAACTTGCTTGATCTGCTTCCCCAAACAGCGGAGTTGTGCAACGGCGACCAGGTCCTTCAAGTGGAACGCGCCTCTCTCAAGCGGGGAGACAGAATACTGGTGCGGCCGGGAGCATGCATTCCCGTAGACGGGGAGGTATTCAAAGGAACTTCACACGTCGACCAGTCTGCGATAACGGGGGAGCCTTTGCCTGTGAAGAAGCTACTCGGATCTCTCGTCTATGCAGGAACCATTAATCAGACTGGCATGATTGAAATTCTGGCAGACAAGCTTGGTGCGGAAACTGCCTTTGGGAAGATTGTTGAAGCCGTAGAGGATGCGGAGAAATCCCGGGCCCCGATTCAAAAGATCTCCGATCAACTGGCCGCCTACCTCGTTTACTTCTCACTAGGCGCGGCGTTGCTAACGTTCGTGTTGACCTCCAATATCCGCTCAACCATTGCGGTTATTATCGTGGCGGGAGCCTGTGGCGTCGCGGCCGGCACGCCACTCGCGATTCTCGGTGCGATTGGACGATGTGCGAATGCTGGAGCGATCGTCAAAGGCGGCCGGTACATCGAGCAACTGGCGAAGATTGACACAGTTGTATTCGATAAGACGGGCACGCTGACGCTGGGTAGTCCCGCAGTTATCAGAGCAGTGCCTGCTCCAGGAAAGTCTATCGAAGAGCTTCTCCGTTTTGCCGGAATCGCCGAGAGAAATTCTGAACATCCCCTGGCAAGAGCAATTTTCGAATACGCTCAACGCAACATCGGAACCGTCGGTTCTCCGGACAAATTCCACTATGACCCGGGTCGCGGAATAACGGCACGTGTAGAGGGCTCCACCATTTACGCCGGCTCTACTGATTATCTTTCGCGTAACGGAATTCATCTGCCTGAAGGCGGCATTATTTATGGCCTGACCGAAGTGTTGATCGCAAGGAACCAACAGTATCTCGGCTCATTCGTGATCGATGACCAACTGCGACCAGAAGCCAAACAAGCGGTAGATGAGCTAAGGTCAATGGGTATTCAGACTGTGCTCCTCACGGGGGATTCATCGAACGCAGCCAAGCGGATTAGCCGTGAGCTCAAACTCGACGATACAGTCGCCGAACTCCTGCCGCAGGAAAAACTCAACCATATCAAGGCCCTTCAGGAATTCAAACGCCGAGTGGCAATGGTGGGTGATGGCATCAACGATGCTCCCGCACTGGCGCAGGCTGATGTTGGAATCGCGATGGGCTCCGGAACTGATGTGGCCCAGGAAAGCGCAGACGTGGTTCTCATCGGCAACAATCTTCTGAAAGTTGCGGAGACACTGCGGATTGCCCGGCGCTGCCGGCGGATTATCCTGCAAAATTTTAGTGGAACTCTGTTGGTCGACGGCGCGGGAATGTTACTTGCAGGCTTCGGGATTCTGACGCCTTTGCTCGCTGTGTTCATTCACGTAACGTCCGAATTGATATTTATTTTGAATTCGGCGCGATTGATTCCTGGCGGATCGCTGTCAGCTCTGAGTCTGATCGAACACCGCCGGCCAAGCGCCGGGCAGCCGGTGTTATGAGCCATCAAAAGCATCTGCGTCTAGAGTGGGCTCGGCACCGGCTGCGTATCAGTTACCGCGGCGTACCGAAGCGTTTCAGAACTGAACTCAGTCACAGGCAAGATCTGCAATTGGTTATTTTTCTTTTCGCTATGATTATTGTCTGCCTCTTGGCTATGTATTTCGGTTGGTGGACTGCGCGCGAGGAGGAACGCGATTTCCCACACCAATCGGTGGATTCTCTGAATAGAACGGGAACAGATAATCCGGGGATAAAGACGGACCGGGCGGGTGGCCCATCGAATCTCCCGGTTTTTGCTTCCTGCACGAGACAATGGGCGGGTCGCCCAGCGTTTTCCGCCTTTTCTATCCGTCACAGAAAAAGATTGGGTGCCCCTCGATAAGAGCGAAGGTTCACCCTCCGGTATTCTGGGGGTTTGACGGAATACAGGGACAGTTGGGACGTTTGCCGGAACTGATATGGAGTCATCGCTTCGGATTGCAGGCCCCTGACGGCGACATGTGCAGCGTAAGGGAACACGTAGCTAGATCGATACCTGGGATGCGTCGAGCAGAGATGATTTGTCAGGGAATTCCTGCCGGCCAATCGTAGAATCCGCTTCAGGAACTTCTTCGTTCCGAATTTGCCACGCTGAACAACCCTCACAAAAAATGCAAGAAATCCAGCAACTCTCCGTTCTGCCATCGCGACACACCCAAAATTTACTGTTGAGGTATTACCTTGAAAGCCTGCCTGGCAGTAGTATTTCTGGTTTCCATGAGCGCCGCACACGCCGCGCAGATCAAAGGCACAGTAGTTAGTACACCTCGCGGCGAGCCTCTGCGCCAGGTGCGCATTACCGTGCTGGAGCAAAAGACTTCCGTTGTCACTGCCGATGCCGGCGCCTTTGTGTTGCCGGCGCTTTCCCCTGGAAGGTACACGCTTCAGGTCATGGCTGTAGGCTATCGCCTGGTAAATACCAGCTTTGAAATCGTCGCCGAAAGCGATGATAAGGAGTTGTCCATCATGCTGGTTCCTGACAACCTCCGCCGCACCGAATCAGTGGATGTAAAAGGCGATATTTTTCAGCAGGAAGGCGCAGCGGTTCCCAGCCAGATGAATCTTAATGCGAGTGAGTTGAAGGAAGCGGCCACGGTGGCTGCGAATGATCCTTTTCGCAGCGTTGAGTCCCTGCCCGGCGTCTCAGCCTCGGACAACAATGATTTTTTTGGCCAGTTTTCCGTCTGGGGTGCGCCCTTCTCCAACGTGGGTATATACCTGGATAACGTAGTCGTCCCGCAGCCTTTCAACACCATTCCTGGCTTTCGTGATGGAGCGTCTCTCAGCGTTTTCAGTGGTGACACCATTGCAGACCTGACGTTGCTGCCCGTGGCCTACCCGGTTCGCTTTGCTGAAGACAATGGCGCAGCGCTTTCTCTCAACACGCGTGAAGGCAGCCGTACCCGTCCCCATTTCAGCGTATCTACCGGACTCACTCTCAGTGAAGTGCTGGGGGAAGGTGGTCTGGGGAACCAGGGCAAGGGCTCGTGGCTTGCGTCCGCGCGCAAGAGTTACTTGAACGCGTATTACCAGCATCGTGGCGGCGACCCGCAAGTGAACGTCGGCTTTCAGGATGCTGACCTGAAGTTGAATTATGACCTGGCGAGCAAACACGCGGTTAGCCTTTCTCTTCTGGCTGCGCATACTGATCTGGATCAAACCATCCCGCAGGCGAACGCCAATTCACTCGTCTCCGGCGGGAATGATTTCGATCTGGGACGTGTCGGCTGGCGCTACACCGTTACTCCTAAACTTCTGCTGGACACTCAGGGCGCCTACATCCGGCAGCGCTTTGACACGCGCAACCCTTCCTCACAAATCCTTTCTACCGATTATTATGGCGAATGGGTGGGAGGAACCCGCGCTGTCTGGAACTGGCATCCTGATCACGTAATGGAAGCCGGCTACACTTTGCGTCGCCTGCGTGATGCTGGATATGAGCAGGATTTCAATGGCGGGATCTCGTTGTTCGGACTGTCTGATCTCACTGCGTTGCGACAAAGCGGGTACGCGCAGCAGGCGTCCAGTTTCTTCAGCAATCGCCTGCGATTGATGGCCGGTGTCCGCTGGGACCAAGTCTCTCACGTCGATTTTCAGCCGGTCTCCACACAGGTCTCGGCTGCGTGGCAGGCTGCGTCGCGCACCCAGGTGCAATTTGGATACGCCCGTTTTGCTCAGCTGCCAGAGCTTAATTTACTGGGAGCAAATTGTGTCGATCCCCTGCCTCAGGGTATCTCGCCGCAAACCCGCGTCGCAGATATTCTGTCCCGGTCTGATCATTATTCTGTGGCTGTGGAACAGCGCCTGAGTGAAACCACCCGCCTTCGGGTGGAAGGCTTCGATCGCCAGAATGGCACGCTGGAAGGAAGCCGCGTGTTGGCCCAGAGTGGTTGCGGTCCCATTGAAACCGACTCCAGGTTTCCCAACCTGCTGGTTCCAAATTATTCGCGAGGTATGCAGGTCATGGTGCAGCGACGGAGCGCCAACCGTCTTTCCGGCTGGGCTGGTTACACGCTGGCTTATTCGCGCATGCAGTTGCCCGTGCCCGGAGCAAACCCTTTTAATCCTGCAGCCGCTACCTTTCTTGTTCCCACCTTCGAGGACCAGCGCCACACCTTCAATGCCTTCGGCATGTATCGTCTGACGCCCACAGTCAACCTAAGCTCCAAGTTCCTTTACGGCTCTGGCTTTCCGTTCAATATCGAGAATGTTGTGATTGCTGGTAACACGATTCTGTCCACCGGCCCTGCTCATGACAGCATCGGACACTTTGAGCGTCTGGATGTTCGCGTTGATAAAGCGTGGGTCTTCGGCCGGAGGAAGTTGACACTCTATGCGGAAGGACTCAATTTGACCAATCACAATAATCCAAGGCTGCTCGCGCCAAGCTTTGATCCGATTACCGGGCAGGCCGTCGCCGTCACGGCCAAAGGCCTACCAATTGCGCCTACGGCGGGACTTACATTTGAGTTCTAGACCACGATGCCGCCTTCTCAATAGGTCTGCCTTGGCGTGAGTTGTTGGTCGAAAGAATCTGATACATGTTCAGTCTGCCGCTTGGTAGGAAGCGAGAGCAGTACCGCGATGAGGACAGACGGACCTCAGTCACGTTCAAGCACCACAAACTGCAGCGTTCCTGACCTTTCCACCTGGAGTACCACCGGTGAGTCACTGCTTAGCGATTCAAGAGTGTCTTTGATGCCCGTAATATTATTGACGTTTTTACCGTTGACGGCGTGGATAACGTCCCCGGCGACAAGGTCATCGCCAAAATGGGAACTGCCGGCTATCGTTTTTGCTGCCACCAACACCCCGCTCTTAACGCGCAAGGGAGGCAACAGGGCGGAAACCTTGTCGTCTACGGTAACACCCAGAATTCCCAGCTTCGCGATGGAGTTGTCTTTTTCCGTGACGAGGTCCTCAAACCGCTCTGGGTCACTTGCTCCTTCAACCACGGGCACGCTAAATGACAGCTTTTGTTTTCCTCTGAGCGCTTCAATCTCGGCATTATCTCCGACCGCGTACGAATACATACTCAATGCAAGCTGACGAACGTTGGTAATCGTTTGTCCGTGAACACGGATGATTATGTCTCCCACCTGTAAGCCCGCTGTTTCCGCCGTACTTTGTGGAATCACGTCCTGAATCAAGACGCCGTCTTCGGTGGGCAGATTCAGTGCCTGCACAAGCGCCGGCGTAATCGCGCGAATCAGAACTCCCAACTGATGATGATGTACGTGGTGGTCATTTCGGATTTGCCGGCAGATCGAACTCACCACGTTGCTGGGTACGGCGAAACCCACTCCTTCATTGCCACCCGACTTGGTGAGAATGAAGGAATTTATTCCTACCACCTGTCCCAGCGTGTTCACTAATGGGCCGCCACTATTACCCGGATTGATCGCGGCATCGGTTTGCACATAAACCAGCGGGCTGTCAGCGTTCAACTGACGGTCCACCGCGCTGACCACTCCCATGCTCACTGAATTCTCCAGTCCGAGTGGGCTACCAAAAGCAAGCACGATTTGACCCTGATTTAAGGTACTGGAATCCGCAAAGGACAAGAATGGCAGCCCGGCTACATCGATCTTGATGAGAGCCAGGTCTGTTTGTGGGTCCATGCCGACCAGTCTGGCATTCAGTAAATGACTTTCGATCCTTGGGACGACTTTATTCAGTCGTACCTGCAGACGACGAGCACCTTGAACAACGTGTGCATTGGTGACGATGTAGCCATCCGACGAAACCACCACACCCGAGCCGGAGCTCCTCTCCTGCACAGCAACCGGCCCACCACCGCGATCACCATCGTTTTCAATTGTGTACGACGCAGCCAGGATCTGGACGACCGAAGGCTCAACTTGCCTGGCGACAGACTGCAACGAGGAACTGAGCTGCTCAAGTGAAGCGGACTTCGAAGTGTTAGACGGCCGGGAATCCGCCGCGGCCATCACTGCCGAGGACGCATGCACATTGAGCCGCACGCAAAAAATGATCAACAGCAAAGTCGAGAGTCTTTTAATAAAAGGCATTGTTGTATCTTCTTAAACCGAACATGCTCATCAATTATTCCCCGGGCGACACAGGACCGATCCGCCACATTCCGCAAAGATTGGGACGCGGCTCCGGACCTGAGGACGCGAACTTAAGCAACCTCGCTAAGTTAACTCTTCTCAGGCTGTTCTGGTGAGTTTGACTTAGTGCTCTGATCTGGTTGAATGCCGGTTTTGAATTGGCGTATCGCGTCACCCAGTCCTTTCCCCAACTCAGGGAGCTTCCTGGGCCCGAAAATCAAGAGGGCAATGCCAAGAATCATCAGTAAATGCATCGGTTGAAACAAACCTTCAATCATTGAATTCCACTCCAGAGGTTACGCCTGACTCGGTCCCTCGCTGAGAGGATCCGAGCCAGGTTTTCCGCGGTAAAAATTATTGGTTTCCTGCGTCGTCTCCGGCGCAGAGTTTTCGGGACCTCGGACAATACCCAGGGACTCTTACGGTCGGCGTTTCGCTTGATCCGCTTCATGGGCCAGTTGAAGCACCAGTTGTATGAACTCCTTCGTTTGACCAATAAAAAGACCGTCTGCAATGAAGCCTTTGATGGCGCCGGTGGCGTCGATCTGTCCTGGGCCGGTGGGCCGAACGATTGCGACTTCCGGTAATCCCCGGATGAACTCACACGGTTCCGGCATGATCAGGTTGGCCTGCAATGACTCCGGCTGGCCAGTTGTTAAGTCGACAAACGTCAGACTGCCGTCGGTCAACGGCTTGGCGTTTCCGGCCTTATCATGCCAAACCTGAAAGTGCATGATCTCAGAGCCCCCTATGCTCGTCGTGATTCGCAGCACCTCCGAGCTGGTTACCCGTTGACTCATGGTGGCGTAAAGGCTGGTGCCGGCTTGCTCGATGAACCCGAAGTGGAATCCAGCCGTGTTAGCGATGGCTTGAACATGGTTCGTATCTGCGAAATCGCTGTCGCTGGTAGGAATCGCCGGATGTTGCCCGGCATTCAAACTCGGAACCGCTTGCGGGAACGTCGCACCAAGATCCGGGTTCTGTTTGCTGCGGTAACGGGTCCACCAACTCGTATCAACACTGAGCTGCATCAGGTTGGTGAGCCGCCCAACTTTTTTGGCGGCTGATGCCTTGCTGCCTTGCAGAGTGGCAAACTTTCCGAGATCGACCGGCTTGTGACCCTTCGAGGTCAGATAGGCTTTCAGGAAAGCTACATGGCTGACCTCATCATCAGTGTTGTCGGAAATATACTGGGGCATATCGCCATCCAGTACTTGCAAGGCGGTGATATACGGTTGACTCGTCCCTCCGGTTGCAGCTACGCCTCCCAGCTCGTTGTATTGTTGCCACAGGTCAGTTTCGATAATCTCTGCGGCCAATAGAAGCTGCAAGATTGCGACATCCCCTTTGGTGGGAGTGTCGCTGCTGCTTTGGTCCTGGCCAAAAGCCGGTATGCTTTTGGCCAACAATCCGGCACCGAGGGTTGCGCCGGCCGCGATGGCGCTTTTCTTTAGAAATGAGCGCCGACTACTCGATTGCTTAGTTCCAGTTTCAGACTGCTTCACTGCTTCTTTTCCTTTCCTGGGTGGGAACACCCTTTCCTAAAATTGGGGATACAGATCGCAAATTGACTTTCTGATTGCTTCGATATTTGGCCCGCTCCGTGCATGGAGCGTGCGGCTTTAACTCAGTTGTTGATTGACCGTCTTCGTGCCCGGCGGTTGCGTTAAGTGGAGTCATGAATTTGTTGATCACGAATGAGGCTATTTGGCGGCCGAGTTCCTGGCCGGCTGTGAGATCGGTGCGGAAATGAACACCTGCATAAATACGGCTCAGCGTCGCCTCTTCCGCGGCGGCCGCGAAGCTCGTGAACGAACGCTCTACGCCTGGCAAAACCTCGGAGGTGACGCTGAAGGTGAATTGGTCGCTGTCAAACATCGACGTTAGAACAGCGGCCGCGCCAGCACTGATGACTGCGTGGGCTCCGGGATAGGCCGGATCTGGGGGTGTCTTTTGAGCTTCCGGGAGCCACTTGGGGTCAGCGGCGCTATGGGGTGTGATATCAGTGCCCGAAGCACGTATGGCGGTTACAGGTCTCCAGAAGTTGTAGCGGTACTTAGCATCGTAGAAGGCTATTACCTCATCCGCGATTGCCAGATTTAATAGAGCAAAGACGCGGGCGCTCTGCGCGGTGTTGAAGCGATTTGTCAGCACGGCAGTCTGAGCGATTTCGTTCCAGTAATTCTGAATTGCACCATTCCAGAAGCGGCCGGTTAATGCCTGCTCGGGGGAACTCGTAGTGCTGTTGGCTATGCCCTGTACTCTAATTTCATTGAGAGCCTGGGTGTAAGCGCTGCTGGTTAATGAAGGCGGAGGACCAGGCCGAAACTGGTCCGCACGATTCAGAGCAAAAGGAGTAACCCGGGACCAATGTGTGAATTGAGGTTGCTGCCCGGCAGGACTCGGCGGCGGCGCCTGATAGTCTCCGGCAGTATTTCCGAATATATAGGGAACCGGTTGAGCACTGGCACCGTCATTCTCGCGAAGAGCAAGAATGCGGGCAGCGACGGTTCGCCCCAGAGCCAGGCCTGCAGTCTTGTCTTCTCCGTAAGGAGTCTGGGCCTGCAATCGCTGGAATTCAGTGTCGAGCGTCGCCTGGCTCTTCGGGTAGAGTGCAACCAGCACGTCGTGAGCAGCCGCATTTGCTGCGGCTTCTTGCGAAGCGTCGGGAGAGACATTCTCTAAACGCACAAGATAGGGCTGGTACCGGCGATCGATGGCGTTCACAGCGTCATAGATCGCGGCATGCATCATTGCGAAGCTCCGTGTCGGATGAACCGTAGGAGCTTGCGCGCCCGGAGTACGGACAATCCCCAGGAGTATTCTGTTCCATTCAACAACAGGGTTCGCCTCCTTTGGGGCTGAGGGAAACGCTGATAGGTTCTGGTACTCACTATCAAACGGAGAACCGGTTGAAATTTCGAACAGGACGCCTAATCCCGCGCTCAGAAGTGCAATTAAAATTAACGCTTTTCGCATTCTTTACCTCTTGATTATGTCTATTGATTAGCTGAACTGAACTTTGAGAAGTCGCATCCAGATTTTCACTATTAGTTGAACCAGTTGCTCAGCAGAATATTCCCGTTACGCACGCGAAATGGTGAGACTACCTCGCACCTGCCTGTGCGCTTGCTTCGCGTTCGGTGATGAGGCTTAGGATGGACGACAGAGCAGCGAAGCAAGATACAAATGGGAATAATCACTCGCATGACTGGTTTCTACTATAGGAACTGCAGTGAAGGAGAAAGTTGATGGAAAGCCGAATTCAACGTCGATCAATGTTTGGAATCCCCGGTCGTGTGCTCGCGAAATGCCAGGAAGCACGTCGAGACGAAAGAAATGGATTCCCGTTCAGTGCCGCAATGGAGTGGCGCGAGGCCGCTGGTTTGTGCGCCTCAATTTCCTTGCTGGCTGATTTTTGCTGGCGGGAATGGGAACGCATCATGCGTTTGCCGCGGCAAATGGCAATCCCAATCGGCGTCGCGCCGGTGCCCCTAGTTGAAGCAGCCGCTACGAACTCGGCACAGCAACCGCTCCTGACCAGTGAAGCCCTTCTTCTGCGCGCAGCGTAATTTGCGGGGGGGAAAGGGACAGCCTGACCCTCTGATATTTTTTGATGAACCCGGCAAGGCTGGGCTATCCGCTGGAGTGAACAAATTCAATTCATTTCCTGACTTCTGCGTGATAGATTCACGGCGAATGCAATCTCTTATTTTTGCCGTTTTCCTATGTTCGTGGCTTTTAACAGCCCAGACTCCAAACGATGAGAAAATTTATGATGCCGGGAAGGACGGCGTCACCAGGCCGGTTCCGGTCAACACGCCAGCGCCGCCGATGCCGAACTCGCTCAAATATGCTGACCAGAAGAAAGGTGAGCACTTGCAACAGCAGTTAGTGGTCAAGGGAGTTGTACGCAAAGACGGTCGTTTTCGTGACTTGAGCGTCCAGGAATCAGCCGGGAAGGAAGCAGACTCGGTAGCGCTCAAAACGCTGAAAGACTGGAAATTCAAGCCGTGTAAGCTGGAAGGTAAGCCTGTTAATTGCCGAATGGTCGTGGAAGTGGCTTTTAACATGTACTAGGTGGTGCGACGTTACTTCTTATCGATCCTCTGCAATTGAAAGATCAGCGTTCCCCAGTTCATGCGGGCGCGCATCTGTACCGGAACGTGCGCGGCATCGTCGGTGTACCAGATCCACAGCTTGCCTTTATCGCGAACCAGTCCTGTGGCCGCCTCGGGCTGCGTACGAACTGTGTTGAACGTTCCCGCCGGGGTCTTGATCTGCTCGCGGGCTTCCACGTGCAGATTAACGACCACTGACTCACCACCATCATTTAATGGAAAGCTGAATGTCCTGCCCGGCTCCAGCGGCAATGACGACACATAGTAGATGGCCGAAAGCATGTCGGTAACGCAGCCCGGGATTTCATGCTGTTCGTGCTTGGTTTCGTTTTTCTTCAGGTTTTTCTGGTCGAATACGGCTTTGCGATGCGCGTAATCGAAGGTGATGTTGGTATCCACCCGGCGAAAACCCTCTTCCACGTGACGTGACGTACTGCGTGAGCAGAAGCTGGCGGGGTCAAAAAAAGATTCCAGCTTGTCCTTTACGTGATAAAGCAGGGCCACTGTGCCGGCGGCATCGGCGGTAGCCACAATGCGGTTTTCCTGACCGGCCTTTTCCATACGCAGGCTGGCCGTGCCGGCGTTAAAGATTCGCCACTGTCCGCCGTAAACGTACGTCTGCCCCAGAGGAAACGCAAAGTCGGCTCGAGGCTTGCTTACCGTGGGCGCGGATATGGTGGGGGTTAATATAGAAGACCCTTGCGCCGTGGCCAGATCAGCTTTTGAACCCGGGGCTGAGGCTCCAGGTTTTGTCACCGCCGCCGGGCCGCTTTTCTGAACGATGGCCATGCCGAAAGATAGTCCGGCCAGGCTCGTTGCCGCGGCCACACTCACACCAATGACGGCGAGAAGTCTCACTACTCCGTTACGAAGTCGGCTCAATGGGCTCCTAGAAGCATTTTCAGGATCAGCGCTCCTATCATTAAACCAGAACCAAGCGCCGCGTTGTACTCGCGATGTTTCAGATAGAGCTCGCGGGAGAAACTCCCAAAACTATCACCACCATCATTCGTCGTGCGATATGCCGTCAATCGAGGCACCAGCCGCGGCACATTCGCCGCATATTGAGCGTAATCGGGAAAAACCCCGCGCAGGTACACTTCTTCGGCCTTGATCACGGGAATGTAGATAATCAAGAACATCGCCAGCGCCGCCAACCCGATCCACCAGTTGCGTGCGGCTATCACAAATCCCAGCGCCATCAGCACGGAGCCAAGGTAGAGCGGGTTCCTGGTGTAAGCGTAAGGGCCGCTCGTCGCCAGCGCCGAGTTCTTGCGTATGTGTCCGGAGGCAACCGCCCGGACGGCCAGCCCGATCACCGAGCAAATGGCTCCGATCAGGATTGATAACCATGTGGGAGCGGCGAACCAGAAATACGCTGCGGCGAATGCAAATCCCAATGGAACGCGCATGCGCGTGGCGATCTTTGACCATGACAAGGACGATGACCCGCTAGCCATTTTGTTCACCTTTGGAATTGGCCGCTGGGCTTTTGGTCGAAGGGCTTGTGGTCGCCGAGCCTGCAGTTACCGGGTTTGAAGTTACTGGGTTTGAAGTTACTGGGTTTGAAGTTACTGGGTTTGAAGTTACTGGGTTTGAAATTAAAAGATGTCGCGCCGCCGCAATCACTTCCTCCGCCGTTATCTTAAGCAGACCCTGCTCCGGTCCGGCGCGATGCGAGAAAGTGGTTTCGCTATCGGGACTGCGCAACGCGATGGCCTGCGATCCATAAGGTCCGGTCCGCGCCGGATCAGTCGGGCCGAAGATGGCGACCACGGGAATTCCCAGCGCCGACGCAATGTGCAGAGGCCCCGTATCTCCACCGATGAACAAGCGCGCACGCCGCGTTAAAGCAATCAGCTGCCCAATGGTGCATTTAATTGAAAACGCCGTTCCCTTGCTTGCATCAACCACCGCCTGGGCCAGTGACTCCTCTCCCGGTGCGGTATTTACCAGGGTTCGCAAGTTATGTTTGGCCAGGCCCTGGGCCACTTCACCAAAACGTTGCGGCGGCCATTGCTTGGCGCCCCAGCCTGCTCCCGGAGTCACTACCGCGTAGCTGGCAATTCCCAGAGTTTTGATTTGTTCGTCCACCCATTGCTGCGCCGCGGGATCGCAGGGAAGTTGCGGCGCCACCAGCGGTAGCTCGCCGCCGGGCAGCAAACTCGCCAGCACCTCTTTTGCCAGCTGATGATTCTGCTCAATCACATGCTCACCCTTCCGCGCGAAGGTATGCTTGTAGAACAGGCGCGCTATGGATTCACGCGGATCAACATAACCGGCCATTTCAGGCGCTGAACTCAACCATCCGGCAACGGATGATTTGGCATTGCCCTGAAAATCCAGGGCGATGTCGTAGTGAGTTGCGCGCAGACGTTTGAAGTCGCCCCGGATTTCGGCAATGGTCTTTGCCTGAAAGAACTGCTTGCGCCAGCGCTTTGTGTTCACGGTGTGGATCAGGTTCGGCACCGGCTTGGACGGCGAAACCGCCAGAGGATCGGCTTTGTGCCCGCGCGCAGTCAGCAACTCTGACCAGTTTTCTTCTACCAGCCAGCCAATGGTCGCGTCCGGAAGAGCAGCGCGAATGGATGTGACGGCCGGCAAGGCGTGCAGAATATCTCCCATGGCGCCCAGCCGCACGATCAGGATTTTTGCCATTCGCCTCTCTTCAACATCTCGGTCGTGGAATGGTCTTTCGGATCGCCCACAATTGCCACCTGCCCGCCGTATTCCATCACAACATCCCGTTCAGGGACGCTTTCCGCCGTGTAATCAGTTCCTTTGGCGTGAATATCCGGACGGATCAGCCGGATCAAGTCGCGTACATCGGGCGAATCAAACACGATCACGGCATCCACGTCAGTAAGGGCAGCCAGAATTTCAGCCCGCTCATGGTCAGGGACGCGTGGACGTCCGTCGCCTTTCAGACACCGCACGCTTGCGTCAGAATTCACGGCCACCAGAAGCTTTCCGCCCAATTCTTTCGCCGCACGCAGATAACGCACGTGGCCCACATGCAGAAGATCAAAGCAGCCGTTCGTCAGCACCACTTTGTTGCCCTGATCGCGCCACTGCCGCACCAGCGCCGGCAACTCGCTTAAAGAAACCAGTTTTGATATCGACGCCAGGAGTTATCCCTCCATCACGGCCCGCAGCAACTCAGCCCGCGAGACCGTGGCCGTGCCCCGTTTCATCACCACAATGCCGCCCGCATAATTGGCCAGCCTGGCCGCGGATTCCGCGTCTGCTCCGGCAGCAAGCGCAGCGGTATATGTGGCGATCACTGTGTCACCGGCGCCGGTAACGTCAGCCGTCTCGTCAGACCCATGGATTGGAATCGCCACCGGTTTGCCGGAACGCGTGAACAGCACCATTCCATCTCTGCCTCGCGTAATCACCAGCGATTGCAGCTTCATTTTCTGCATCACTGCCTTCCCGGCCGCCAAGAGGTGAGCATTGTCGTCGCCGATGGTCGTACCCAAAGCCTCTTCCAATTCAAATTCATTAGGTGTAGCCGCAGTGATACCGGAATACAACAGCGCGCGGTAGCGCGAATCCAGGGTCACAGGGATACCATTAACGGTTGAGCGCGAGCGGATGGCATCAAAGAGCTGCGGTGTGGCCGCGCCGTACCCGTAGTCAGAGATCAGCAAAGCGTCAGAGGCGCGCACGTATCCGCGCGTCTGGTAAACCATATCGCGCATGGCGCTGCGGTCCAGAGGCGTGTCTGGCTCGCGGTCAACTCGTATGACCTGCTGGCGGGAAGAATGAGTCATGCCTGCCAATACACGCGTCTTGGTGACAGTCGTGCGTCCCTTGACCCGGCGGATCCCGCTCACGGAGATATGCTTTTTGCGGAACGCATGCAGCAGCATGCGTCCGGGTTCATCATCGCCAATTACGCCTACTGGAAGCACGGTAACCCCCAGGTCGGCCAGGTTATATACAGCGTTGCCTGCGCCGCCAGGGACCACGGTACGATCGCGATGACGCAGGATCAGCACCGGCGCTTCACGCGACACGCGCGAGATTTCGCCATAGATAAATTCGTCGGCGATCAGGTCTCCCAACACTGTAATCGTCAGCTTGGAAAAGCTCTC
>Ga0207127_10071_pt1 | contig 24405 bp, 21 predicted proteins | sample Alteio_BWMinHeat_17_FD_153574 | JGI IMG/M metagenome (GOLD analysis project Ga0207127, IMG submission 153574) | Enriched cells from forest soil in Barre Woods Harvard Forest LTER site, Petersham, Massachusetts, United States -... | ecosystem: Environmental > Terrestrial > Soil > Temperate forest >...
GTGCATATTGGTGAGTTGCTGATTTTGAAATCGTCAGTCAACCGCGTGTTCAATACGTCGCTTGAGATTGGCGTTAAGTGCTGGACGGAGAATTACCTTGCGGGGACCACGCGGCACGTTGCGTCGGCTTATCTGACGTTTGTGGCGGTGGATGAGCATGGCAACCGACGGGCGGCGCCAGCCGTGATTCCAGAGACGACCGACGAAAAACGCCGCTATGAAGATGCCGGCCGGCGGCGCGCGCTACGGAATCAGGAGATTGAAAGACGCAAGCTGGTGACGAAAGGCTAGACCGTCTCGCGCAAGCGGTGCTGGTGTGTGGGCAGCCCTGAAAGAGTGTGGAAGATTGCCACTTTTCCAAGACGCGGCATGCCGCGTCCTCTACGTAGAAATTTTTCCGATTATTTTTCTGATTCGCAATCAACGTGGTTTGCGACTGGGGTGTCGCCCCTACGGGGCTCTGGTTTTTATTGCGCTTTCCCAGGGCTCACGCCCTGGGCTAACTTCTGAGCGCGCCTACGGCGCTGTGTGTGTGGTTAACTCTGATGCATGGTCAACTCTGGTGCATGTCTGATGCATGGTGAACTCTGGTCATCTCGCCCAAGGGCGACACTTACCTAATCCTCTTCCCGTATAATCAAGGTTTACTCTCCATTCGAAAGGGTTCTCATTGGCACACGGACACACGCACGGAGCTCCGCAGCCGGGTCCATTCCCGCTGCCAGGAGTAAAGAACATTGTTGCTGTCGGATCAGGCAAGGGCGGGGTTGGAAAGACCACGGTGGCGGTAAACCTGGCGGTGGCTCTGGCCAAGATGGGGCACCGCACGGGATTGCTGGATGCTGATGTCTACGGTCCTAACGTGCCGCTGATGATGAATACCAATATGCAGCCACGCGTGCTGGGCGAGAACCGCATTGAACCATTGGTGAACTTTGGCGTGAAGGTGATCTCGGTTGGCCTGCTGAATCCGGGCGACAAGCCTCTGGTGTGGCGCGGCCCCATGTTGCATTCCATCATCCGGCAATTCCTGCAGCAGGTGGAGTGGGGCGAACTGGATTATCTGGTGGTCGATCTTCCTCCGGGTACCGGTGATGTGGTGATTTCTCTCTTTCAGACGGTCCCGCTGACCGGCGCCGTGGTGGTGTCAACCCCTTCGGATGTGTCCCTGCAGGACGGACGCAAGGCCATTGAGATGTTCCGTACAGCTCGAGTGGACATACTGGGGCTGGTGGAAAACATGAGCCACTTCCTGTGTCCGCATTGCCATCAGGAGATCGATATCTTCTCCAAGGGCGGCGTAGCCAAGACGGCTGTTCAGTTCGGCGTGCCATTCCTGGGATCGATTGAACTTGATCCTGACATCCGCAAGGGTGGCGACAGCGGCAAGCCCGTGGCGCTGGATGGAGCAGAATCGCCGCATGCCAAGTCACTCTATGAGTTCGCGAAGAACGTAGTCACGCGAGTGGAAGAGGTCAAGAAGACGAGCGCCCCGGGTGATGTGATTCAGGTGCAGTAGGAAAACAGCCGTTAGCACTTAGCCATTAGCACTTGGCTTTTGCCCCGTTCTCAGTGAACGCCATTTTGCGAATGACTGGGTACAAAGCTGTGGCATAATCGGGAATATCCTCTTCCCGGACCGCTTGTGGAGAAGCGGGGCAGCTGAATGCGAAGTCGCAAAAGCCCGCTGGAGTATTACCGCACGCTAGGCCTTCAGCCGGGCGCGTCCAAAAAAGAACTGCGCACGGCATATCTCCGTCTGGTGAAGGAATGCCATCCTGACCGATTTGCCCGGAACCCGGAGGCGCAGTCTCTGGCCCAGGAAAAACTCAAGGCGGTCAACGAAGCGTACTCTTTTCTGCGCCATTACCAGCCAGACGGCATTCACGAAGTCTGGACCTATCCGGAAGGCTCAACGGCGCAATGGCGTGAATATCGTCGCCGTACCAGCTACGAACCTCCCATCGTTGATCCCTATGAAGGAGACTACCAGTACCGGCCGGTGGGCGGATCGGGTAAAGGGGTCAAGTTTGCGTGGGCCTTTGTGGCTTTGATGGTGCTGAATATATTGCGATACACCAACTTCCCGTCAGCCTCTGACGTCGCAGGCTCCAAAAACATTGCCGAGGCGTCTTCGCGGACCGCTTCAGCGACCAACACAACGCGCCCCAATGCCATGCAGGTTGTGTTTCTGGGAGAAGAAAGCCGCGGCGACTGGGCATCAGCGAGGCGGCTGGTTCCTTACTTTTTCGAGGGATCAACCAAGGCAGACGTCTATCGGGTGCAGGGGATACCTGACTGGTCGAACGAGAAGGAATGGCGCTATGGCGATTCGCGGGTTTACTTCGAAGGCGATGGTGTGCAGCGCTGGAAAAGCGGCGCCGGAACTCCTCTGAAGGTCATTCATCTGGGACGTGGGGATTTGGGGCCTGCGGATAAAAAAGGAGATGCGGACAGCGGAAAGGTTCTGACCAAGGGCGCTACTCCGGCAGACGTCCTTTCGATTCAAGGTGCGCCGGACTCGGTTTCAGAAAGCTATTGGGAGGACGCCCATGGTCGGGTTACAAAAACCTCACTTTGGCATTATGGAGCGTCAAAAATCGAGTTTTCTGAGGGTAAAATCGTCGGATGGGACGTTGGAAGCGGCTCGCCGCTTAAGATAAGGGATTAACGAGCTAGCTGGCGAAGGGTAGAACCTGTTTACCACCTTATTTAGCACTCTCACACGCCAAGTGCTATCTTGACAACAACGCACTAATATTTCTACAATGTAACCAGCCGTGTTGTCTCCAATCAACATCTAAGCTGATGGAAACAAACGGCTTGCTGTGTTTTTATGGCTAACTCAGGACATATCGGTCCGCGCGAACGAGAGATTCTCACTGCTATTATCGAGACCTACATCACCAGCGGAGAGCCGGTAGGATCGCGCACGCTTTCGCGGCAGAATAAGGATGGACTGAGCCCGGCAACCATCCGAAATGTAATGGCTGATCTGGTCGATGCCGGTTTTCTCGAGCAGCCCCATACTTCGGCTGGTCGGGTACCGACCGCACAGGCCTACCGGTACTACGTTGACCAGATTTCCGGGAAGGCGCTGATCTCGCCTGCCGACCAGAACCTGATTTCTGCGACCCTTCAGGACACGGTGGACATCCAACAGTTTCTGGAGAGGACGTCCCATGTGTTGTCTCTGGTTTCGAGCGGTGTGGGCGTAGCGATTGCGAGGACCGGACAGCAGAACGCGCTGGAACATGTGCATTTTTCGCGCCAGGGGCCAAACAAGGTTCTGGCTGTGGTGGTGACCAAGTCCGGCGTAGTGCACGATCGCATGATGAGGCTGGATCGGGACCTGAATCAGATTGAGCTGGATACGGCGGCGAATTACATCAACGTTAACTTCCGCGGATGGACGGTTGACAAACTGAAGGCGGAGATCGCCAAACGGATTGAACATGAGCGCAGCGAGTATGACCAGCTCATGCAGAATTTGAAAGAGCTATACAAGAGCGGCGCGCTGGCCGCAGGTGAACCTTCCCGCAACATCTTTGTGGAAGGCGTGGCCAATCTTGTGGCCAAGCAGGAAGATCGCGAGCAGTTGCGCGAGATGTTAAAAACGCTGGAAGAAAAAGAACGGGTAGCGGAGTTGCTGTCAGCCTATCTGGACACGCAGCAGGAAGCCGTGCGTGTGGTGATTGGGCTGGAAGAGACTGTACCGGAGATGAGAAATTTTGTACTGATCGGCGCGCCCGCTCGCGTCGGCGATGAGATGCTGGGATCACTGGCTGTGATCGGACCCACCAGAATGGATTACCAGCACACAATTACGGCGGTTTCCTATATCGCGCAGCTTTTTGACAAGTTGCTGAATGGAAACGCGTGAAGAAAATCCCCATTAGAAGACCAGGTGCAGGTGAAATGAGTAAGTCCAACGGACAAGCAGAAATCAATCTTGAGGAGCAGCAGAAGCACGATCCGGAGCATGAGCTTCCGGCAGCCGATGCAGGTGAAATATTGAGCGATAAGCCAGAGTCGAATGTGGCGGAGATCAGCCAGGCTTCGAAGAAGCAGACGAGCTCAGATCTGGAGAAAGCACTGGCAGAGCGCGACAATCTGCTGGACCGGCTGGCACGTTTGCAGGCTGAGTTCGATAACTACCGCAAACGCGCGGCCAGGGAGAACGAAGACTTTCGCGCGTATGCAGTCTCCGATGCAGCCCGAGCTTTGCTGCCGGTGATCGATAGCTTTGGCCTGGCCCTGAAGAATGCAAACGCCAAGCCGGAAGACCTGCGCACGGGCGTGGAACTGATCCACAAGCAACTGGGCGACGTGCTGCAGAAGTTGAATGTACAGCGGGTGGCAGCCCAGGGCGAGCCGTTTGATCCGCGTGTGCATGAAGCCATTGAGATGGTGGCAAGCGACGAAGTCCCGGACAACCACGTGCTGGAAGAGTTGCAGGCTGGCTATCGCATCAAGGACCGGTTACTGCGTCCGGCGATGGTAAGGGTGGCGAAAAAAAGCAGTTAGCAATCAGCATCCCCCCAATTCAGCCAGGTTGAAGTTGGGATCCCTTGGGATGAATCGTGTAAGTCCTTTGGAATGCTAATTGAGCTATGGGGGGTAGGGATTCGGGTTTCGCAGATCTTTAATAGAGGACCATTTGGCAAGCCAGGCAAAAAGCGATTACTACGAGATCCTCGGCGTTTCGCGGGCAGCGGCCGGGGCTGAGATTAAGAGCTCCTTCCAGAATCTGGCAGCCCAGTTTCATGCCAGCGGACGGCCCAAGAATATTGAAGATGTAGAAGAGATACGGAGCGTGGTGACAGCATATGGCGTGCTTTCTGATCCTGCGAAGAGGCAGGAATATGATCGGCACGGGTACGTATTAAACAAGCCCATATGCAGATGGTCAGACGATATCAATATGCATGCATCGCACACCAGGTTCTGGTTTAGGGTGGGAGAAGATTTGGGCGCGGATCTGATCGATTTTATCGACCAATAGATAAGAAGCATTCATTTAAGAGGAAGATTTGGCTACACAGGCAAAACGAGATTACTACGAAATACTGAGCGTGACCCGCACGGCAACTGAGCAGGAGATCAAGAGCTCATACCGCAAGCTGGCCATGCAATACCATCCTGACCGCAATCCAGGTGATCACGCCGCAGAAGAAAAGTTCAAAGAGTGCACTGAAGCGTATGCCGTGTTGATGGACTCCGAAAAGCGCCAGCGCTATGACCAGTTTGGGCATGCAGGTGTCGGAAACGGCAATGGCTTCGGCGGATTTGATCCCAGCAATATCCAGGACTTTGGCGATGTTTTTGGCGATATCTTCAGCGACTTCTTTGGTGTGAACGTTGGTGGAGGTCGCGGCCGAGGACGCCAGCAGCGTGGTGGCGATGCGCGCGCTGATTTGCACCTTACGTTCGAAGAAGCGGCTTTCGGCAAGAAGGCGCAGGTCAAAGTCCGTCGCTATGAACCGTGCGAGCACTGCAAGGGCACAGGTTCTGCCAGTAACAAAGGCCCTTCCGCCTGCTCTACATGCGGTGGTCGTGGACAGGTGCGTTACCAGCAAGGCTTCTTTTCCGTGGCCCGTACATGCCCGTCATGCCAGGGACTGGGCCGGGTGATTACCGATCCATGCAGCAAGTGCAAAGGCGAGACGCGTGTGATGCGCGAGCATGCCATCGACATTACGGTACCGGCGGGAGTGGAAGACGGCACCAGGATCCGCTATCAGGAACAGGGAGATTCCGGGCCGTACGGATCTCAATCGGGCGATCTGTATATCGTTCTGCATGTGAAGCCGCACTCCTTTTTTGAGCGCGAAGGCAAAGATCTGTATTGCTCGGTTCCAATTTCGTTTTCGCAGGCGGCACTGGGGACGGAAATCGTCATCCCAACTCTGGATGGCGAGCACAAGCTGAAGATTCCCGAGGGAACGCAGACAGGGACAACTTTGCGCGTGAAGGGCAAGGGAGTGCCGGCACTGCAACAATCGGGCAAAGGCGATCTGTTCGTCCAACTGAGAGTGCAGACCCCATCCAAACTCAACAAGAAACAGCGTGAACTTCTGGAAGAGCTGGGTAACGCTTCCGTGATGGAGAATAAGCCGGAACCACGAAGCCTGTTTGAAAAGGTAAAAGAAATTTTTGGGTAGATACTACATCTGGTTCATCATAGTTGTAGCAGGGCTGGCCGGCGCGATCCGGCTGGCGCTTCCCATGCGATTCGCCGAGTTGCAGCTTGCGTCCATTAAAAAATCCACGGCAACCAGGATGCGCTGGCGCGCGTTGCTGTTTGTGGTTGGGGGATTAATCTTCGGATCACTTTATTTCAGCCCATGGGGCCACCAGGCGTGGATCGTGATTGGCACCGTGTTTTCTCTCCTGAGCGCTGCTGAAGCTTTCTTTCAAGCCCAGTTTCCAACCATGGATGCGCTGGTGTTCCAAAGCCGGTTGCTGGGAATCCTGTATCTTGGTCTGGCTGCTGCCGCCTACGTGATGCTTGGCCGTGTATGACCCGCCGTCGCTGGATCGCCGACAAAGTTGAAGGCGACCGCGCCTTCCTGGTGGACAATAACGCAAATCATTTGTTCCGTGTGCTGCGCGCGCAGGCAGGCCAGCAGTATGACGTGGTGGCGGACGGCGTGGCGCGTTTTGGGACGATTACGTTCGCGTCGCCGGACAAGGTGGAGTTTCAGCTGGGCGAAGAGATTGCCGCCGAGGCCCTTCCGGAAATCAGCGTGTATCTTTCGATTTTTAAGTTTGACCACATGGAATGGGCGATTGAGAAGCTCACTGAACTTGGTGTGACGCGTATTGTGCCAATGGTCGCCACGCGGACGTCACAGCATCTCATCAAAGCGGCGGAGAAACGGGTGGAGCGCTGGCGCAAGATCGCCAAAGAGGCGTCGCAACAGGCGCGCAGGGTCTCGCCGCCGGAGATTGCAGATTCGGTCCAGCTTGAGAAAGCTGTGGCAGCGGTGACCGGTGCACGCATCGTTCTTTCCGAAGTGGAAGAGGGTGTCTCGTTGAAGGCAGCGCTTGCCGGAACTCATCCCCCTGTGGCAATGGCCTTTGGTCCTGAAGGCGGATGGACGGAAGAAGAGATTGCACTTTTCAAGAATCACGGATGGCAATCGGCGAAGTTAGGTCATACCATCCTGCGGGCGGAAACCGCGGCGATTGCGGCCGTTGCGGTGACCGTAGCGGAGATCGCTACGTGACGCATGTTCCAGTCTTGTTTTCCACAAAGAATTCAGTTGAGCGTACGATTCCAGTTGCACCCTTCGCTTTATATTCGTCATAATGCCAACACGCATGCCGTCGAGCACGTTCTCCCCGAATCCGAAGCAAAAAGAAGCGATTGAGCATGTGTCCGGGCCGATGCTGGTGCTGGCTGGCGCCGGTACCGGTAAAACTACCGTGCTGGTGGAACGGATTGCCCGCCTGATTGAGCAGGGACATGCGCAGCCGGATGAGATACTCGCCATCACCTTTACCGAGAATGCGGCCGCCGAACTTAAGGAACGGGTGGAAAAGCGCCTGAAGCGCAAAGCCCCCATCTTTGCCGGAACCTTCAACGCGTACTGCTACAGCATTCTTCAGCGCAACGGAAAGGGCTTTTACACACTGGTTCCGGAAGACGTGTATGTATTTCTTCGCCAGCGGGTGAAGCATCTGGAGCTGGAACGCTTTATCAAGGCCTCTGACCTGGGACAGTTCCTGAAAGACCTGCGAGCCTTCTTTGATCGCTGCCATGAAGAGCTGGTGTCGCCCGAGGAGTTTCAGGCATTCGTGGATGGTCTCGCCCTTGGGCCAACAGTTCCTCGCAACTGTAAAGCCAAAGAAGTTGATGACATGGGCCAGGCAGAGATATTGCTGCGCTGGCGCGAGATTGCCCGGGCATACACCCATTCCATGCGTTTGCTGGAGAGTGACGGCCTGGGAACATTTGGCATGCAGATCAGCAAAGCTGTACGCCTCCTGCAAGCCGATGCGGGATTGCTGGAGGCCGAGCGCAAGAAGGCGCGGTTCATCCTGATTGACGAATTTCAGGACTGCAATTCGAGCAATATCACGCTGGCGGAGCTGCTGGCTGGCGGCGAGAAGAACATTTTTGTTGTGGGCGATCCCGATCAGGCGATCTATCGTTTTCGCGGAGCGTCGAGCGCGGCCTTTGAGGAGTTCCAAAACCGCTTTCCCGCTACTCGTGGTCTCACACTGGATGAGAACCAGCGGTCGCGAGGAAATATCCTGCGCGTGGCTTACGCGGCGATTGCGCAGAACCCGGCAGTGCCGTCGTTGGGAGAGCAAGTCAAGTTTAAGCGGGCGCCATTGCAGTCCGCTCGTGATCTTCGCGAACAGCAGAACGGTTTTTTTGTTTTTGACGAACAGGTCAGCGTAGCCATCAGCCAGTCCAATGAACAGGAAGCCGCCGACATCGCCGACGAGATCGAGCTGGTGAGGAGCAATGCGCGTCCGGGTGATAAGAACACGCTGGCTGTGCTCTATCGCCAGCATATCCATCGCGAAAAACTGATGGAGGAGCTGGCGGCCTGGGAGATTCCATTCATCGTGATTGGCATGAACGTGATGGAGACTGGGCCTGTCCGCGATTTGCTGGCCCTGGCGCGCAGTGTGGCGAACCCAGGTGACGGTGAAGGGCTTTTTCGCGTATGTACGTTCGTGAAGTTTAATATCGTTGCCGAAGAGCTGAGGGAGAAGCTGGCCGCCGGTGGCAGCCAGAAATCGCTGCGTGGCGTCCTGGAGACGATGGAGTCCGGCCGATTGGTGCTGGCAGCTGTGAAGAGTGCGCGCGAGTTCGTGCAGTCAGAGAAACTCCGTGCCGCAGCGGCGCTTAAATTCCTGGCCCGGGAATTCGGATTGGCTTACGAAGAACCGGCGCTTCACGCCGTGTTGCGGTTCGCCACCACGTGGGAGAAGAAACCGTTTCTGGAAAGTGGATCACTGCAGGAGTTCCTTGACTACCTGAAGTATTTCGATCAGGCCGGCGGTGTGATTCCGCTGTATACCGAAGAGCAGATGGACGAACTGCAGCGCGAGAATCCGGATGCCGTCCAGCTGATGAGCGTACATGCCGCCAAAGGGCTGGAATTTACGCACGTGTGGCTGATGCGTGTGACTTCCAATTCATTTCCTGCCAGCTTCAAGGAAACGCTATTCGAATTCCCAGCTGCTCTGCGAGGGTCGATCGCTGTGGGTGAAGGGAAGGAAGTCCACGAGCAGGAAGAGCGCAGGTTGTTTTACGTGGCCATCACGCGCGCCCGTGACCAGCTCCGCATTGCCACGCGTGCGGGTCGCGGAAAAGACAAGACACCGCCAGGATACATGCGGCCCCTCCTGCTTGATCCCACCTTGAAGGGCGTTTTAACTACGCGTACGGTTAGCGCGCAAGCTGCCGCGCGAAAGAGTGTTGAGGTGTCAAAGCTCGAATCGTGGTTGCGCATGCCTCCCGCGTTTGATACCCACGAGCTGGCGCTCAGCGCAAACGCGGTCCAGAACTATTCCACGTGTCCGATGAAGTTCAAGCTGCTGCGTGACTGGAAGATCCCCGGCGATGCCGCCGCGGCCATGCAGTATGGAAACGCCGTCCACACGGTCCTAAAACACTATTACGATCCTGCGCCCCATGCGCTGGAGATGACCGCTGACGATCTGGTAAAGGCTTTTAAGAGCGAATTTGCCAAGGCTTTCATTGAAGACCAGATGCAGAAGCAGATGTATGAAGACCAGGGCGAAGTCCAGTTGCGCGCGCTGGTGACCGTCGCGCCACGCGGATCGTCTGAGGTGCTGGATACCGAACGCAAGATCAAATTCAACCTGGGTAAGCTGGAGTTGATCGGGCGGATTGACCGTATCGACAGGATCGACGGCAATGCGGTCAAGGTGGTTGACTACAAGACGGGCACTCCCAAAGATGCCCGCTTTGCCGATGACAGCCTGCAGCTCTCGATTTATGCGATGGGCGTGCGCCAGATGGGATTGGAACCGCGCGAACTGGTGCTGCTGAACCTGGCGGACAGCGGCGAGGTGAAGACTCTCCGCACTTCGAAACAATTGGAAACAGCCCAGCAGAAGATTGAAGAAGTGGCAGAAGGAATCGCCGCTGGAGATTTTGAACCTAAGCCCGGATCACATTGCGTGTGGTGCGAATTCAAGAAGCTGTGTCCAGTAACGGAGCAGCGGGTGTTTGTTCCGGTGTCAAGTTTGGAGAAGGCGGCAGGAGCTTAGAGTTATCGATGGTCCCTCGGTCGAACGGAAGTCATGGTCTCGCCGGCGGCAACGCACTGTTATCTTCTTCATCATCAAAATCGAGTGTCAGATTGCGCGTGGTGGTGTCGATGATGTTGATGGGAGGGAGTTCGTCAGTCACGGGCGCACCGAGTTCAGAGAATTTTCTGGCTGACACCATTACACGAGTTTCCAGCGAGCCGACAGCCTTGTTGTACGATTCCACAGCTTTGTCCAACCCGCGACCAACTTGTTCAAAGTGAGTGCCCAGACTCCGCAGTCGATCATGGAGTTCTTTTCCAAGGCTGCTGATCTCTTTGGCGTTGCGAGCGAGCTTTTCCTGGTTCCATCCAAAGGCGATGGCCTTGAGCAGGGCGATGAGAGTGGTGGGCGAAGCTGGAATGACGCGCTGCGTTACCCCAAATTCGATCAGCGTTGGGTCCTGTTCAAGAGCTGCGCTGAAAAAAGTCTCGCCGGGAAGGAACATGACAACAAATTCCGGACTGGCTTCAAACTGCTCCCAATAACCTTTGGAACTGAGCTGCGTGAGATGCGTCCGGACCTGCTGCGCGTGTTGCCTGAGCTTGGCCAGTCGAAGAGCTTCATCCGTGCAGTCAATGGCATCAAGGTAGGCCAGTAGAGGCGTCTTGGCATCGACAACCACGTTCTTGCCGCCGGGAAGCTTGATCACCAGGTCAGGCCGCAGACGGCCGTTGCTGGTGCTGATTGTTTCCTGTTCGGAGAAATCACAATAGGAAAGCATGCCGGCGATCTCAACCACCCGGCGGAGCTGAATTTCTCCCCAGCGTCCTCGGACCGTTGGCGTACGCAAGGCCTTTACCAGATTGCCGGTTTCAGTTTGCAGCTTTTCCTGTGTGCCGATCAGAGAGCGGACCTGTGCGGTGAGGTCGCCATAAGCTTCACTGCGCTCTTTTTCAATCTGCTGGATCTGATTTTCAACTTTTTTCAGCGACTCGCCGATTGGCGCCACCAGGTTGGCAACAGCTTCCTGCCTTAACTTCAGGTCGCCACTGGCCTCGGTTTGAAATCGTTCCAGGCTTGTCCTGGCCAGTTCCAGAAAGGCATGGTTGTTGCTTTTGAGCGCTTCGGCAGAGAGCGCCTGAAAGGCTTCGCGAAGATCGATGGTAGCGCGGTCAAGCAATTCAATTTTTTCGTCATTGGCTTTGCGCACATGCTCGAGCGTGGCTTCCAGGGTAGCGCGACGGTTGCTGAGATCGGCATTCGCGCTGGACAGCTTCTGGGCTTCTGCGCGAGAGAGGTTTAAATCATTCTGGACCGCGGAAAGACGAACATCAAGGACCTGCGAACGGGATCGAGCTAGCAGCCATGAGATCAGATAACCAATGGCGGCGCCGAAGATGATGAATGCGATAGAGGAGAAAACCATATCTCATCAGCGATTCTATTATGTCCGCTGACGCAGTGCGATTCTTTCGTATTTCTTGGTGTCGAGCGCTTTTCTTCATCCCGAGCAAAGCGAGGGATCGCTACCCGCTCCAAGCATTCCCCCGAAGAGTCGACTCCGCATCAGCCGCGACGCGTAAAGAGTGTCATGAACCCTCATGCTCTTCGGCGCGAATGGTAACGTCGCGAATGGTAACTTTACGTTGCGATCAAAGGAGAATCCATTCCAGGCAGGATTGCGAACGGAGAATACGGGAGCAGGATTATTGCGGTGATGGAGAGTCTTGCCGGACAAAACTAAGGGGAGCGCTTTCGCGTTCCCCCTGGTTTTTTGATTGAAGAGCCAGTTATTTCTTCTTGGCTTTCTTCTTTGCCTTTTTCTTAGTTGCCATGTTTCTATTCTCCCTTTCCATTTTTCATGGATGTGCGGTTAATTAAGTGAAAAACCGCAATTGATGATTGTATAGATTCATCCAATTTCGAAGTCAAGCAAAAAATGCAGGCGATGTTGCCCGATGATCGACGGGGAGACATCGATTGGGATGATCAGTGCATCGGCGGGAAACCTTTTTGCGCGACGACGCGCAGCAAGAAACCCGAAAAAGCATCGTGCCATGCGTGTGCCATCATGGCCGGGCGCAAACTCTTTGTGACGTGAGCAAGAATTCCGAACATGGCGCCGAAGACTGCAATGAGCACCATGCGGCGAGTACCTTCGTAACCGTGACCGCCTCCGAAAATGATGGCGGAAGACACAAGGCCGACATAAACGTTGCCGCTGAGGATGCCAATTTGCTGTTGGAGATATCCGCGAAAGATAATTTCCTCCACGAATCCCGCGGTGCAACTGAGAGCAACCCAGACGATGAGACCAATTCCGCTTTGTGGGGCCAGCATCTGCGCCAGACGTTTGGCATCTTCCACATGGGCCCCTTTGGAAAGGCCCAGAGCATACCCGAGACCCGCAAGAACCAGGGATGCAGCAATCCAGAAACCCGCGGCAATCAGCACGTCAATGAAGAACGCCTCAGCTGTGGGCCATTTGCCTCCAATGAGGTCGCGAATTTTCTTCTTATGCAGGCGCAGGCCAAACGCGATCAGGCCAAGAAGAATGAACTCAATGGCAATGGTGAACGAATACTGAATGATGCGCGCCTTTTCCGTGACCGAGCTCAGATCATGCGCAGAAAGCCTGGAAGTGAAGCGGGCTGTAACATAGGAATTCAGCAGCAGGACAATGATAATCAACACTGTATGCCAGATTGGCGCCAGGAGCTTGTGAGCAGACTGATCGGGAATTACAGGCAAGGATGAAGCTGGCTGACCCGAAGTGGGGTCAAAAGCCACCGGGGCCGATTGAGATTCATTTGTCATAGATTGTGGAGCGCATTCGCGCTCACCCTCATCTTATAATGAAAGGTTTGCAATCGCACTAAGGGAGATTTTATGGAAGACGTGGTCATTATCAGCGGGGTGCGTACGCCCATCGCAAAGTTCCAGGGGGCACTGGAAAGTTTTTCTGCGCCGCAGCTTGGCGCCATCGCCGTGCGTGAGTCAGTCAAACGGGCCAAGATCAAACCAGAGCAGGTGGATGAATGCATCATGGGTCTGGTGGTGGCTGCCGGACTGGGGCAGAATCCGGCACGGCAAGCAGCTTTGAATGGCGGTCTGGCTCCCGAAGTGGGCGCGATGACCATCAACAAGGTATGCGGGTCAGGACTAAAAGCCGTGGCCCTGGCAACGCAAGCCATCCAGACCGGCAACGCCGAGATTGTGGTGGCGGGCGGCATGGAGTCAATGACCAATGCACCTTATCTACTCCCGCAGGCACGCAAAGGTTACAGGCTGGGCAACTCACAAATCGTCGATTCCGTGGTGAACGATGGCTTGTGGGACATTTACAACAACTATCACATGGGCATGACGGGTGAGAACGTGGCCGAGAAGTACGGCGTTACGCGCGCTCAGATGGATGAGTATGCCGTGAACTCACATCGCAAGGCAGTGCAAGCCTGGAGCGAATGCCGCTTCAAGAGCCAGGTGGTGCCCGTAGAGCTGCCCGCGAAGAAGAAGGGCGAAGCGCCAGTGATCTTTGATAAAGACGAAGGACCACGTGCAGATACCACGGCACAAGCCCTGGGAAATCTGAAACCGGTATTCAAGAAAGATGGAACGGTCACCGCAGGCAACGCTTCCACCATGAATGACGGATCGGCGGCGGTTGTAGTCACGTCGGCCGCGAACGCAAAGAAACTCGGCGCCGATGCGATGGTTCATGTTGTGGCGCAGGCGACCAGCGGCGTGGCCCCGGAATGGGTGATGATGGCCCCTGTGGATGGCATTCGCAAAATCTGGGCCAAGACAGGATGGAAACCGGACGAAGTGGATCTGTATGAAATTAACGAAGCATTTGCGGTGCAGTCGGTGGCGGTGATCAAGGAGCTTGGGATTGATCCCGAAAAGGTCAATGTGAATGGTGGAGCGGTAGCCCTGGGACATCCGATCGGAGCCAGTGGCTGTCGCGTGCTGGTTACATTGATGTATGAACTGATCCGCCGAAACGGCAAGCGAGGCATCGCAGCATTGTGCCTGGGCGGCGGTAATTCAGTGGCGTTGGCAGTTGAACGGCGCTAGGTTTTTTATTCACACGAAAAAGCCGCGACGGTTGATCCGTTCGCGGCATTTTTGTTTTGAAAAGTAGAGGCTAGCCGCCAGATTCATCCACCAGCATCTTATGCAGCCGGCGATAGAGATGCTGGATGGTTTCATAGAGCTCCGAGACACCCAGCGTGAATTGGTTGATGCTGGTGGAATCAATGTCAGCCGTGACATTGTGGGCGAGCTTTCCCAGCATCTGCATGCGTTCGCCTTCGAGCTGCGGGAGGACCTCAAACGGGTCACCGCCCCTGCTCTGCAGGTCCACCCATTGCTGCAGGGTCCATGAGGTCTGGCGTATGTGGCCGATCGCGTCATGAAACTGGGCGAGCAAACGGGGATCCACGCGTTCTTTTACCAGTTCCTGCTCCAGGCCGTTAAGATCATTGACGGATTCAGAAATACGTTGCGAAAGAGAATTCATATTGGATTCTGCCGCTGGAGCCGTGGCGGCGGATGTTGAAGCGGGAATGCGTACTGAAGCTCCGGTAAAGTTTGTGGTAATCGGCCGTGGTGGCGTTGTCAATGGAGCGGGCCTGCGAATCGGATCTTCCGGCACGATCACGCGCTGTTCTTTGGGGCGCATGTCCTGGTTGCCGGCTAGTGTGCCCACCAGAAATTCCAGCTTTTGCTGGTCTTCTGACGCGAGGTGAAGAAACTCCAACCCCATGCCGACGGCGTGATGTGATGCTTTGACGCGGGCCCGCCCGCGAATGAGGGTGTCAGCCACCTTGATGGTAAATACCATTTCATTGCCCACGGGCTCGGGTGAGTGGCTTTCCACATAGCAGCCCTCAAGGCTGATGTCGGTCAGGTTGCCGAATATTGCGGGTACACCTTCACTACGCCGCATTTCCACGCCGCCCTTGCAGTGATACCGCGTCGACTTTCTTCTGCTGGATGGCATTTCGTACATATGGCTCCTAGATGCCCGCACCTGCTGCAAAACTCCGACTTACCATGATCGTCCAGCCCGTGCCTTGCCTGCTGAGGGAGTTGACCTGACAGTTCATCGCATCCCGATCTTTCAGTTCCGGCACAGGAAGAGACTTCGATAGTACTTTCAATGCCACGTGGATTCAATGGAAACATACACTTCGGTAACTGAGGTCGGTGGGGAATCACCTCGGTAGAACCCAGCTATCCGTGCGATCAGGGCAGGTTTTTGCCAGGATCCACGGAATACTTACTGAAACAGCTCAGGTCTTGCTAAAATCCTGCCAGGCAAAGGAAAAGAGAAACCATGCTCTTCAAAACGCAGAGCGCTGCGGTGTATGGAATTGACGCCAACATCATTGAAGTGGAAGTGGATGTCAGCCCTAACCGCCAGCCGGAAGACAACTTTCAGACCGTTGGCCTGCCGGACGCTGCCGTCCGCGAAAGCCGCCAGCGGATTCGGGCTGCCCTGCGCAACTGCGGTTATGAAGTTCCGCCAACAACCATCACCATTAATCTGGCCCCAGCCGATATCAAGAAGGAAGGTTCTGGTTTCGATCTGCCGATGGCCATGGGCATCCTTGGCGCTTATGGCGGGCTGATCAAAAAGGAACTGACCGAATACGTGATGGTCGGCGAACTCTCGCTGGATGGTGGCTTGCGTGGCGTGCGCGGCGCTCTGCCCATTGCCGTGGCGGCGCGGGCGAAAAAGATCCCGAACCTGATTGTGCCGGAGGTGAATGCGCGTGAAGCAGCGCTGGTGGCCGGCGTGAATGTTTATCCGGTTAAATCACTGGTGGAAGTGGTGAACCTGCTTAATAGCGGCAACGGTATCCAGCCCATGAAGGTTGACACGCAACAGATGCTGGGCGGTGAGATTGTCTCTGCCGCGGACTTCAAGGAAGTTCGCGGACAATTCACTGCCAAACGAGCACTGGAGATTGCCAGTGCGGGCGGACACAACATTCTGATGATTGGCCCTCCCGGTTCAGGCAAGACCATGCTTGCAAAGCGCGTCCCTGGAATCCTTCCTCCGCTTACCTTTGAAGAGGCGCTCGAGACCACCAAGATTCATAGCGTGGCCGGAGTGCTGGACGCGACCTCGGGACTCGTCGGCATCAGGCCATTTCGCGCTCCTCACCACACCATCTCAGACGCTGGCTTGATTGGCGGCGGAATTATTCCCCGGCCAGGCGAGGTGTCACTGGCGCACAACGGCGTCTTATTCCTTGACGAGCTTCCGGAATTTCCACGCAATGTGCTTGAAGTAATGCGCCAGCCTCTGGAGGACGGCAATGTATGCATTGCGCGAGCTTCCATGTCACTTACATTTCCAGCGAGATTCATGCTGGCGGCGGCTATGAATCCGTGTCCTTGTGGCTATCACGGATCGGCGCAGCGTGAATGCCCGTGCTCACCGCAGATGATTCAACGTTACGTGTCCAAAATTTCAGGGCCGCTGATGGATCGCATCGACATTCATATCGATGTGCCTGCCGTGAACTACAAGGAACTGCGCAGTAGTGACAGCAAGATTGAAAGCTCAGCCCAGATTCGTGAGCGCGTGATCCGCGCCCGCGAAATTCAGCTCAACCGCTTTGCCGCAGCCGGAGAACGGGTCTACTGTAACGCTCAGATGGGCGCCCGGCAGATTCGCACCTATTGCGATCTCGGTACCGATAGTGAGCGCATGCTGGAACGAGCCATGCAACAGCAGGGACTCAGCGCCCGCGCACATGATCGCATTTTGAAAGTCGCAAGAACCATCGCCGACCTGGATGCTTCGCCGGAGATCGAGAGCAAGCATATCGCTGAGGCCATACAGTATCGAACACTGGATCGAACTTACTGGGCCTGAGTTGCCGCGCGGGTTCCGGTAAAATATCCGGGACCGCATTGAAAGGAAGGAAACCAGCACATGTCAGCTCCGCAGCTCACGCCTGACCAGGCTAAATTCTTGTTTGCCGTTAACATTCAAATCATCAAAAACGAACACGCCACAACGAAAAAGGTCATTGAGGCCATTCCTCTCGATAAAGGCGACTACCGCCCTGACAGCGTTGCCAAGTCCGCGCTGGAACTGGCGTGGCATATCGTTGCAGCGGAAAAGAGATTCCTGGCGGGTATTCCTACCGGCAAATTGGATTTCACGCCGATCAATCGTCCGGATAACATTCAGAACTCCGCTGACATTGCCGCCTGGTATGAGGAAACATTCAAAGCAAACCTTGCCGCGCTTGAGGCCGCCAGCGGCGAACAGCTTGCCAGGCTTATTGATTTCCGTGGTATGTTCCAGCTTCCCGCGGTTGGATTTCTGACATTGTCACAGAACCATTCCATCCATCATCGGGGACAGCTTTCCACTTACCTTCGTCCCATGGGCGCCAAAGTTCCGGCGATCTATGGTGAAAGCTATGACACCACCCAGGCAAGGCTCGCGAAGGAAGCGCAAGCCAGCTAACTTCTTTTTTGGATCATTGCATCGTTACCCATCTTCAATTTGAAGTTCGGCATTTTGAAGGTCTTCACATTGAAGATCGTCATTTTGAAGATCGGCATCCTTGAAGATGGGTAACGTGTTCTAAGAAGCGTTCCATCTACCCCGCCGCGGCCAGCTCATACAAATATTCCACAAAGCTCATCACCGCGCCGTCCATTCCCTGGACCTTCGCATTGCTCGACTCAATCACATAGTATTCATTCGGCGCATGCGCTCCACTACCATGGCCAAGACCAAAGTGTCCTGCGGGCAGGTGAAGTGGGTCGCCGGTAAACACATAGCCTGGCCATGAGCCTGCATTTCGCGGCAGCATCACGGGATCAATCCCGCCACGTTTCAACACCGACTTCTGCGCATTGATCAAGGCAGCGTTTGCCGGTGTGCTGGTGGGATCATAGCCGCCGGTCATGTTCACCTCAATATCGCTGAAGCCCTTCTTTGCCAGATGAGACTTCAAGGCAGCGAGCGCTTCGTCTGCCTTCATGTCCGGCACCAGGCGCATGTCGATCTTCGCTACGGCACGATGCGGCAATACCGTTTTTCCGCCGGGACCGGTATAGCCGCCGACCAGGCCTTCGATATTTACCGTTGGCTTCGACATCAACAACTCCAGCGATTCTTCAAAGCTCACATCATGCACCCAGTGTTCGACGCCCAGGGATTTCTTCGCGCCGGCTTCGTCGATACGCTTGGCAGCGGTGGCAATCATTGCCTTCTCTTCCGGCGATATGGGACGCGCCTTATCGGCAAAGCCGGGTATCGCCGGATCATTGCCGTCGGCCGAGACCAGTGTGTTCAATGCCTGCACCAGATGCCATGCCGGGGAATCGAGCCGGGCCTTGTTGCTGGAGTGAACGTCAGCTTTCGGTCCGCGTCCCCATTTTTCGCCACTCGATACCAATTCCAACTCGACTACGCCCTTGGCGCCGAGCGTGATCGTAACCTGGCCATCCGGGGCCTGCGTTGCTGCCGGCATAAATATTCCGGCACACTTTTTTAATGCCGCCAGCGTTTCCGGACGCCGCACAATCTGCGGGAAATGCGGTGAGCCGATCTCTTCTTCGCCTTCGGCCACAAACACAAAGTTCACTGGAGGCTTGCGTCCTGAATCTTTGATTGCGTGCAGCGCAGCCAGAAACGATGCTTCCGGCCCCTTCTGATTCACGGCTCCGCGACCGACCACACACTTTCCAAATCCTGGCTTGTCCACCAGCCGCGCTTCAAACGGCGGCGACGACCACTCCGAAGGATCAACCTGCTTTACGTCATACATGAAATACAAGCCAAAGGTTTTTGGCGCTCCGGCATCCAGCGTGGCAAAGACGCCGGGCTGTCCGTCGGTGGGGACCTTGCTCACGGACTGGAAGCCTGCTTCCCGCAGCATCTGCATCATCAGTTCGCAACCTTCATTCATGCCGCGATTTTCAGCGGCAATCGAAGGCTGGCGAATCCATGTCTGTAGCCGTTCCACTGCCTGCGTATGGTTCTTCTCAATCTGAGCGCGGATGGGAGCAAGATCGCTTTGACCAGCAGCCTGCGCGTACGCCGAAGCGTCAAAGCCGGAGAAAAATTCGCCGGCGGCCCAGCGCGGGGCGGCCATCATGGCAGCGGTGGCGCCTGCGGTGGTGAGAAATTTGCGACGATCGAATATGTTCCTTAAGTCTTTCTCGGCATCTTGGTTGGTTTCTTTCGACATGTTTTGCTCTCCTGGCTCAGGTTTGGCTGCCAAAAATCCAGCTTCTCTGGAGTTATTAACCGGGCAGGTTACCATAGGGTATTGCCTGTAGGTTTTTGGTGGCCTGGCGCATGACTTGCAGTAATATACGGTTCACTGGCCGGAAGTTCTATAGTTCCCATAGCTTTAAATTTCAAAAGCCTACTTCGCAGCACCCTATGCCTCAAGTTGGAACTGAGCGTGGTCGCAGGAGCTCTCGTGTCCTTGTGTCACTTGCTCTGGCTGTTTCCGGCCAGAAGAGTGATGGTTCGCACGTAAGCGGATCGGCCGAGACCATCCTGGTAAATCGTCATGGAGCCAGAATTCGCTCCACCGTGCCGCTGGAGCCGCGTATGGAAGTCCGCGTCGCCATGCTCGCGCCTTATAAATGGCGAGTCGGCCAGGTGGTGTGGGCAGATTCGCATGACAGCGAATATGGCATTGAGCTGCATCGGCCGGAAAACTTCTGGGGAATCTACTTCCCGCCGGAAGACTGGGAATTGGGTGTGCCTGCCGTAACCGTATACGGCGGCACGGAAATCCAGGGAGCTTCACAACCCCGAAGCGCGCAAACCAAAGCACCGGAAACTTCGTCTGAACCAAATGCTCTCCAGGTACCGGAAGGCGGCACCATCGCAATTCTGCGCGGCGTTGCCAGTAACGGCATACCTTTCCAGGAGCGCGACCTCATCCTTCCCGTGGGTGAACGCAATGCGACAATGCTGATAGGTCCCATGGTGGAACTTGGCCAGAAGTTGAGCGTCATCTTCAGCAAGAGCTGCACGGAAACAGCCACCGTGACGGCTGTTTCACACAGTCGCGAATACGACCGTTGGCGCATATGGATGGAATTCTCCCGCATTAAGCTGGCAGCCAGAATGGACAGCTAGGCTTTCTCCTCTCGTAGCAAGGGGAATTTTTTCCTTCTTAAGCCCGCACTCCGCTTATACTCTTGCGTTCGCAATTTTCTTTCCTGACAAACGATTCATCCCAAGGAGTTTTCCGTGAAGCTGAAGCGGTCTTTCGCCCTGATCATTTTCGTCATCGCAAGTCTGACTCTCATTGCTCAGACCGCGCCCAAGCCGGTTCTTAAACCGGTGTATGTCCGCGCCGGACGGCTTTTTGACGCGACGTCCGACAATGTTCGGGAAAATGTTGTCATCACTATCCTTGGCGACCGCATCCAGAGTGTCGGGCCTGCAGGTTCGGTCAGCATCCCAGCAGGCGCCGTCGTGATTGATCTTTCACATGAGACCGTGCTTCCAGGCCTGATCGATTGCCACACGCACCTGGGCGCGCGTGCTGATCGTTACGAAGAAATCTATCGCTTCAAGGACACGCCTTTTCAATCCGCTTTTGCCGGTGTGGTGAATGCCCGCAAAACCCTGGAAGCCGGTTTCACTTCGGTGCGCGACGTCGGCTCTGAGCCTTTTCTTGCTGTCGATCTGCGCAACTCGATCAATGAAGGCTTCATACCCGGTCCACGGATCGTGGCCAGCGGCCCAGGGATTTCGATTACAGGCGGCCACGGCGATCTGAATAACTATTCCCCGCAAACGCGTGTCAGCATGTTTCCCGCGGAGCGCGATTTTGCCATCGCCGACGGCGTTGACCAGATCCGCCACGTGGTACGTGCGCAGGTGAAGTACGGCGTGGATGTAATTAAGATTCTGGCCACAGGTGGCGTCCTTTCCAAGGGCGATAGCCCGGGCGCTCCGCAGTTCACGTTCGAAGAACTCAAGGCAGCGGCGGATGAAGCCCACATGGCAGGCAGGAAGATTGCCGCGCACGCCCATGGCACGCAAGGCATCAAAAATGCCATCCTCGCCGGCATTGATTCCATCGAGCACGCGAGCCTGATCGACGATGAAGGCATCCGCCTGGCCAAAGAACACGGAACTTACCTTGACATGGACATCTACAACGACGATTACATCCTGGGCAAAGCCATCGAGTTCGGATTGCCCAAAGAGAACGTCGAAAAAGAAAAGATGATTGGCCGCTTGCAACGTGAAAATTTCGAACGCGCGGTCAAAGCCGGAGCCAAGATGGCATTTGGCACTGACGCCGGAGTTTATCCGCACGGTGACAATGCAAAGCAGTTTTTCTATATGGTGAAATTTGGCATGACCCCTGCGCAGGCAATCCGTGCTGCCACCAGCAATGCTGCCGATCTCATTGGCCGTGCCAGGGACGTGGGCACAGTGGAAGCCGGCAAATTCGCCGACCTTATCGCCGTGACCTCGGATCCATTGCAGGACGTCCGCGCACTGGAAAACGTAAGCTTCGTCATGAAGGGCGGCGTTGTGGTGAAGGACGCGACGGTTAGCAAAGCGACGCGGTAGCGCGCCGGGTAGATCGACAATAGACTGATTGACCCAGGTCTTCGTCAAGGCCTAACCCTCCCGATCTTGGCGAGGACGGCGATCGGCGTGTCCGCGCTTCCGGAAAAATTGTCTACAATCTTTGATCAGGAGGCAGCAATGCGCCCGACCATTTTTTTCGTCATTTTTCTTTGTTCATCGTGTTGGCTGGTGGCACAGGGCTCCCAGGACCGGCCAGCGCCGGAAAAGACCCAGGTCCAGACTCGAAGCGCCTCATCGTCGCTCAGCGACGACGATATAACCGCAATGCGTGAAGATATTGCCCGCATGCGGGGGATCGTGGCACAAATGGAAACCAATCTGGCATTTGTTGACACCACGCAATCGCCCTTAAAGCACCAGTTCCAGCTGGAAATCGATATGTGGAACACCGTGATCAAAGAAATGGAGCGCCGGCTCAGGCCCCGTGCCAAATAGGCCGGCGCCGTACGACCGGCGAAATACCGGCTGATTTGCGGCTCATATTCGCGGCCATCGAGGTACAATGTCCCGCACAACGTCATGCCTTGCTTCTCTTGTGCCGAGAATCAAGGTGCATGGAGAAGGGGACCGCTCGCCTGTAATTTGACATGACCCAATCGGGATCTGGGCCGGAACAGAGGCGCTGGAGCCGTCATAAGATTGACGTGCGCCTGAAAGCCTCCTGCAAGCTGGACGGCAAGCCAATCACAATGTTTGGACGGGCCAACACGCTCAGCCAGGGTGGAATCGGCGCGTATATACCGCATACTCTGGCCATTGGAACCAGCCTTCTCCTTGAGCTTACGTTTCCTTATTCTTCCGCCGAAGTGAAGATCAAAGCCGTGGTCAGGAGCTGCGAAGGGTTCCGCTATGGACTGGAATTCATGGATCTCCGCGACGAGTTGCGTACCCTCATCGTAGCCAATTGCAATGCCTCGCCCTTATTACAGTAGATTTCGCCGCCCGATGTATTTAGGTTTGCGGCCTTACATACTGAAGTCGGTCATTGCATACAGAGATTTAGACGGGTACACTGCTGCTCACAGTATCCGCACCCGGGTGTTGCATTCTGAACTTTCATTCCTGACGGCATAAGAGAGTCGCAAGCGCCTTTGTGCAAACCCTTTGGAGTTCTCCCCCAATGTGCAAGAAAATCTGGACCACCATTTTGGTGGCTGTATTGTTTTCCTTACCCCTCGCGGCCCAGTCAGTTACCACCGGTAGAAGCACGCGTCCGAAAATCCGCACCGTAACGGCGTTTATTCACCTTGACCGGAAAAACTATCGCGAACAGGTCAACCTCGCGCTGCATGCCCTTCACATTATTCAGGACCAGCTCACCGGCGTCGGCTATGAAGTGGAGACCATCCGCATCAGCAGCCAGCCATTCACGCAGATTGTCCGCGGCCTTTCCCCCGCTCAGGCGCTGAGTTTCTTTCGCGACTATGACAAGCTGGCCCAGCAGGAAGGTTTTACTCCTGATATCGGTCCGGCGATGCTGCGCGATTCGGATGATTCCACGCAGGCTGAACTGCTGGCCCAGATCATTGCCGGCACTCAGACCATCAACGGCTTTGTGGTGGTCGGGGATGCAGAGGGGATCCACTGGAACGGAATACACGCCGCTGCTCGCGCAATCAAGTATCTGGAAGATCATACTGACCGGGGAGAAGGGAACTTTCGCTTCGCCGCAGGTTCATTCGCACCCGCGAACGCTCCGTTTTTCCCGGTTTCGTCCGCGCAAAGCCCCGTGCGAGGCTTTGCCATTGGGCTGGAATCGGCCGGCATAGTGAACCAGGTTTTTTCGTCGGCGGGCGGAGATCTGGTGGCTGCAGGTGAGCAGCTTACCTCCAAGCTCGGGGCCGAGGCCGCGCAGGTTGAGAAGATTGCCCGCCAGATGGAAAAGCAGACCGGGTTTACCTACTTTGGCATCGATCTCACGCCGGTTCCGCTGAAAGATGTCTCCATTGGCGCCGCGATTGAGGCGCTCCTGGGTGGGCCCATCGGTTCGCCGGGTACCTTGAGCGTGACATATACCATTACCTCCGCCTTGAAACGTATCCCTGTTCTGCAAACCGGTTACAGCGGCCTCATGCTTCCCGTACTGGAGGATTCAGCCCTCGCCCGGCGATGGGAAGCGGGAAGAATCAATCGCGACGCGTTGCTTTCGTACTCGGCGGTGTGCAGTGCGGGACTGGATGCCATTCCGCTGCCGGGCGACGTTTCGTCGCAGGAACTGGAAAACATCATTGCCGATGTTGCAAGTCTCTCCGTGAAGTGGCATAAGCCACTCTCAGCAAGACTGCTGCCTGCGCCGGGGAAAAAAGTTGGTGAGATGACGGATTTCACCAGCCAATACCTGGTGAACATCAGAATTCGATAGCACGATTAGTTGAAGCGGGCTTTCATCTTTGCGCGGCATCTCGGTCAGGCGTAGAATCAACTTGTCGTTATGACTTCGACAAATATAGCAATCGCCCTTGTGGTCGTCGTTGTAGGGCTATCGATCCGCCTGCTCCTGATGGGAACTTCTGCTGCGCGTCTAGGATTTCTTCCCCAGAAGTGGCAGC
>Ga0207127_10073_pt1 | contig 24150 bp, 17 predicted proteins | sample Alteio_BWMinHeat_17_FD_153574 | JGI IMG/M metagenome (GOLD analysis project Ga0207127, IMG submission 153574) | Enriched cells from forest soil in Barre Woods Harvard Forest LTER site, Petersham, Massachusetts, United States -... | ecosystem: Environmental > Terrestrial > Soil > Temperate forest >...
GCCTCTCCAGTAAGCGAAATGCCGGCCGATGCAAACGCGTATTCTTAACTGATATTCTATGAGCGTTCATGAACGGCATTCACACGCCGGGCTTTGCGTCCTAATTGCCGGCAAGGATTTCGAAGGAGCTCATGGCCGCACTGATTGATGCCATTAATATCAAGCGCAAGATGTTTTTTGAGTTAGACGGCACGCCGTTCCACTGCCTTGACGTGGAGGTAAACACTCCAACCGCCCGCGGTGGCCAGACGCTGGTCCGCCTGAAGATGCGCAATCTCCTCACTCGCGCCGTCTTTGATAAGACCTTTAAGGCCAGCGACAAGTTTAAGGAACCTGACCTGGAAATGGTCCCTGCGTCTTTTTTGTATAGCGACGCGGACGGTTTCTACTTCATGGACCAGGAGAGCTTTGAAACACTCACTCTGTCGCAGGAGATGATCGGCGATGCCCAGGATTTTCTGGCGGAGGGGCTGGTGATTCAGGTGCACAAGTACAACGGCAATCCCATCGGCTTGCAACTGCCTCCACACGTGGAACTGGTGGTGAAACAAACGGAGCCCGGCGTGCGCGGCGATTCCTCCGGCGGCAACGTGACCAAGCCTGCCACGCTGGAAACCGGTATTGAAATCCGCGTTCCCCTTTTCATTAAAGAAGGCGAAAAGGTAAAAGTGTCAACGGAAACACGCGAATTCGTCAGTAGGGCATAGTATTTTTGCTGAATAGTTTGTGCTGGAAGCGTAGTTCATTCGATAACCTATACACATTTCCACCCACCCAGCTATAGGTTATAGATCGAATCTATCCAAAACTACTGCCATAGTAATCATTTTTTTGAATCTTCTCCGAAACTGCCACGCAGTCCAACCTAAATTCCATTTACAGTGCTGCCGGATTTACACCGCTGCCTCAAGCGGTGCCTCCAGGGTACGTGGGCAGCATTTTTCAATGCAAGAAAGGTACGGCGCGATATGCGAAGACTCAGTTCGTTGTTAGCAGCACTATCAGTCATTTGTGTGGTCGTCTCCATCACGAATGCTCAAGTTAAAAATTCACATTCCGAGCCAGCGGCGAGCGGCGACCAAAGCACATTGAGTCCCAGACAGATAACGCCTGGGAACACTTCCGCTACTTCGCCCACCAGTCAGTCAAATCCTTCCGGAAACCCAGCAACTGGAACCACGCTTGGTCCACCGTCGACAGCTTCACTACCAATCATTAGCGGAGATCACACTTTTACTGCGGCAACCGCCTTCGTTGCCGATGGGTCAAGAGCACAAGCTGATGTGCCAACGTATGCCATCTATCGTTTCTTCTTCCTAAACATGGCCTTGCTTGAGGACGCGGCGGCCCGCGACGAGCACAATGGAAAACCTCAACAGGCCTCGCTTTGGCGCACACACGAACAGAGAGCCGCCAACCTTTCAGAAGCTGAAGGCGCGATGGTGAAGGAACTGGCTTTTCAGTGCAACCTGGCGGTGAAAGACGAAGACACAAAAATCCAGGCGGCTATCAGTAATTTTCGCTCACAAACGGGAGGCGACCGCACTGTACCGCCACCACCGGAACTTCCGGCAATGGGCGATGAGCGCAAGGCGATCATCAACGCTCACATCGAGAAGATCCACGAAGTCCTGGGAGAGTCGTCATTCCAGAAGCTGGATAGCTACGTTCACGCGACATTCAAACCGCAGGTGATCACGCCGCAAACACAGGCATCTCCATCCCCGAACGCCAAGAAGGAGGAGCAATGAGCAATCGTTTGATCTACCTTGCCCTTCTGTTCATGCTTGCGCTGATGATCCCGAAGGAAGCGCACGCCCAGGTGCTGGTCTTTTCCCATACCAACATTGAGAGCGAAACTCTCCTTCCAGCGTGTGGAAGCGAAATGCAAGATCCTTTTACCGAACTGGACTACCCGTTTGCAGATGCGTTTTGTCAGCTGATACAGAACGGTGTAGTTATCCAAAGCTGGAATTGCTTTGCTAATCCAACGGCAATCTGCGCGCCTGCCGGGAACACGGACCTTCCCTCACAGCTCGGCGCAAACTACCAAACCACAGGGCGGCATGGACTGGTGTTTGCCGAGATAGCTGGTGGTTGCAACCTGGGAACGGTTTTTCTGAACCCTTGTTATTGGGATCCACTAAATTATGGGACGTTCGCGGATCGGCCTCCATTTGCTCCCAACATCACTGACATTGGATTCATTCAACCCAGGGGAGGTCTGGAAACTTTCACAGGGCCGAGCACTGCGAACAGCAACAATTTTTTGATTGGAAATTCAGCCGAGACCCCGTTTACCGTGCCATTGGTTAACCCGCCCGGGCATTCTGGCTTACCCAAGGACTCTGTTACGTTTACTGCGGACAGGACCGTTGATTGGACGTTTGAGGGCGTGGGAACCACTGTTCCATCAACACCGTTCCGTGGAACAACTATCGTGTACCACGCGCCCGCCAACGTGGCAGGGGACCAACTGGATGTCTTGCATGCCTGCGATTTGAATCGCGCCACGCACGGCGCCATTTGCGCGCCAGTCAGAATCCGAACCCTCGCTCTCGATGTGTCCATCTCCGGACCGGTAGAGTTGTTCCCATCGCAACAACATGACTACCTAGCGAGCGTTTTCGCCGGTCCACCGGCCATACCGGTCAGCCAGGCAGTTACGTGGTCCATCGTGAGCGACCCGTCCGGCTTGGCAACTCTCGACGCTCAAAGCGGCCACTTCACCGCTCCGCCGCTGGCCCAGGTTGTGTTTCCCCTGGACATCACGATCAAAGCCACGAGTAATCTCGATACCTCACGATCTGCAACGCTGCTTGTGCACATCCCTGTAACCACAATCAAGGTCAACGACCCTATTACGTCAACCCCGTTTGTGATTACACCCACTGGAACGGTATTTCTGGCAACACCTAACGCTACGCTCGATTTCTCGGCCACCGTGAACGGGCCAATTTTGAGCGAAGATCGCGTACCCAGATGGAAGCCGATAAAGTTTAATCCGGTATTTAACACCCAGGGAGACGGCACGATCGATCAAAATGGGGTGTATACCTTCCCTAACAATCCAGTAATCCTAAAGCTTGAAAGAATCGCTGTGATTGCCTGTGTGGGAGGACAACCCGACGCGTCGTTTACTATCTTCACTGATGAAATCTGCGACACGTATATTCTGCAGGCGGCGCCGGCAACCACTATCAGCAGCCCACCTATCATCGTCAATTCGGGTGAAACAACAATAATCGCGATCACGGGAACGGGATTTAACGCGTCGCCCACTGTCACTTTTGGCGATCCGAACATAACCGCCGTGGTTAACTCAACCAGCACTCCGGACCCGACAACCGGCAGCACGACAATCAGCGCCACCGTCACCGCGCCTCCGGTCCCGTCGACCGACAATACCACGCTGAATGTAACGTCAACTTTGCCGCCCCCAGCGGTTCCGGCAACGCAGGCTTTCAGGGCACGAGCAGTTAATCTAACTCCGGCCGTAACTCCCGGAGCAGCCACGGTGCTTATATCCGGTTCTCAGCAGTTCATAGGCACTCTGGCATGCCAGACGTTTGGTGGGCAAACGTGCTTTGTTCCGCAGACGTTCACCTGTTCAATTTCTCCGACGGTCGGCACGATGAATGCTTCGACGTGCCTGTACACGGCGCCGGCATCGGTAGCGACGGCATCAACCGTTACAGGTCAGGCATGCTCAACCTTCGGAGGGCGATGTGCTGCCTTCTCGATCAACCTTGTGCCTGTGACAGTGGCAGTGAGCCCGGCGGCTATTTCTCTGAACGCCGGACAAACACAACAATTCACTTCGACGGTTACGAATGCTCCGAATAACAATCAGGGCACCACATGGTCAATCAGCCCAGCGGCTGGGTCAATCAGCGCGACCGGCTTCTACACGGCGCCTTCGGTTCTCACGTCGCCGCAAACCGTAACGGTGACGGGGTGCAGCGTTGTGGATCCATCGCGCTGCTCCACAGCAACCGTCAGCCTGGTCATACCGGACTTTGCCTTGTCGGTCTCGCCGGGGAACCAGACAATTGCCGTCGCTTTCCAAACTCCGTTCAATGTGTCTGTGACGCCGTCCGGACTCTTTGCCGGTAACGTGGCACTGAGTGCGACGGTCCCATCGGGCATTGGACTGACTGCCAACTTTGCTCCCGCTGTGATTGCCGGCTCTGGTACTTCAAGCCTTCAGTTCCAGCTAACGAGCAGCACGCCCGCAGGCACCTACCCCGTCACTGTCACAGCTACAAGCGGGGGCCTGGTGCATTCCGTACAAATCACAGTCACGGTGGTGATTGCCAGTCTCGCCCTGACAGTAGACCCGCCGAAGAGTACATTGGGCGGCCAGACTGTGGTCTTTAACTTTAACGTCACAAACAACAACTTCTTTGGCGCAGTCTCGGTCAATGTGACCGGTGTTCCTGCCGGAATCAGCTACTTCCAGGTTCCGGGAACATTCTTTGGAGGAGGCCCTGGAACGGTGACAATGACCGTTCCAGCAGGATTTGCGCCGGGAACCTACCCTCTAACGTTGACCGCGTCTGGCGCGGGGTTGACCGCGACCGCGAACACATCGCTGATTGTTCAAAGCCCGCCGCCACCACCGCCACCACCAGACCCGCCGCCGCCCAGGCCGTGCGGGACAAGAATATGCATTGACCAACCCTAGGCAGGCGCTTAGCTTGTCTGGATGTAAACCAAAGAGCGCGCAGGAATTTTCCTTCGCGCTCTTTTCTGTTCTCAGTCTTCAATGATATTTACATCGCAGACGTACATTCGACGAGCAGGCCGTTTGCACTTTCAGCAGTGTCTACGGGCCAGGAACACTGGGGCTATGACGGGGTCTACCTGAGCTGGACGGCAGATGGGCAACTGCTCCAGGACGACACTACAGGGCTTTTCATCAGCGGGTCGGACGGAAGCAATCGCAGACCTTTGCTCGCATCATCCGGAATCACCGTAACCGAGGTTGCACGCTGCGCCGCTTCCAGCTCAATCGTTTTTACCAGGGTCCTGCCCACCAGTATCAAGTTTGGACGGCGGACCAGTCAGGAGCGAACGCAAGTCAAGTAACCTCCGGGCCACTGGATTACTCGCCAACCGGATGGCAAGAAACTCGCAGTTACTCGCGCTCCGTACCACGATACTGACGTCATCATGTTCAGCATTCCACCCAAGTGATCGCAGTCTTCAATCGTTGAATCGTTCCGTAGTTGAAAAAATGGGCCGGCACGCATGGAAAACGCGCCAGCCCGAGTGGCTCATCCGTAAGTGAACAGGAAACCGAGTTGCTGCGCGCCGTCCTTAGGGAAGGCGGGGCCGGGAATCCTGAGTATGCATTCCGGCCATAAGCTTGTGCGCCTGGTTGATTTGCGGAACCAGGGCGGCACGCAAAACTTCCTCTTCCACCTGCAGTTTCCGATACGAATCGATGTAGGGTGCCGCACCGTCACCCAGGGCAGCGGCGGAGATGGCTTCTTGCCGGGCTTGCTCCACCTGGTCCATCTTTGCGTCCAACTGCCTTTGGCAGTCCTCTAAGCGGCTTTGCAATGTCTGAGCCTGTAGCTGCGAGGTGTAGGCTTCCTGTGAAGGCCCGTCAGAAAAGTGGTCTGGACTGATTTCGCTCTGCGCGACTGCCGTCATGCTAGCGGCCAATATCAAAAGGGACTGGGCTGCGGTCTTGAGTGTGAAGTTCATGTCAAATCTCCTTTATGGCCTCTCGGTTCTCTTGCTTCGAACTCGGGCACGCCTCACTCAATGCATGCGCAGGGCCAATCAGCACCGGGGATGTTCCACCGAAACACTACATTGAAAACACATGACTTAGGTTTTTGGGCCGAAAAACACGGGGATTGGTGGGCCGACGACCAGAGACGATTGTCTACGGAAGCCAAGACGATCGTCTCCACTGGGCGGTGGAGAGAGAGTGATAAACTACCTGCGCCATGAGCGCCCGACTCATAGCCGTCGCTGGACAAGAACCGAAAACCGAGTTCCTGCTTGGGGAGGAGGACGCGGTGATCGGCCGCGACGCCGGCGCCACGATTTGCATCAACAGCCGTTCCGCATCCCGCCGGCACTGCATGATCCGGCGCGAGGGCGAGCAATACCTGATTCGCGATTTAGGGAGCCGTAACGGCACCCTGGTCAACGGCAAGCCAGTCACGGAATGCGTCCTGCAGCACGGCGACAAGATCACTGTTTCAGAATGTCTGTTCATGTTTGCCACGAACCAGCCGGCGGACCCTCCGCACGCCGAGGTAACGGAATCTCACAGTGCCGAGATGGTCGAATTTGCCACTGTGCATGAGGCCGAACCTCTTTCTCGCAATCCGCAGCGTCTGCTGTCAAATATCCAATCCACACAACAGGCAAGTCATTTTCAGGCGATACTGGAGATCAACCGCAAGGCAGCAAACCTGCGCACACCGGAAGAACTGGAGCAGGCTCTGCTGGATGCAGCGTTCCGACTGACGCCTGCCGAGTCTGCGGCCGTGCTGCTGTTTGAAGAACTCGATGCTCCCGCCACTTCAGTTGCCGGACAGCACCGCTCGGCACGGATGACAACCGAAGTGCAGGTCAGCCAGACAGTGGTACGCCGGGTACTCCATGAACATGTTGCCGTCCTGGCCCGCGACGCAGGCGCGGAAGCATCACTCAAAAACGTTGCCAGCGTAATGGCTGGCGGCAACAGGTCAATCCTGTGCGTGCCGCTCATGGCACATGATCGCGGACTGGGAGTGCTCTATCTGGCGACACGGAATCCAATAAAGGTGTTTGATGAAACCCATTTGGAAACCATGACCGGAGTGGCCGCCGTGGTGGGCCTTTCCGTGGCCAATGCCTTCGATTTCCAACGCGTCCGGGCTCAGGCTGCCATGCTGCAAGCGGCCCTTGACCAGGACCGGCCCATGATCGGTGAATCCGCGGCCATGAAGAAGATCTATGACATCATCGCCAGAGTCGCGCCCGCGGAGACTACTGTGCTTCTGCTGGGCGAGAGCGGCACCGGAAAAGAAGTGGCGGCGCGGGCTATCCATCGAAACAGCCGGCGCGCCGAGAAAACTTTTGTGGCGGTCAACTGCGCCACCCTGGGCGACAACCTTCTGGAGAGCGAGTTGTTCGGGCACGAAAAAGGTGCATTTACAGGCGCAGTAGGATTGAAAAGAGGCCTGCTGGAAGCTGCCGATGGCGGTACGGTATTCCTGGACGAAGTGGCGGAGTTGCCGATGACCGTGCAGGCCAAAATGCTGCGCGTGTTGCAGGAACGTGAGTTCAGCCGCCTGGGAAGCACGCGGCCAATCAAAGTCAACGTGCGATTGATTACGGCAACCAACAAGGACTTGCGCGCCGCGGTAGCTGCGGGCTTATTCCGGGAAGACTTATTGCATCGCCTCAACGTGGTTGCGCTGCGCATGCCTCCACTCCGCGAACGCCGTGAGGATATTCCGATGCTGGCGAATTTCTTTCTCGCCCGATCCAGCCAGCGCTGCGAACGACGCGTCCTGGGCATTAGTCCCGAGGCCCGGGAACTGATTCAGCAGTACGACTGGCCAGGCAACGTGCGCGAACTGGAGAATGCGATCGAAAGAGCCGTTGTTCTTGGATCGGACCCGGAAATACAGGCAAACGATCTTCCCGAGACTATCTGGGAAACTGCACCGGCCGCACCCGGGGCCCTCACTTATCAAGCGGCGCTGAGCGCGGCCAAACAGAAGATAGTAACGCTGGCCCTGGATCGCACCGGCGGAAACTATACGGAAGCAGCGCGCCAGCTAGGCGTCCACGTAACTTATCTGCATAGGTTGACAAAGGCCTTCAGGATGAAGCAGGCCGCGCCGGACGAACGCGACGAAGAGGCAGCCATGGACTAGCGTGGTTTTGATGTCCCTCACTCTCTGCTTCGGCGACACTCTTCGCCTACATCCTCTCATAAGCATCACCGTTCCGATTAACTCTCCTCCCACCTCCGTGCTGCTCCGCGGGTGGAGACGATCGTCTTCTATCCCTAGACGATTGTCTATATACCGATTTCCCCGCGCCTTGGGGATCGAGAATCGAACCCCGCCAAACTCCTTTCTTTTCAATAGTGGCTCAAGACAACTCACCTCCTCAACATTTGGCATGGCGGTTGCAATTCAAACCGTGTAGGAAATTTGGAGGGTAGAAAAATGGCGACTCCCGCATATTGTTTCACCACACTCAAGATTGATCTGGTCGAAAAACCGGAAGAAATCACCATTTGCTGCAACGGCAAGATCACTGCTGAGTCCGCGTATATGTTTGAGCGCGAGGTGCGCGACCACGCCATTCCCATGTCGCGGGGCAAAGGCATTGCGGTTATCAACCGTATCGTGTTGGATCTCTCAAACGTGACTCACATCGACAACGCCGGGCTGGGAGCGTTGCTGGCGGTCTGGACGGCAGGGCAGCAAAGGACCTGCATTGTTGAAGTGATCAACCTCGGACGATCCGCATTCAAACGGCCGGCAGTTGCCAGAGTCGATTACGTGTTCAGGAGAATGCTGTCGCTGTTTGCCTGATCCGCGAACGTCTCCTTTATGCCATCCCATCTATGACTACAACGGCCGCCGCCCCTTGTTATTCATGGATACAGTTGAAGCGTCGGCGCCGGCCGCTTGCAGTTCAGGGTAAAAGTTTTGTGGCTTAGTTTCGTCAGTTATGGATGATCACGGTGGGATCGTTTACACCCTTTTCGCCTACCACAGAATACTTGTAGGTTTTCTCCTCCGCAGTCGCTCTGGCAGGGCCACTGGAAACGCTGCCTCCGGCAGGCACGTGGAAAACTGCTTCTTCGAATGGCGAGCCAGCTTCTGACGAAAATGCGATGACAGCTTTCCCGTCCGATGACCAGGTAACCTGGTGTCCGGCGCCTTTGCTGACGTGGACCGTATCGATGTCCACCTCACCGTTATGTTTGGCATGAACGTGATGGTCCTGGCTTCCTTTGATTGGTGTTACTTTCTGCGTTGCCATACTGGCTCCTTTTCTTTGACTTCCATGGGCGGTCTCTTAGTGTTTTTTTTGTGCTTTTTCCATCAACGCCACAAATTTTGGATTGGCGCCAAACCTCTGCCATGCAGGATTGTCCGTAACTTCACTGGCCGGCAATCCAGCGTTCAACGCAAGCTCAAGTTCGGCCAGAGCACGGCTGTCACTATGCATTTTCGCCAACACCAGGGCGGAGCTGAATCGAGCTTCCGGGTCCTGCCCTGATAAAGCGATTCCTGCTTTTCTGTACTTCTCCGATTTTTCGTTCTGACCCAACATGGCTGCATAGAGCGCGGCTTCCAGCGAGGCGCCGCCGTCATTGTGGTTCTCGCTTAGCCGCCGCTCCGCCAGCTTCAACGCCTGGGAATAACTTCTGCTGCTCTCTTCCTGCTTGTCGGCAATCTGGTTATAAGCCTCACCCAGATTGCCGAAAATGCGGTAATCATCCGGCGTAAGTTGCGTGGCAAGCTGGTAACTGCGGGCCGCATCCGGGTAGCGGTGCTGGTAAAAATACACCGCGCCCACATTGTTCAGCGCAGAAGCCGTGGGCTGGATCTTGATGGAGCGCTCCAACGCGTCAACGGCTTCAGAGTATTTGCCCTGTTCCACATAAACCGCTCCCAGGTTGCTGTAGCCATCAACGCTATCGGGCGCCATTTCAACCACGCGTTTGAACTGTTGCGCGGCCTGATCGTAGCGGCCATGCGCTTCATAAAACCGTCCAAGCCACTTGTAGGTGGCCCAGTAGTGCGGACGCGACGTAACAGCTTTTTTGAGCAACGATTCGGCATCATCGAGCCGATTCAAACCTTCATAAGCGATCGCCAGTTCGCGATACGATTCGTCGCGAGTGGAATCCAGCTTCAGAGCGTGTTCCAGATGCTGTGCGGCCGCATCATGACGACCGGTTGCATTGAATAACATTCCCAGACAGATTTCGGCATCCGGACCGCTTGGGTCAAGTTGAGCGGAATGCCGACAAGCCTCATTCGCGGCATCCAGCGTTTCGGGAGAACGTGCAAGAGCATATTGATGGAGGAAAGCCTGGCCCAGACCGGCGTAAGCCAGCGCAAACCGCGGATCCACCTCAAGGCTGCGCTTAAATCCCGCGACGGCGTTATTCAGGCTCTCAGGCCGGTCATAATCCTGCAGGTATCCACGCGCGCGAAGATAATAGTCGTAAGCTTCAGGCTGCACGGTGCCATGTTTCTCCATGCGCCCACGGTCTTCTTTGGCCAACTCAATATCCAGCTTCTCCAGCACCTCAGCAATGACCCGATCCTGAACGGCAAATATGTTTCCGTTGTCCGCCGTAATCACCCCGGAGTGCACCTGGCGCAAAGAGCCTGTGTCCACCATGCTATAGATCACCCGCACCGTGTTCCCGGACTGCTGCAAGCTTCCTTCCAGGACCAGGTTTGCGCCCAGCAGCGAGCGTGCCTGCCTGGCATCGCGCACGTTTTGCTTGCGCACCTCAGCGGCGGAAACAATCTCCAAAGGATAGCGGTCTGCAATCGCTCCCAGCTTGGCGGCCAGAGCCTCAGTAAGTCCTCCGGCCAAAGCGCGGCTGGCGGCGTCCTGTGCCGTTGTCTCAAAGGGAAGCACGGCCAGTTGCCGGCCGGATGCGTTTACCGGAGCAGCCGACCATGGCATGGCGAAAAATGAACCTCGCAATAGCAGGGCGATGAGTACGATTAATGTCACCAGAACTGGAAGCCACACGATCCGTGGCGGCCATGAGAAGTTGGCAAAGGTCCGGCTTTCTCCCAGGACAGGTTTACGGCCGTCGCGGACGGCGCGAATATCCGCCAGCACATCTGTACAGCTCTGATAGCGCTGGGCCGGCTCCTTGGCCAGCATGCGCGCAAGTACCGCGTTCATTGCTTTCGGCGCAGCGGGCGGAAGCAGAGCCGGCGCAGATCGCTCGACGGAATTCGCGGTCAGGTTGGCAGATTCCACCCGGAAGGGGTGATGTCCGGCCAGGGATTCATACAGAACAACTCCAAGTGAAAAGATATCGGAACGTTCGTCAGGTACGCCTCCCAAAAGGACTTCAGGCGCAATGTAACCGGGCGTGCCACCCGAAGTGGAGCAGCTTATAGTATCTGTCGATCCATGTCTCGGTGTGGGCTGCGCGAAACCGAAATCAAGAATCTTGATTTTGCCTTCCGGAGTAATCATCAGATTCTCCGGTTTAAGGTCACAATGCACAATGCAGTGTTGATGGGCGGCCGCGATACCCTCAAGGCATTGCCCGGCGATGCTGAAGAATTCCGCGGCTGTAAGCGGCTGGCGCATCCGGGCGCGCAACGTTTCGCCTTCCACATATTCCATGACGAGATAAAGCCGGCCGTCGTGTTCGATGAGGTCATAGACCGCCGCAATATGTGGGTCATTGAGTTGCGACGCTCGCTCCGCCTCCTTCTGCATGCGCTGGTGGAAAGCAGCATCACGGCCTTCCTCAAGCCGGATTACTTTGATTGCGACGCGACGACGGAGGAGAGTGTCCTCGGCAAGAAAAACGTCGCCCATAGCGCCGCTACCGAGTTTTGTTTTAATAGTGAAACGATCAATGCGGCTATCAGGGAAAGCGTTGCTTCTTGCCGCTTGCTGCATGGAATACCCCAACAAAAGAAGGAACTGCATGCCCACAACCATTGCGTGGCGGCTACCAGCGTGCGAGAACTCTTGCCGGCGTTGAGGCGCGCGCGAGAGTCGCTAAACTTGTGTCCTGGGCAAAGGTGCCGCTGAGCGAAGGCTCAACAATCACCGGCAAAGGGAAAAACCCTTCGCTAATATGTTTCAAATTCTACGCTTGTTTGTAGACATAATCATAGGACTCGCCGGCAGTTCATGGGCTTACTGGGTGGAAAACAGCTACTCAGGCGCGGAACTCAGAAAGTGCAGGAGCTCCGGTGCGTCATGCATGCTTCACAGAAATGATTATTTTGGTCTTATTCGTTGCCGGGCGGGGCTTGCGGCTTTTTCGGTTTGAGCACAAAAACCTGATACGTGGCGGCGTCCCACGAATTGTGGATACCGATCATGAGCAGAAGCATCGCGGCACCGGCAACCCCGAACATTGCTCCACGCAGATGTGAGAGAGCCAGGAACGCGAACGAAGTGAGCGCGCCGTAAGCGACGAACGGCAGCAGGACGTGAAAGAGCCAGTCCTCGAACTCTGGCTGATACGCACCCTGGCGTCGCACCCGACGGGCTACGATTGCGCTGTACACCAAGCCAGCCAGACCCAGCAGTCCCCACAGGGTTGCAGCCGGCGCAATTCCCTGCCATGGCGCGGTGATGATCCCGGCCAGCAGCAGCACAGCTCCGAAGTGAATGATTGTCGGGGTAGAGAAGGCCTGGCCGGCTTGGGCTCCACCTTCGCCGACGGGAATGTAAATGAGCAGGGTTATGAGAATAAACTGCAAGCCGATCAGGGCTCCGGCGGAAGTCCCAACAATCACGTAGAAATTCTGCCAGGCGGTGAGTGCTGTCATCCAGTCACCTCAAGTTCACATCGTGGATCTTTTAACTCTATTTCTTTTTGCATTATGCAGGCCGGTTACAAGGTGTATCCGGGATTCTTGTAGAGTTTCTTAGCGCTATTTACGATATCAGGCCGATAGACCTTTTCAGCCCAATCTTCTCGTTTCACTTCTTCGAAAGAGACCGAAACAGATTCTTCGCCCAAGTTTAATACGTTCATCACATCTTTCACGATCTCTTCGGACAGGGGTACTGGTGCAGTTTAGAGCAAATATTTCATCGCTGCGCGATGAACGTCTGCCTAAAGGCCCGCGATTCGCGAGCGAATCGCTAGACGCTGATACTGCTAGTGGGTCAGTTTTCCAAACTGACCCACTACCCGGTATTGTTGATCGCTGACCTTTTCCAGCCAATCGACAACCTTACCGTCCTTCTTTTCCTGAATGGCGATGTGCGTCATGGCTGTGACCGGCGTTGCGCCGTGCCAGTGCTTCTCGCCCGGGGAGAACCAGACCACATCCCCGGGACGGATCTCCTCGACAGGCCCGCCTTCACGCTGCGCCCATCCGCAACCGGCCGTAACGATAAGAGTCTGGCCGAGCGGATGTGTGTGCCACGCAGTCCGCGCCCCCGGTTCGAAAGTTACACTGGCGCCTTGAACAAACGCCGGATCGGGCGCCTGAAAAAGTGGATCGATGCGCACCATGCCGGTGAACCAGTCGGCTGGGCCATTACCGGAGGGTTGCGAGCCTGCTCTTTTGATTTCCATGCGTTAAATTTCCTCTGAAAGTTCTCAGTCTGGTTATCGTGTTTCGGATGCTTTCCTCGTCTTGTCCATCCAAATGCGCCAAGTGATCGGCCCGGCTTCCTTGTCGGTCATTGGGTGACCCGCCAACTTGAGGGCCAGCTTTATCTGTCCCTGATGGTAACCCTCATGCCAGATCATGTGTTGGAGCAGGAGAATGGGATGATCGTAATGAAGGTTCATGTCATGCCCTGCTTCCACTCTGCTTTTGACCGCGTCCCGCACGGCCTTGGCGCTGTCTTGCAGAAGTTGCGCCATTCGATCTGGATCAGGCTCGGCCTCCCACTCTTCTTTGGGCAGCTCAGTTGCAAACTCGGGGGCGTCTTCGGAAACGAAGATTAGACGCACATAATGGATATGACCAAAGAGCTCGCCGACAGAGGGGCTGCCTGCCATCGGCCTGGCCTCAAGTCCAGATTTTGGAATGGCGCGAAGCAGGTTGATTAATATCTGATTGTTTCGGTCCCACGAGTCCAGCAGCGCTTCCATCACGTCTGGCGCGTTCGACATGAGCTCACCCCCGCTTGTTCACGCAAAACGATACTAGCGATTGACCAGTTTCTGTAGATTCTCCGGGTAACGTTCCCCTTCCACCTTTATCTTTGCCGACGCGTTATCAATCTGCCGGAGATCATCTGGTGAAAGCTGAACTTTAACGGCGCCGAGGTTTTCTTCCAGCCGGTGCAGCTTGGTTGTGCCGGGGATGGGAACCATCCAAGGTTTCTGCGCAAGAATCCATGCCAGGGCAATCTGCGCGGGTGTGGTCTTCTTCTGTTCTGCGAATCTGGTCACCAGATCAACCACAGCTTGATTGGTCTTGCGGTTCTCGGCCGTGAATCGTGGAACGACGTTTCGGAAATCGGTGGCATGGAAGCTGGTTTGCTCATTGATCTTGCCGGTAAGAAAACCTTTGCCCAGCGGGCTGAATGGCACAAAGCCAATGCCAAGTTCTTCGAGCGCCGGCAATATTTCGGCTTCAGGTTCCCGCCACCAGATTGAATATTCGCTCTGGAGCGCCGTGACCGGCTGCACCGCATGCGCGCGGCGAATAACTTTCACGCCTGCTTCAGAAAGACCAAAGTGTTTCACCTTACCCTGCTGGATCAGGTCCTTAACGGCACCGGCCACGTCTTCAATGGGTACGTTGGGATCAACGCGATGTTGGTAGAAGAGATCGATGACGTCAGTCTTGAGCCGCTTGAGCGAAGCTTCGGCCACTTCCTTGATATGTTCCGGCCGGCTGTCTGGCCCTGAATTCTTCCCCGTTTCAGGATCAATTTTGAATCCGAACTTAGTAGCAATTTTCACCTGACTGCGAACAGGCGCAAGCGCTTCCCCCACCAGCTCTTCATTGGTGAACGGCCCGTACACTTCGGCGGTATCAAAGAATGTGACGCCGCGTTCCACGGCCGCTCGAATCAGCTTGATTCCTTCCTGCTTGTCCATGGCGGGGCCAAAACCAAAACTCATGCCCATGCAGCCCAGTCCGATGGCTGATACTTCCAGATTGCTTTTTCCAAGATTGCGCTTTTGCATGATCTCTCCTTGCCTTGACACTGAATTAGTCTAGATCACGGCCGCTTGTGGTGATATGCAGAACCTGCCATTGCTTATTCAAAATACGCCAAGATGCGTCAACGAGAAAATGAAGACTCAAACATGGGCATCGCACAAAGTCGTTTGCTTTGGTAGGCTTACATACCTCTATGCGCTATTTTCCAATCGTGATTTTGTTTGTCGCTGCTGTTTCCGTCTTCGCCCAAAACCCGGCGTCGGTAAATGACCGTCTCGCCGCGCAGAACGCTCTTTTAGAGGAGCAGTATCAGTCTGACCTCCGGAATTTTCCTGAGCGCGCTACTGCCTTTGGCGATTACCGGTACAACGATCAGCTGGCTGATTACTCGCTCGCGGCCATCGCAAAGCGCCATCAGACGGATGAGGAGTTCCTCAAGCGGCTTCAGTCCATTCCGACAACCGGATTTTCCGATCAGGACCAGTTGTCTCATGATTTGATGGCGCGCGTGCTGCAGCAACGAATCGCGGACTTTGATCTCAAAGAATATGAAATGCCCATCAGCCAGCAGAACGGCGTGCACACGGGGCTTGCCGACCTGCCGCTTTCGGTCCCGCTTGACTCCGTCAAGCATTATGAGGACTACATCGCGCGGCTGCACCAGATTCCACGCGTCCTTAATCAGACCACGGAAGTTCTTCGCGCGGGCATGAAAGACAAACTGATGCCCGTGCGGTTCCTGCTGGAGAAGATCCCAACGCAGTGCCAGGGCATTATCGATTCTGACCCATTTCTGCTGCCTACCAAGAAGTATCCAGCGGACATTTCCGCCGATGATCAAAAGCGCCTGACTCAACAGATTACTGACACCGTCAATCACGATGTAATTCCAGCCTACAAATCTTTCGCCGCTTTCCTGACCAAGGAATACGCGCCGCAGGGCCGAACGACGCTTGCCATTACTTCTCTGCCGGATGGACAGAAGCGATACCAGAATGACATTTACGCACGAACCACCACGCGCATGACGGCTGATGAGATTCATCAGCTTGGTCTTCGCGAGATTGATCGTATACAAGCGGAGATGACGGTCATCGCGAAAAAAGAAGGATTCACGGACCTTGCTGCTTTCCGGGCGTCACTCAAGACCAATCCCAAATACGTTCCGAAATCCGCGGAGCAGATCCTGGACGATTTCCGCCACTATATCGCGCAGATGGACCCGAAACTCCCTGATCTATTTACGCTGCTGCCAAAGTCGCCGGTGACGGTAGAAGCTATTCCCGCGTTTCAATCGGCCGCTGCGACCCATTATGTTACCGGTACACCGGATGGCAAGCGTCCCGGACGCGTTGTGGTGGCCACGTCTAATTTTGCGGAGCGATCACTGGTTGATGACGAAGCAATCGCTTATCACGAGGGCGTTCCCGGCCACCATATGCAGCTATCGGTGCAGCAACAGCTCACCGGATTGCCCAAGTTCCGGCTTCATAGTCTGGGCTTCAATGCTTACGTTGAAGGCTGGGCGCTTTATGCGGAGCAACTGGGCAAAGAGGTTGGTTTTTACCAGGATCCGGTTTCTGATTACGGCCGCTTGTCCTCAGAGTTGTTCCGCGCGGTACGTCTGGTTGTGGATACGGGAATCCACTCAAAGGGGTGGACTCGCGACCAGGTGGTGGAATTTTTCCGCAAGTCAGGCGCTGTGGATGAGCCGACGATCCAATCCGAGACAGACCGCTACATTGCATGGCCTGCGCAGGCCCTGAGCTACAAGCTCGGGCAGCTCAAGTTCCGCGAACTTCGCGACCGCGCACAAAAAGCTCTGGGCCCGAAGTTTGATATCCGCAAATTCCACGACGAGATGCTGGATGGGGGAACGCTTCCTCTCGATCTACTCGATGCGCGCACTGATAAATGGATTGCAGAGCAAAAAACAAAGTGAGCTTTTAGTGTCTCGGCAAAAGCATGGGACGGGTTCACCTATTTTTGTGCGGGAAGCAGGCGCGCGCATTCGATGCACGTTCTTTAACGGCATGTTAAAAGCAGTGCATATTCACAATTTGTGAGACCGCTTCTGGTCAATTTTTGTAAAGAGCTTTTTTGGCACCGTGGAAAGAGGCAGGAAATTCGCAGGTTCCCGCGAAGGCACGCCATTGAGCTCTGCTTTTCACGCCTGCTCTTATTGACAGTCAAGATTTCCGAGGAGTATCAAGTTGCGGTGTTCCGGTGTGCGAGCACTGCGAACGCCTACTCCACAGGAGGAAATCCCCCGATGCGTCGAATCGTATTAGGTTTGATCGCTGTAGTGTTCCTGGCAGGATCTATCCAGCAAGCTTATGCGAAGTCTGCTCCATCTGCCATGATCGCGGCCCGGCAAAGGTTCTTCGGGTCAGATAACGTAGATAGCCATAGCGGCCGTGTCAATTCCGATAAAGTCATTTTCTCCTGGCTAACCAACGCGACCTTCGGGGCCGCAGTGAATGGCCATGTCGTACTACTCGATTCATTCGTCACCCGGCTTGAAGTGGTGCCGGGACGCACTCCCTTTGTGATCCAGGATCTTTTGGATTTGCAGCCCGAAGCGATCTTCCTCGGCCATGGACATTTCGATCACGCTGATAACGCAGCGTACATCGCAGCTCAAACCGGCGCCACCATCTACGCCACGCCTGAGACCTGTGACAACATGGCCATCGACGCAACCAACAACTTCAATAATCACTTTACGACGGTCGCCACGGTTAAATGCGTATCGCTTACTTCTCGCGGTTCGCTGCCGGGGGCGGAGATTGTTTCGGTGAACCAGTTCGAAGATATAGACATCAAGGTCTTCAAACATCTTCACTCCACCAACACCGGTTTGACTGATCTTGACGCGGTACCCGTGGCAGCGACGGTCGGCGGAGTTTGCACACCCACAGCGTCCAAGGGCAACACTTTCCCATGCAATCTCCAGGATCCGCGCGACCCCGCGCTGTTCCCGGCCGGCACGCTTCTGGAACCTGCCACACTGAACATTGCCACGTCGCGTCAGGGCGCGGGTGGACCGCTGTCACTGGCGTATGTGTTTACCCTCAAAGGTGGTGATCATCCGTTCCGGTTCGTATGGCACAACACCACTGGCGACATCGTGGACAGCTGCGCTCTGCCCAACAATAACAGCGCCGGCCAACCGAATGAACCCGGCCAGGACGTACATGGCTGCTTCCCGGGAGTGAGTGTCAACGGGAAAACCGTGGGCGCAAACCTTGCCTCAATCATGGCTTCCTTCGCTCCTGTGGATGTGGAAGTTGGCTCGGTGGTGAGCCTGGGCTTCAACCAGAACGGTGAGCGTGACGTTGTTACCTACATCGAACAGTTCAAGCCGAAGGTCTTCATACCGAATCACGTGACGGCGGTTGCCGTGGAGGGTTCGTCACTGGAGTGGAAAGTGGGCTTCTTTGACGCGCTCAAAGCACGTAACTTCCCACAGGCTGGACTACAAGTAGATTGGCTGGTGGATCCGAATGACTATGCGCGACCACTGGTATTCGATGCAAAGAACAAAAACTAACTCTAGTAATAACGTAAATTAGAAATTCCCCCAAAGGTGGTTAGCCACGCTTTGGGGGTTTTTATTTGGGCCACACGTTCCCGGAAAGAATGGGCCGCCCGCCCACGCAGAAATAAATAGGGGCAAGCGCGAAAGCCGCTGCACGCCGGTATAGAATACAAAACATTCTGCAGACTGCCCTCAGTACTTCGACCCTTGATGCGAGGTCAGTTTTGCAAGGAGGCTGCTTATGGGAACCAATGCGTTCCGTGCACCCGGACTTACATTTGAACTGGAAGAAACCGCTGAAGTAACCACGGTACACTGCAAAGGCAAGATCACCCTGGAATCAGCCGAGTTCTTTCAAAGCGAAATTCGCGACCGAGTGATTCCTACCTCCCGCGGTAAGGGCGTTGACGTTACCCGTCGCATCATCCTGGACCTGTCTCAGGTGAGCTTTGTTGACAGCACCGGACTGGGAGCGCTACTTTCCGTCTGGACCGCCGCACAAAGACGTTCGGTTGACCTGGAAATCGCCAATCTCAGCCCGCGCGTGGAAAAACTGGTGAACATGAGCAAGCTGGACCAGGTCTTTACCAAAATGAAGGGTCTGTTCGGCGCAAAATAGCCGGCTTCCTGCGTATCTCAGAGAAAAAAGAAGAGGTGAACGCTATCGTCCACCTCTCCGTCTCTCCATTCTCTCCATCGTGAAAAAGGATTAGTTGTCGTTATCGTTGTCCTTGTTTTGAGGAGCGAAGGCAATACCTCTCAGCACCTCTCCCGCCTGGGCCGTGCGAATCGTGACGAACTGGCCAAGAGGATCGCCATCGTGATTTCCGCCAGGCAGTCTGGTTGAGCGAAGCAAGTCGATGACTTTTACCAGCTTGTTAGGATCAGCTCCCTGATCTCCGCTGGGGCTGATGGTTGATGTGACAGCATAGATCTCAGCGGTGCCATCACCACGAACTCTGCCCGTGATGTTGCGGCAACCGCCAGTGGCAGGATTGAGCGAAGCAGGATAATTGGCGACGCTGTATGGAATGCCGATATCCAGACCTTTCTGGAGAACATAGGCCATCTGCCACACGCCATTGCTGCGTATCCACTTCTGCACGCCGGCAGTGGCCTGACTGGCGGCATCCGCTACGTTGCCGTTGACAGCGGGAGTAACCAGCGTGCCGTCACCCTCGTCGCACACATAAAGCGTATTTGCATCGGCGAACCAGATGCCAAATGGAAAGGCGATCGGCGCAGGATTACCGTTTTGATCGACGCCACTTGCCAGTGAGGTTGGAAAACCGGGCAGGATAGTAATGGGCAATGCCGCGAGTTGTGCGGTGTTTCCCGAAGGAAGAACCCCGCTGTTCCCCACTTGATAAACAGTGTTGATGCCGTTGCCGCCGCTTCCCTTGGTCACAAACATGGTGTTATTGAAAACGGTAAGGCCACGGAAGTTGTTATCTTTGCCGGCCTTGTCCAAAGCGGCGTAACCGGCCTGCGTGATTTCGAAATCGCCAATCTTGTTGATGCCGGGCGGAATGGGCGCAGCCTGTCCGGGAACAAGAAACTCAGCTCCGGTGGAGTTGATCAGATTCTGTCCAATCTGTGTGGCGAGAAGCTGGGGGGATGAAAGGCCGCCGTTATTGTCATTGCCGGTCATGAAAAACAGACCGTTCGATTTGAATGCAGCGCGGCCATTGTTACCGCTGTAGGCGTTACCGTCAGTGACTTGAACGTGCCCGTTGGCGTCAACCTCAGCGACCGATCGGAAATACTGCGAGCTGACAGGATTGGTGGGATCGATCACGCCGGGTGTGTTGGAGTTGGAAACATCCAGTTGATTGGGGCCGGTCACAAAGCCAGGACCACCGTGATACCCCATGAAAGTGATCGATCTTCCATCGGTGGAGCGATTCAGTGCCAACTCAGACTTTGAGCTGAAGCTGGTGATAATGCTGTCAGTGGGCACTGCCAGGGTTCCAAGCTGCTCGCCGTTCGTCTTCAGATTATCCAGAAAGATGGGCGATGTGATGCCGAAGCTGCCGTCAGGTCCATCATTATTAAAGACTGTGGGGTAGGTTCCGTCGGCAACTGCGGTTGCGCATTTCACTTTGACGGTGGTGGTGCCGCCTGCCAGGAGAGGAAGCGTGACCGTGCGAGCAACGCAGCCGGGAGGCAACGTCTGCCCGACGGTGACAGTAGATGCATTGCCGGCGTAAGCGGTGCGGCTCAAAACCAGCGTGCCAGGCTTAAATTCGAAATGTTGGGGGCGGTCAGAATTATTATCGTCCGCGACAAGTGTTGCCGCAGATACTCCGTGCGTTGCTGATGACAATGCGAGCGCCGCAATCCCAAGAAATGCGAGGATCTTCTTCACGAAATTTGGCCCTCCCAGGCCCGGCGAAACCATAGCAGCCAGGTTATGGAGGCAGGTTGAGCACTGGTTAAAATTCCGTGAACACGGCTTTACAAAACTCGCCCGGTTTCGGAGGCATTCCGGGCGGCGACCGGGCACTGGTCCGCTGCTCGGAACTTGAAGGCCAAATCAGGTATATAAAGGAACAAAGTGGCGGCATACAGCCTGCGGATTTCGAAAGTGCATCGCAATATCAATGTGGTGGACAACAATCGCGTTCGGGCTTGTTGCTACGTATTTCGAGTGGAGTTACCGGAAGCGGAAAAAACTCTCGAAAGAGTCAGACGCGCAACCGCCTGCTGATTCCAAACCGGTTACTTCTGAAAACATGCAAGCCGCGCAAAAAGAAGTTTCTTGACCCAACTTTACATTACCCAGATGTAGCCGTAAAAAGCCCGCTCTTAATCAAACTACGATTGCAACGCCGCCAAAAACGGTCGCTCAGCGATTTCATCTCGCATTAACACCGCGATCACAAGCCCTCAATATGTGACAAGTACCCTTGTGCCGTTCTGGAAACTGTTTTTTTTCAACAATCCCGGAGGCAATCTATGGTACCCACATCCATTTCAAGAAAGCGGCGAGTGGTTGCGACGCTTGTTCTTTCTCTCTTCGCGCTCACTTCAATCGCCCCTCCTGCGTCGGCGCTAGGCAGAGGCCGTGACGACAATGACCGCCAAAATACTGAAACTCCAATCAAGCACGTTATCGTTCTTATTGGTGAGAACCGCACTTTTGATCACGTCTTTGCGACCTATGTTCCGCGCAGCAAGGATTCTGTTTCCAACCTGTTGTCTAAAGGCATTATCAATGCAGATGGAACGCCCGGACCTCATTTCAGTGAAGCGGCGCAATCCCAGGCAGTGGTGCCGTTCAGGACCAGCTTTTTTGTCAGCCTGAATAATAATGAGAAGGCGCCATACCAGATCTTGCCGCAACCAACGCTGAACTTTGCTCCAATCAAAACAGTTATCCCTGCAGGTTTGCCGTTGCCTCTGCTGGAAGCGATTGAACCATCCCTGGAGCCGGCCGATCTGGGTCTACTGAGCACCGGAGCAGCTTCCCAGTTCACTCAGACTTTTGTTCTTCCCGATCCCGACACGCGTGTGAACAACTTCAACGCACTGCCCAACGGACCGTTTCCTCTTCGCGGAGCAGCTCTTCCCTATGACTCTTTCACCGGAGACACGACACACCGGCTCTTCGAGATGTGGCAGCAATCTGATTGCGATATCAGGAATGCAACTCGCCGCAACCCGTCTGGTTGTTTGAGTGACCTCTATCCCTTCGTGATTACGAACTATACCAATCAGCCCGATCCCGTGAGCAAGGGAGCCATTGACGATAACGGCGGCGGCAACTCCATGGCGTTCTATAACATGCAACTTGGCGACGCGCCTTTTCTCAAGAGCCTGGCTGATCAATTTTCCATGAGCGACAATTTCCATCAGTCCGTGATGGGAGGAACCGGTGCGAACCATGTGATGCTCGGCACCGGCGATGCAATTTTCTGGTCGGATGGCAAAGGCAATCCCACCGTGCCGCCATCGCATATCGCCAATCCCAATCCGCTGCCGGGCACCGACGATGTCTACACGGTTGACCTGAACTTCGACGGCAACTTCACCGAGTGCGGCGACACATCACAACCTGGAATCAAGCCAATCACGGACTATCTGGCATCGCTTCCCTATCATCCGAATTCGAGATGCCAGCCGGGACACTTCTACATGGTGAACAATGACAGTCCGGGCTTCCTGCCGGACGGCACCGTTGACACGCCTGGAATCGCCGGCGGCGGCTCCGTTCCCCCAACCAACGTGCGTACCATTGGTGAAGCACTTAACGAAAAACAAATATCGTGGGCGTACTACGGCGGAGCTTACAACGCGGCCGTGGCCCTGCAACACAATCCCAACACCACGGACCCGACGGTGCTGATCGGCGCGGCTTATTGCAACATCTGCAACTTTGAATCGTATGCCACGGCGATCATGGGCGATTCCGCCCAGCGCGCCGCCCACATCAAGGACACGACAGATTTCTTTGCGGCTATCGGTAACAGCACGCTGCCCGCGGTTTCTTTCGTGAAACCCGATGGCTTGCTGGACGGCCACCCGGCGTCCTCCAAACTCGATCTGCTTGAAGCCATGACCAAGAAAATCTTCGATAGCCTGCAGGCAAACCCGTCACTGATGGCCGAAACCGCGTTCATTATCACCATGGACGAAGGCGGCGGCTACTATGATTCAGGCTACATCCAACCCATCGACTTCTTTGGCGATGGCCCACGCATTCCGATGATCATCGTCTCGCCGTTCACCACGGGCGGTCACATCAACCACACCTATTCCGATCACGTCTCAATCCTGAAGTTCATTGAACGGAACTGGCATTTGAAACCGTTGACCAGCCGGAGCCGCGACAACCTGAAAAATCCCAGGATGGAAGAGGACAACCCGTATGTCCCGGTCAATAGCCCGGCCATTGGCGATCTCTTCGATATGTTCCACTTCGATAACGATAAAGATAGAGATAAGCGTGACGACGGAAACGGTCACGGAAACGACAGATAGCATTTCGCTTTAAGTATGAATCGGCGCCGACGTTGCCTTGAGGGACGTCGGCGTCAATGTTTTCAGGGCCACCCTGCAAACATTGGTAACGCCGTTCTATCTATCTGACGCTTGTTATTTCGTGTACTCTCGTACGTACTGCCGCGGGAGATGCCGTGGCGCGATTTCAAGATCTTTTATGAAGATCACTTTCAGTGAATTCTCCGGACGCCTGTGGTCCCGCCCGGATCCGGTCCTGGCCGAGGCCGGAGTCGCAGGCGAACTACTGGTGGCAAAAATCCGGTTGGGCCTGGCAACGGTTCTCCTGCTCATCCCCGTGATCAACGCCCTGTTTTTCGCCATGGATTGGAAGGAGAGCCTGGTCGGCATCGTCCTTACCTCCGGAGTATTTTTTCTATCTCTCATCGTGTATCTGCTGATCTCGCGCGAATACAATCCTTCATGGCTGAGTTTTGCCAGCAGCGCATTTGACGTTACGCTGATCAGCGGCGCGCTGGCGATGTTTCTGTTTCTGCATGAGCCGCATACTGCCGTCAACAGCAAGGTCATTTTCGAGGGATACTTTCTGGCCCTGGGAAGCACCAGCTTGCGCTACGACCGCAGGGTCTGCTTCACTGCCGGCCTGCTGGCGCTTGGGGAGTATCTCGCGATTGTAAGTTTCGCTGCCAGCCACTGGGACCTTAACAATCCAATCTACTCGCCCTACCCTTATGGTTTTTTCAGCTGGTCTGCTCAAATCTCACGGTTGATCATCCTGCTGATCGCGTCCGCGCTTAGTCTTTTTGTGGT
>Ga0207127_10074_pt1 | contig 24137 bp, 17 predicted proteins | sample Alteio_BWMinHeat_17_FD_153574 | JGI IMG/M metagenome (GOLD analysis project Ga0207127, IMG submission 153574) | Enriched cells from forest soil in Barre Woods Harvard Forest LTER site, Petersham, Massachusetts, United States -... | ecosystem: Environmental > Terrestrial > Soil > Temperate forest >...
CACGCCGGCGCCTACACAGGTTGCGCAGATACCCACTAAACCAACGAAGCCAGATAACTCTCAGCAGAAAAAACAAGAGGCCGCGCTCAAACAACGCGTAGACCAGTTGATTCAAACCGGAGTCTTCCAGCGCGAGAACCGGCAATTCGGTGGGGCCATGCAGAGTTTTCGCGACGCCCTGAAATTGGATCCGGGGAATCAGCAAGCTGTGACTGAGATTAAGAACACAGTCAAAGCCGCCGGGCTGGCCGGGAACCAGGCAGGACAACCGCAACAAAATCAGAATGTCCCATTAAAGTTCTGGCAAGTGCGCGCCATGCTTGAAGCCAAGATGGTGCCGCAGAAAATTGTTGGCGCCGTACGTTTGCGAGGCGTGGATTTTGGCCTCACGTCCGATCAGGAGCAGACGCTGCGCGATGCTGGGGCAAATGATGGTCTGATTCGTGTGATTCATAATAATCGGCGATAAGAGAATTGGGTCATTGGGTCATTGGGCCATCGGATCATTGGGCCATTGGATCATTCGACGAAGGGGCAATGCCACGCACAATTTGACCTGAACGAACCCTCACCCAGACGAAAAAACCTAAAAAAAAATGAAATCCACATGCCAAAATGGGGTAGTTCCAGAATGGGATTTTATATATAAGGCCAATGTTTTCTTATATTTACAGGCACCAATAAAGCACTCTATAGCTCATTGAATGCAAGCCGCCTTCCATCCTCTCGAAAATCGTTGACATGCCTTCTGCAACCGGGCTATTACATAATTACAGCCTTACTGAAATGTTTCGAGTAAGGATGCAATTTCCAGGTGAGTTATCCGGGAAAGCCTCTTAACGCCCCCCGCAAAGAAGCACCCAAGAAGTTCCCTCCTGCTTCCCCTCAGGCGGAAGGGGTGAATGGAATCAGTACAAGAGGAAAAATATGCATACGCACGCACGCCATCTTGACAAAGTAATCTCGAGCCGGGTCCCGACGCGCATTGCTTCGCCGCGACACGTTGCACCCGGAACGTGGTCAATTGGTATCTATGCGGGCCGCTCCCCTCTGCAGCTTGCACCTTTACCCAGAATCATTAACCCTGTTCTGACTGCCTGGCATGTCACCGATGTTCCGGCGCAGTTCGTGGCCGATCCGTTCATGCTGCAGTCAGGAAGCATGTGGTACATGTTTTTTCAGGTCATGAACGCGGTCAGCCGCAAGGGCGAAATTGGACTGGCGACCAGCCGCAATGGAGCCACCTGGCAGTACGAACAAATTGTGCTGAACGAATCTTTTTCGGTGTCGTTTCCCTGCGTGTTCCGGTGGAACGATGATTTCTATATGGCCCCGGAGAGTACGCAGGCCGGCGCAGTACGGCTGTATCGCGCCACATCTTTCCCGGATAAATGGGAATGCGTGAAAGACCTGGTCGAGGGCACCCATGCTGATCCTTCTCTGTTCTACTTTCAAAGAAGATGGTGGATGTTCGCATGCCCCTCGCAACAGCAACACGACGTACTTTCTCTCTACTATGCCGACAGCCCCACCGGGAAGTGGACACAACATCCCCTCAGTCCGATTATCTCTGGCAATAATCGGATCGCTCGTCCCGCTGGAAGAGTGTTGCCGTGGAATGGAGGGCTAATCCGATTTACCCAGGATTGCTACCCCACCTACGGGAAACAGGTTAGAGCTTTTCACATCTCTGAATTGACCCCTACAACATACAAAGAGGAAGAGGTGGCGGAGAGTCCTATATTGGCCGCGAGTGGAAGCGGCTGGAATGCTTTCGGAATGCATCATCTGGATATTCACTATTCCGGAAATTCGCGATGGTTGGCCTGCGTGGACGCAATCGCATAAACGCCTCCAGCGTTTGCGGCCCACAGGCCAGCTTTGATTTGTCACCAAACAATAACCCCCTCACCGGCCCCCCAAATTCATCCGGCAGAAGCGTAGAGAGAGCGCTTCTGCCGGATCGTGTTTTGCAAGCGTCCCAAGTCCTTCCTTGCTTCGCGCCGTTTAAACCTTCAAACCGGGGCCGTGCGTAGATTATGTGACTGCAAACTATGATCTTGCATCTAATTTGACAGAGCTGACCTCTGGCTATGTGGACTGCAGGAAGTCAAAGGCAAGATCCGAAGAGCTCGCTTCAAAGCTTCGATCGCCCGGCAACTGAACACATATTGATGAAGACGAGTTCTCAGGTGGTCGCGATACGGAGCTATCACTCTTGGGCATGCTTCTCTGATCAAATATTCTATTTGCCCGCAGAGCGGCCGACATATGGAATTGACTTCACCGGACGCCGACAGCAACGGCGTCCGGCGAACGAGTAGGCAGAGCTGACCTTTGACAGTGCACCATTGTCCACGCTTGGTTCAGGGTGCGGGCTCCCCAAATGCCTTCTGCCTACTCGAAACAATTAGCAAAGCAAACCAGCGGTAAATAACGGAAATCTGGAGTTCGGGGGTTATAACGACATCAGTGCCTATTGTCCTTTGGTCTCCGCCTCCTTCCAGCTCCAGAAACCATGGCGCAGGTTACGTTCCAGCGATCTGGGAAATAAGATTTGCTCATATTTGACAGATTCCCAAAATGATGGCAGAGTGAGAACAGGATTTCAGCAATGATTCGTAAGCCCCATACCGATAGCTTCCCGACACCAGCCAGCCAAACGTGGCAAGGTGCGGGGCAGGGTACGTTTATGTAACGGGGGCTAAATCCAATATTTTTTGGTTTTTCTATAAAGCCTCCGACAAAAAATCGGGGGCTTTCGTATTTTTGGGCCTTTGCGCCGCTTGCGGCGCACGGTGGGAGCCCCGGCCTTCAGGCCGGGGAACAAGGTTCAGAGAGTTTGGGCTTTAGCCCTGGGCTTTTTGATAGGCCATTGCATGCAGTCATCGGCAGCGTCGTCTAACGGTCAGGATACGGCTCTTTCAAGGCTGGGATGGGAGTTCGATTCTCCCCGCTGCTACCAGGAGTCATATATGAGCGTTGAAATTATTGAAGTTGAAGGATTTCAAGTTGGGATTGCGGCCGAGACCTACTGCACTCGCGGCGGAGATCACCGCCAACTGGCAGACCAGGCGCGTGCTGATCGCACAAAGCACGGCCTTGATCTCGAAGAATCGGCGGTGTTGTGCATTCGTTGTCTGCAGGCAATACCGCTGAAGTTGTAACTGCCAGCTCGTTCAACGGTAGGACGTGAGCCTTTGGAACTCACTACGGGGGTTCGACTCCCTCGCTGGCAGCCAAAGTTCGAGGAGTGGTGAAGGCTACGGTTACTTCTCTGGTAAAGAAACACACCGCATCCGCACGTTCCCTCCTCATGAAAATGCACGGCAGCGAAAAATTTTGTTGCGGGATCGGCTAAATGGCAGGCCCACTGGCTCTGACCCAGTTGATGTTGGTTCGACTCCAGCTCCCGCAGCCATGGCGCTATCAGACAAGGGTAGTCTACGAGCCCGTCAAGCTCACAATCGGAGTTCGACTCTCCGTGGCGCCGCCAAAATATAGGGTGAGCTTTTGGTGAGCGCCGTTCCGCGCGAACCAAAAGCGAGGGTGCAGCAGCCTTGTTTTGGCTGCGGAGCCCTTAGATAACGGGTGAGCGAAAGGTGAGCGCCGGGCTGCGCGAACTTTTCGCGAGGGCGTAGCAGCCGGGTTTTGGCTGCGTAGCCCTTAGAAGAAAAGCATGATGACCCGATGGGAAGGGCGCTCGTCTCCAAAACGAGTTCAAGCAGGTTCGAATCCTGTCACCCCTGCCAGAGTTTGAAGACGCGAGCATGGTATAGCGGCTGGTGCCTCGGGCTTCCAACCCGATGACGTGGGTTCAACTCCCACTGCTCGCTCCAAAGTTTTGAGCGGCTGTAGTTCAATGGAAGAATTTGACGTTGCCAACGTCAGGACACCGGATCGATACCGGTCAGCCGCTCCAAAGGTTTAAGGCTGGTGTAGCTCAGTGGGAAGAGTGCGAGCCTCGTAAGTCCGTGATCGGCGTTCGAATCGCCGCACCAGCTCCGCCGGTATAGCTCAACGGGAAGAGCCCGCGCATGGTAGGCGCGAGACCGCAGTTCGAGGCTGCGTGCCAGCTCCAGTTTTGCTGCTGTAGCTCAGTGACAGAGCCATCGCCTTGTAAGCGATAGACGAGCGTTTGATTCGCTCCAGCAGCTCCAGATGTGGCGGGATTGGCCGAATGGCTTAGGCATCGGATTGTGGCTCCGATCACGAGAGTTCGATTCTCTCATCTCGCCCCAAAATGGGCGCGTAGTTCAACGGGAGAATCCTTGGCCTGCAACCAGGAGATGAGCGTTCGATTCGCTCCGTGTCCACCAAATTTTTGAAATAGAAGTCGCAGAGTTAGCAGTTGGGGAGTTAGCTGAGACGGTGTAGCGCAGCCCTGAAAAGGCTGAGACGCGGATTCGAGCGCCGCACTCCCCACCATGTCGGGGTATGGTGTAAGGGCTGGCATCCGTGCCTTGGGAGCACGTGGTTCGGGTTCAAATCCCGGTGCCCCGACCAACGAGGAACGGGCGTAAAGCTGCCTTGCAGTAGGCTTAATGTTGAATAGGAAGTGATTCATTTATGGCTACTTTTGAACATGAAATTTATTTTGACGATAGCGGCACCCATGCAGGATCGCCTATAGCCATCGCTGCCTGTTACGTATCATCTAAAACTCAATGGCATGAATACAATCGAAATTGGACTGATGTTTTACTGGAGGAGGGACTTGATTCCTTCCATATGGCCGATTTCATGCTTCATCCGACAGTCGGCAAAAAGCCATTCTGTAATTGGGACGAAGAGAAGCGATGGAGGGTTTATCGCAAACTGTCTGCCGTTATCCGTGTGAGAGCAAGGAAAGGATTCGCCTTGGCTGTCCCGAAAGATGTGTATGACAAGAATGCGCCGGAGGACCTGAAACAGTATTACGCAAAAGATCATTACGCATTTGCGGTGAAATGCTGCATCGGGCTGATCTGGAAATGGCGTATGCAGTACAAGATCGCCACACCAATGCAATACATATTTGATCGTATTCAGACTGGCACCGGCCGTAAAGGTGAGATTATGCAAATTTGGAAAGAGATGGATGCAGACCCAGATTCAACATCGAAGTTTGGCTTTGTTAAGGAAGACGGATACCAATTTCAGGACAAGAAAGTATTCAAACCTCTACAAGCAGCAGACATCTTGGCCTGGCATATGTATGATCACATGAGTAATGTCATTCTTAAAGGTAAAAGCGACGTTAGAGACATGCGACCTACCTTCATGCCGTTGCGCGAGGATAGACCGATGGACCTTGGTTGGTTTACTGAAGAACAACTCATCAAATGGTTTCAGGACATGAAGAGATTGGAACAGAAAAGCGGTCATTCATTGAATGTCGTTATGTACCGAGGGCAGTTAAGAAAACAGGGTGTTAGCGAAGAGGAACAAGAGCGAAGAATTTCAGAACTTTTCAGAAATCCGGGTATGGTGTAAAGGGCTGGCATCCAACTCCCGCCGTTCCGACCAAATTAAAAAACGATCACTCACGTGATGTTACGTGGTGAGGCAATCCTATTTGCGTGGGCCATCCGGCCAAGTTTCGACTATACTTCCACGCCAAGGGAGAGTCACACATCCAGACATGATTGCCCACTCCTTAGATGACTATCTTTCAATTGTGCATCACATCCGGAATTATTGGGATGTGCCCGATCATCAAGAACTTTGGTTTCGAGCAGAAGACGAAAAGCACTCTAAGACGCGCCTGCAGCCGGGATTATATCGCCCGAGAGACGATGGAAGCAGGAAATCGATTAACACTCTATTGGAATTGGAAAACGATTTGTATGAGGAGTTTAGACGTTGTGCAACTCAGCTTAGCGATGTAAAGCTTGATGACGATGAATGGGACCCCTATTTTTTGATGCAGCACCATGGAGTTCCAACTCGTTTGCTTGATTGGTCGGATGGCGCCTTGATCGCACTACATTTTGCTGTAAGCAAGAAATCAGCACCTTTCAAGAGTGGCTCTATGATTCATGTGCTACATCCATCGTGGCTGGTAAGGCTGCTAGAAAAGCACCCCGACCAAGCAGATGCAGAGAGCAGGTGGAAGAAATACAATAAGCAACACCCCTACGATACGTATGAAGATGAATGGGACCGTTTGTACTTGCCCATGGACGAAGACGACGCAGAAGATCGGCTGTTGACTACTCCTGAAACACCTCTGCTGTGGGACTCGCCTCATGTGTCCCGTCGTGTTGCAGCTCAACGCAGTCGCTTCATGATATTTGGCACCGATCCTTTATGGCTTTCGAAATTGGCAGCAAATAAGGGCTCTCGGCTTTTTCCAATCGAAATACCTAAGGATTCAATTGCCGAAATCAAACAGGACCTCAGAGACGCAGGCATTACTGAGTCCGTCGTCTATCCCGATTTGGATGGTTTAGGACGTGAGTTGAGACAAGTGTGGGAAGCTAGACGATAGCAGGGGTATCCCGGTCTCCTAGTTCCCGAAAGCGAGTCAATCCGGGCAAAATTATTTCATCTCTCCCGCACACCGGATCCCGATATAAGTGCCTCGGACGCCTGGCTTGCGCGTCACGCGGCTTGACCAGCGGGCGTTTCTCAGGCCTCCGAGCCAGGAACCGCCGCGCGTAATGCGGTATTCACCCTCCGAGGGACCTTGCGGATCCGTCACAGGGTTCGCCGTATAAGGTTCGTACCAATCCGCCGTCCACTCCGCAACGTTGCCCAGCGAATCATACAGCCCATAGCCGTTGGGCTGTTTCTGCGCCACTGCATGGGTTTGCTGTGCGCTGTTGCCAGACCACCAGGCAATCTCGCCGAGGCTCCAGTTGTTGCTCTTGCCTCCTCGCGTTGCGTACTCCCATTCGGCCTCGGTCGGAAGGCGCATGCCTATGGCCGAACAATAACCATGCGCCTGGAACCAATTCACCGAATCCACCGGAAGGTCTTCGCCAAGAAATGAGCTTGGGTTGCGTCCTACCACATGCTCATACGCTGCCTGCGTGACTTCTGTCTGGCCAATCCAGAATCCTTTGGTGATGGTCACTTCGTGGGCAGGCTTCTCATCAGGATAGCAATCTACGTCATCGGGCGAGCACCCCATCATGAACTTTCCCGGCGGTATCCATACATATTTCAGGCCATCGAGCGGGTTCACTTTGACTTTGCCTGCGTCCGTCACGACGCCCGCGGCTTCACTGGCTGCGGACGTTTTTGGTGGAAGAGGAATGACCACCGCGGCCGTCTTCAAATTGTCGGCAGCTTTTTTCTGACGCGCAAGCTTGGATTTATGCTCTTCCCCACCTTCGCCTTCTTTATCGCCGGCCTGGGCTTGCAGAGCAACCGAAGAGACCGGCGAAGCACTCGGGTGTGGCCAGAAAAACCACGCCACCAAAACCACCGCCGCGATCACAACCACCAAGCCCGCAACAGCGATGGCGCTGATTCTTGCCGGCTTAGCCACGCTGGTTGAAGAAACTCCCGAATCGGATGAAGCTTCCAGAGCAAAAGCGAGATCAGAGGCCGACTGGAAACGTTGCGCTGGGTTCTTCTCCAAACAGCGATGTACAACCCGCTGCAGCCCGGGGGGAACTCCGGTTGTGATCTGTGAAACCTCCGGCGGATCCTCATTCAGGATTACGCTCATCGTTTCCACCGAAGTGGCTTTCTGGAACGCGCGTTTTCCCGTCAGCATCTCCCATAGGATTGCCCCGAAGGCAAAAATATCTGCACGATGATCAGCCGGCTGCCCCCGCACCTGCTCCGGTGACATGTAACCGACCGTTCCCATCACCATGCCGGGTTGCGTTGCTTCGAGCGCAGCAGGCGGGGTGCCGTCAGGAACCGCCGGAGGCCGCATGAGTTTGGCTAGACCAAAATCTAAAATTTTGACTCGGCCATCGGTGGTGACAAACAAATTCTCGGGTTTCAGATCACGATGAACAATCCCCTTCTCGTGCGCCGCGGCTAAACCATGGGCGACCTGCACGCCGTAATCAACCGCCTTGCGAAGCGGCAGTGGCCCAGCGGCGAGCTGCCGCCGCAGGGTGTCGCCTTCCAGCAACTCGCACACCATGTAGGGTGTGCTTTCATAAGTCCCCATCTGATGCACAACCAGAATATTGGGATGGTTCAGCGCGGCCGCGGCGCGGGCCTCTTGCTCGAAGCGCCGCAACCGGTCGGGATCGTTCGAGAGAAATGGCGGCAAGACTTTGATCGCAACATCGCGATTCAAGCGCGAATCATGCGCACAATACACCTCGCCCATGCCGCCTGAGCCCACTAGTTTTTGCACTTCGTATTCGTCCAGCTTCATTCCTGGCCGGAGCGTCACTTGCGAGGCTGAAGATTGCAGGAAGCTGGATTGAAGCTGGTCGCTGGAAGCGAGGAATGCTTCAATTTCTTTGCGCAAAGAATGGTCAGAAGAGCACACCCGGTCGAGGAAAGCGGCGCGTTCTTCCGGAGCCAGCTCCAGTGCCTGATGGAGCAGTTCCTTCGCTCGCTGCCATTGTTCATTTGTCATGGTGCTCGGCGCCGCTTATTTCATGGTGCAACCAAATCCGGGCGGTTGCCCAGTCTCTTTTCACGGTTGCCGGCGAGATGCCGAGCACACGCGAAGTTTCTTCGATCGAGAGGCCGGCAAAAAAGCGCAACTCCACAATTCGGCTTTGTTGCGGGTCAATTTTCGCCAAATCATTGAGGGCATCATCCAGCGCCAACAGGTCAACGCTGCGGGTTTTGGCGATGATAACGTCCTCTTCCAGGCTCAGTTTATGACCGTCGCATCGTTTGCCTGCCTTTCGTTGGCGGGCGTAATCCACTAGAATTTGGCGCATCAGGTGGGCAGAGACTGCAAAAAAGTGCTCACGGTTCTTAAAATGCATCGGCTGCTGCTTCATCAGACGGAGATAAGCTTCATGCACCAGGGCGGTACTCTGCAGGGTGTGGTCGGGACGTTCATTGCGAAGGCGGTAGTGCGCCATGCGGCGCAATTCCTTGTAGACGAGCGGAAGTAACCGGCGCAACGACTCCTCATCGCCTGCCTGCCATTTGACCAGCAGCTCGCTTACAGACTGGGATGTAGGTTCTGGCATAAGCACATACGGGGAAGTGAGTGCTTTGACGGAAAGATATCTGCTCTCGTAGCCGAAGTCAATGTTATTGACGTAGCAAATACATCCGCGTAGGGCAATATTTTTTGCGAATACGTGAGCCAATCCTGCTCAAAATTTCGCTTTAACAGTTAAAGACCCAACTTGGTATCCCGATGACAATTCTGGCCCTTGTCGGAGAGTCCCAGTGAAGTCGTAAGGCTAAAAAGGAGAATCTAAGAAGATGAATATCATGCGACGTAATCTGTTCCGAGTTATGCTGGCGATGGCACTGCTATGCACCGGCATGGCATTTGCCCAAAAGAAACCGCCAAGAGACATCAGCCACAAGCGCCATCCCAACCTGGCCGCAGCCCAGCGGCTTTCTGCTCAAGCCTACCAGAAGGTCGTGGCAGCCCAGGATGCTCACGAGTTCGATCTCGATGGCCACGCCCAGAAAGCCAAAGATCTGCTCGACCAGGCCAACCAGGAGCTCAAGCAGGCGGCAGAAGCTGCCAACGAAGAACGCAAGTAGTTTGCTAAGTGAGTAGGTAGGCAAGCGTCGCAGCAAGCGCGGCGCTTGCCGTTTTCCCCGGAGAAAAGTATCAAACGGAGAAATGTCATGAAACTCGTCGCCCAGACTCTTTTTCTGTTCCTTGGGCTAGGACTGGTGCTTGCCTATTCGCAAGGCCTCCAGGCCCCACCAAAATTTAAGCACGTGATTGTGGTTTTTCAGGAAAACCGTACGCCCGACAATCTCTTCCAGGGATTGCTGACCTGGCCCGGCATTGATCCGAAAAAGTATGACATCCAGCCCAGCGGGATGGTCGCCGGCACCTGTAAGAATCCGCAGGCACCCAGCATCGCCGGTGGCACCTACGACCCGGCAACTTGTTCCATCACAGGCGGAACACAAGAGAATCGCTGCCTCGAGCCACAGCCGCTCGCAGGTGGATATGACCCCAGCCACAGCCACTGCGCCTTCCTCACCATGTATGACTCCGGCAAGATGGATGGCGCCGGTTTCGTCAAAGATAATTGCCACAAGGCGAAGAACTGCACGGGCAACGGCGCCGGGCAGTTTCTCTCCTACAAGTTCACACCCAACATTCAGCATCTGCTCGATCCTTACCTGCAGATTGCAGCCGAATACGGCTGGGCGAACCGCATGTTCCAAACCAACCAGGGACCGAGCTTTCCTGCGCACCAATATCTTTTCGGCGGAACCTCGGCCCAGACGGCCGCTGACGATAAGAAGGCTGCTTTCATCGCAGAAAATCCGGGCGGCATCATGATTGCGCATCATGCCTACCCCGGCTGCCTTTCGCCGCCGCAGGAATCGAACAGGGTGGTTTCTCCTCTTCCCAGCGGAGAGCAGTGTCCGGCGGGTTGCACCTGCTACAGCAACGGCAGCAAGGAGTGCAAGATTACCCAGGGAACCGAGCACAACCTGTGCTTCGATCATCCCACGCTGGCGACCCTGCTCGATCAGCACCAACTGAGTTGGAAATACTATGCGCCCTCGCAGGGTTCAATCTGGAATGCTCCGCATTCGATTAAAGAAGTCTGCCAGCCCGACTACACCACCGGCAAATGCACAGGCCCGGATTACAACAACGTGGATTTCAACCTGAACCATGTGGTCGGAGATATTAATGATTCTTCCTGCAAGCTGGCTGCTGTGAGCTGGGTGATTCCTGACGGGCAATGCTCCGATCATGCCGCCGTCAGCAGGGCCGGAGGACCGGCGTGGGTCGCCTCCATCGTCAACGCAGTAGGCCAGAGCAAATGCAATTACTGGAAAGACACCGCCATCGTGATCACCTGGGACGACTGGGGAGGCTGGTATGACCACGCGAAGCCGCGCGTATTGACGGGAATTCAGGGCGACTACCAACTCGGCTTCCGCGTGCCGCTGCTGGTGGTCTCGGCTTACACCAAGCCGGGCACAGTGAGTGATGCGGAGAGGGACTTCGGCAGCATCCTGCGCTTCATCGAAGAAAACTTCAGCCTGGGTGTGGAGTCTTTGGGCTTTGCCGATGCGCGCGCGCGCCACGGCCTCGACGAATTCTTCAACCAGAGCGCGGGCGACTTCCGCATGATTCAGGCGCCACCGGTTCCTCCTTTCTGCACCATGGCGCCAGGTCAGGGCGTGGCCCCTGATGACGATGCCGAGGAAGGCCCCGCTCCCAGTACTAGCGATGTTCCGCAACCGCAACGCAGAAATCGGAGGCAAAGGCAGGGACAGCCTGTTGCCAACTGATCGATCACTTTTACACCCGTCCAACCATGGTTCTGTAATCGTCAACCTACAACCACCCAGCCGGCGACCCTCCGGCTGGATGCTTTAAAAAAGGGGAAGAAGACTCTGCAGTAAGACAATAATCGCTCAACTCGAAAGGAGATACCTTTTATGAAGACACCGCGCTGGGGTAACATCAGCACCTACTATACCTTGATCACCATCATCTGCATGGCGTGCGCTCTGGGAACGAATGCTCGCGCCCAGGGATCTATGGTGACACCCGCGAGGCCCAACATTGTTTTCATTCTCACGGATGACTTTTCAATGAACCTCGTGCAGGAAATGACGCAATCCAAATACCACGGCTTGCAGGACATGATGAACGAGGGCACGACCTTCTCCAACTTCTTCGTCAGCGACTCGCTCTGTTGCCCATCACGTTCCTCCATCTTCACCGGCAAGTTTCCCCACAATACTGGTGTCTTTACCAACACTTGGGCGCCCGCGAAAGGCCAAACGGATGGCGGATTTGGAGCATTCATGAAAAATGATGACCAAAAACACACCTTCGCCCTTGCCCTTCACCAAGCCAAACCGGCATACACGACCGCCATGCTCGGCAAGTATCTCAATGGCTATCTCCCCTGGGACACCGAGCCCTACAATAAGCCCAACATTCTCAAAAACGGCTGGGGATGGGACGAATGGTATGTGGCCGGCAACGGTTACCCGGAATTTACGTATGACCTGTTCCAGGTTCCAATTCCAGATCCTGCCGGCTCCGTTCAGCATTACGGAATTGATCCGGAAAATTACATGACCGACGTCCTGTCAGGACTGGCCCAGGACTTCATCAAACGCGCCAAAGGGCCTTTCTTCATCGAGATTGCGACCTTCGCGCCCCATGCGCCTTACCGGCCTGCCTATCGTGATGAAACCGCGTTTCCCGGCCTGCAAGTCCCACGCACGCCCACCTATGACGCGCGTCCCGATGCCCAGGCTCCGGATTGGATGAAGGATATCCCACCGCTCGCCCAGCCCGAGAAGGATGCGATGGATGACCAATTCCGCTTGCGCGCGCAATGCACCTTGTCGATCGACAAGATGATCAGCGACATTCGGGCGACCTTGCGCGCGCTCGGCAAAGATAAGAATACCTATATCTTCTTCAGCGCCGATAATGGCTATCACATGGGCGATTATTCGTTTCTGCCCGGAAAAATGACGCCTTTCGACCTCGACATCCGGGTTCCGCTCGTTGTCACCGGTCCCGGAGTCTCTCACCAGACCCTCAGCGAAATCACCCAGACTGTAGATTTGGCCCCGACCTTCACCGAGCTGGGCGGCAACACCGCGCCCACGGAACCCGATGGGCATAGCCTGGTTCCGCTGTTGCACGGAAAGAACCCGGCATGGCGTCAGATGGCGCTCATTGAGCACCATGGGCCACCCGATGATGCTTCCGACCCTGACAACGAAAAGCATGAGAAGTCATCCGGTGATGCCAATCCGCCCAATTATGAGGCGCTTCGCAGTGATACCTACATGTACGTCGAGTATTCCAATGAAACCAGGATTACATCCGTTTCTTCCACCAGCACCGATGCCACTTTCATGGTGAAAAATAACTTCATCGTGGTGGGCACGCAGGTTTCAATTGCCGGTGTCAGCATTCCGCAGTTCAATCTCGATAACCAGGTGGTGACGGCGGCCACCCCAACCCAGTTCACCATCCATGGCTCATTCTCGCCTACGGCAAGCACGGCCACGACCGGCACTGTGACCGCAGGCAAAAATGGCGTGAGCGAATACGGATATTACAACCTGGATAGCGGCAGCACAGGCTACGACCCGAACGAACTCAAGAACGTCTTCAATAGCCTTCCGCCAGCCACAAAGACGACCCTGCATGACGCAGTCGTAACCAATACAACCTGCGGCGAGACGGGGAAGCCCACCTGCTGGCAAGCACAGCAGTAGACATGCCAAATTTGGAAGCAATGCTCCCGTCCAACCCTGGTTCTGTAAACGCCAACCCACAACCACCCAGCCGGTGACCCTCCGGCTGGGTGCTTTAAATGACATGGCCCCATTGTGGTATCAAAATCTTGGTCGCCGAGAAATCGTGGACTATCATCGGCCTGGAAGCCTGCCCCGGCGTGCCGCGGGTGTATCCAGCACCCCAGGGTGCGGGGTCATTGCCCAAAAAGCTCTTTGAAAACTTACTGGTTGGGGTCCACGTTCACGACTCTTAAGATTACCGGCTCAGCTACACCGGGTGTTTAACACTTCAAACTCTATTCGAAACCATTACTCCGTCTCATCCGTAAGAGATTGAATGTCAATGATTTAGAGCTGCGGACATTACTTCGAGTAATGGGGGGTGGGGACTACTTTAATCCGGTTTAGCGAGCATCTGGGCCGCGAGCAAAGATGAAACGATCCGGGTTTGGTTCTTCTCGGCTTGGGCCGTTCCACACTAGCAGCTAGTGACTCGCTTGACCTCGCTCTTCCCCGCTATTCATGCGGGTCAAACCATGATTCGAAAGCGCGGCCCCACTAGCTAGCAAGTGGGGTACCCGCCAGGCTGACATCCACAGCCCACGCAGTATCACTTCATCGTCTGAGAACTGCTGCCTGGCAGCGCTCTCAGCACGAACGTCCACGACATGGGCTTTTCGGGTGTGATTACGCTGTTGCGGGCCTCCAGGTTGAGGTAGAAGGGGATGTAACCCCGGCTGCCTTTGCCCCACGCACTGTTCCCTGTCGCGCAAAGCTCGGTTTGAATCGGCCAGTCAGAATGCTTGACTGTAACTTCGAGCGAGCCTTCCGGCGAGTCAAAGCGGTCAATGCGATGTCCGTCTTCGAAGCGGGTGGCATCGTGGTCTCCCGTTGTGGGAACAATCACCCAGAAACGCCGAATGGTTGTCGGCTTGGAGGCTGAAACTTTCTCCGTACGGAGCAAAGAGTTGCCTTCGATCTTCCACTCCACCTGCGCTGTGATGCCGGGGTCTACAATCTCTCCCGATTTGGTGCCCAACACCGCCCATCGCTTCCACACTGCGCGCAGGCTAAGTCCGTCGGCAGAGGGAGTAATCTCATCGGCACCGTCGCCGGCAACGATGACGCGGCCATCTTCCAGTTCCAAATAGGGAGTCATGGCCGGGACTGGTTGCTGCACTGGAGGGGCGTATCCTGGCAAACTGTAAGGAGCGGGCAGGTAATCGGAAATTCCGGGCACGGGTCCGGTGGTGATGGGAAGCGCGAAGCGGAGTTGGCCATGGCGCACCAGCCATACGCCCGAGGGACGGTCGCCTTTGCGGAAGTATTCAAAGCGCGCCATTTCGGGCAGCGTCACGTGCGCTGGAAATGAAGTAATGTGCTCATCGCTCATCGCTTGCATGAACAATGCCTGCGCGCCTGCCACTTTCCCAAAAAAGGCCGCCGTCTGCTGCCACTCACGCGTTGGGCTGATGTAGCTGTAGTTCCCCCGGCCAAAGGCAAATACATTAAGCAGGTGGCGATTGGGTTGAAAATCATTTTCCAGCCAGCGCCAGGCCGCGTAGTATGCGCTGGCCAGTTGCGGCAGAGGCGCGGGGCGAAATTGAGGATGCTTGGCCAGGAAGGCGACGATCTCCGTGGTGTCAATGTAGCTGATGACTCCCAGGCTGCGTCCCCAGGGATAGCCATAGCCATCAGGCGAAAGCAGGTCCCACCAGGTGCGCATCTGCGCTTTGAGCGTGGGCTCCATGGCTTTCATTACATCCTCGCGCCCCAGGGTTTCTGCCGCATCATAGACGAAGCGCGCGTATTCATTCGAATAGCGGTCATAGCGGCCGGTGGGAATGCTGTCATCAGAATAAAGATTGCCTTTGAGAAACTGGTCGGCGGCGCGGTCGAGCACATCATCGGCAAAGGCGCGGTCGGTGATGATCCCCATCTGATAATCCAGGGAAACGATGCGCGCAGCCACGCCGAAGTAGTTCTCCGGAAGATTGATGACATGCCGGGTCTTCTTGTCGTAAAAGCGCTCCGGATCAAGCAGCGATCGCCATTGTGTCTGCTCTTCCGGCGTGAACGACTGCCAGAGCGCGTTGCTCTTCAGGTCTGTACCGAAGCTTCGCAATGAGAGTGCGCCAGCCAATTGCGCGAAGGTCTTGCCGCCTTGCCTGGCTTCGATGAGGCCTCCCTGGCCGATGAGGTAGGTGACCTCCCGCCCGCCAATGGTCTTATCGCCTGAGAGAGCGGCATAGGAGGCGACGGCGCGGGTGAATGTCCCCCAATCGAAGTCGCCGGTGGTAGGCACGCCGACAACGCGCTCCTGCGGAGGATTAAAAGAATGAATATCGGCAACGTGCGCGCCGATCTCTCGCCCCAGAAAGGCAGTGATCTCTTTGGAAAGCTGATCGGTTGAAACCGTGTCTGAATTCGATGGAGAGGACGGCTGCTGAGCCCACAGGCAGGAAGTTGTGAGAATGCAAAGCAGGCAGACGAGTCTGGCGCTTTTAAGAAAAATCATGAAGTAACTGTATCCCCTGGATCAGTCTCTGTAACAAATCAATTTTTCAGCGCAGCGTGCAACAACAGAACATCAACACCGTCATTGGAAGATTCAAGTTTGTCGGCCAACTCTTCGTATCGAGGTTCGTGATAGTTTGCCGCTGCTCTCAATAATGGTGAACTAAGTTCTGCGGCGGTGAAGCCGGTAATTTGCTGATACTCCCATTTTTTTTGTCCAGCAGCGAAGGGCACGAGAAAATCGAGCGCCTTGCGGATGCTGCGCCCATCAGAAGTCTTGAATGACCACAGGTCAACGCCCAGCGGCTTCCCTAGTTGAGCCAGCGTCATCAGGCCGCGCAGATTCATAATGCTGTAGCTGAAGGCCCGCGTGCGGGCGAGTTCGAGAGGTTGGCTGCCGTCAGGTTCAACCTGCGAGGCGATACGTTTGCTCTCCGCCTCTCGTATCACCTTCCGGGCCAGTTCAGGGTTTCCCAGAAAGAGCGCAAAGTCAGCAAGCTGGATGTCATAGTAAGTGCCGTGATTGTTCTTTGCTTTGCCCTCGCCGATGCCGTTCGGGCTCTCTTGCAGCCATTTGACGTAGGCACGAAACCACTCTTCCATTCCCTTCTGGTCTTTCGCGCTCCAGTTCTTGGAGCCCGCCAACAGGCCGATGGCGTCCACGACGTTCGTGAGGTCCTGGCTTTCCAGGACTCCTGTAGGCCTTCCATTGTTGACGCCGGGAATTCCCTGGGCAAATTCCAGGTTCGGATTCATGCGCGTCGCCGGCTCAAGAAACCAGGTGCGTAGCAGCAGGGCGGCACGGGCCGCGTAGGTTTCGTTCCCGGTGAGATAAAAAGCCAATGCCAGCGTGCGCGCATCTCTGCCCAGCCGGCCCATGTTGCCATGATCAGGGAGCTTGTTGATTTCGGGATTTCTCTCGCCATCGTGGCGAATATACGGTCCGCTGGGGTTCTTGGAATCAGGCCAAAAATATGGCGCCAGACTCATGTAGTCGTGCTTGTCGCCACTGGGTGGAGTGATATCTTTCTGCGTGACCGAAAAAGGACCTTCTGTCATCGCCTTGTCGGCGGCATCGCGTGCAGCGATCACCAGAGGATCCTTAGGACCCGTGCTGGAATGTTTCTGGGCTGCTAATATTTTCGCGTCGAGCAGGAACACGCGCGGAAGCTCACCGGCAACTAAAAATGTGGAGCCGAGCAATAGCGAAAAAGCGATTCTAAGTATTCGAGTCATAAAACTCACTTCGCCCAAGATCATGGATTTTGAATTAAGAAATGAACATTTTAATTTCGCCATCGCCGTTTTTACCGGTTCTCTATAAATCTTTACTAATCTTTACGAACTACCAATTGTGCATGGTTCCATCCAGCTTACGATTCACCGGCAGGTAAGCGCGTTCGTAGGGATACTTGGCGGCCAGGGCTTCGTCAATATCTACGCCCAATCCGAGTTTATCTCCCGGGTGCATAAACCCGTTCTCGAAGGAGTATGCGTGGGGAAATACTTTGTATGTCTCCGGTGTGTGCGGCATATATTCCTGGATGCCGAAATTGTGCACGCTCAAATCGAAATGCAGCGCGGCTGCCATGCACACCGGGCTGAGATCCGTGGCTCCATGGGAACCGGTGCGCACATGGTACAGCTCGGCAAGGTGCGCAATCCTCTTCAGGTGTGTGATACCGCCGGCATGGACGACACTGGTACGAATGTAATCAATCAACTGCTCTTGAATAAGCTGCTGGCAATCGTAGATCGTGTTGAAAATCTCACCAACGGCAATGGGAGTTGTGGTGTGCCGGCGAATCAGACGGAAACCTTCCTGCAACTCAGCCGGTGTGGGATCTTCCAGCCAAAATAAATGGCTGGGTTCAAGACTTTTGCCGACCCGCGCTGCTTCAATCGGGGTCAGGCGGTGATGAGCATCATGCAACAGGTGGACTTCCTCACCATATTCCTTGCGCAGGCGCTCGAAAAGCCGCGGGATGAAATTCATGTACAGCTCGGTGGACCAGAGATTCTCCGGCGGAGCGTTTTTCTCGGCGGGCTCGTAGTACATATCCCCGCGGCCGATGCCGTAGGTGCTCTTCAAGCCAGGGATCCCTGACTGTGCGCGGATAGCCTTATACCCGAGCTTCATATAATGACCGACGGCTTTTACAGTGTCATCTTCGGTCTGTCCGCTGGCGTGGCCATAGACCAGAATGGCATCGCGCGAGGCGCCGCCCAGGAGCTGATACACGGGGGTATTGAGGCTCTTGCCTTTAATGTCCCAGAGTGCGGTATCCACGGCGGCGATGGCAGTCATGGTCACCGGACCGCGCCGCCAATACGCACCTTTATAAAGGTAGTGCCAGATGTCCTCAATCTTGCGGGCATCGCGGCCTATCAACAGCGGCAGGAGGTGGTCGGTAAGATAGCTGGCTACGGAGAGTTCGCGGCCATTGAGCGTGGCATCGCCCAATCCGTAAATACCGTCTTCGGTTATGATCTTGACGGTGACAAAATTCCGGCCAGGACTACAAACAATTACTTTTGCATCTGCGATCTTCATGTTTAATATAGTGATTTCGATTTCGTTCTAAATTACAGTCAATCATAAACTCAGGAAAACTCCATACATGAATACTTCCCTTGATCTTTCAGAAAAAATTGCCGTCATCATTGGCGGAACCTCAGGAATCGGCCTGACACTCGCCAAAGGACTGGCGCAAGCCGGGGCCAATGTCGTGCCCACGGGCCGGCGCGCTGACCTCGTAAAATCGGCGGCCGAAGCGGTCCGCGAAGCCGGCAAGCGCTCTCTCGCTATGCCTACGGATGTAAACGACCGAAGCAGCCTGCAGGCGCTGTTGGATGCCACTTTGGCCGAGTTTGGGAGCGTCCATATCCTGGTGAACTGCGCCGGACGCACCAAGCGCACTCCCACATTGCAAGTACCGGAGAACGAGTGGAATGAGATCCTGGAGACAAACCTCAACGGCACATTGCGTGCCTGCCAGGTCTTTGGCCCGCATATGGTGGAACGCAAGTATGGCCGCATCATCAATATCGCTTCTTTGACATCATTCGTGGCCCTCTACGAGGTTGCCGCATACGGGGCCAGCAAGGCGGCGGTGGTGTCTTTGACCCGATCGCTTGCCACTGAATTGGCGCAACATGGGGTCTGCGTCAACGCCATTGCTCCGGGGATCTTTCGCACGGCGCTGAATTCGGGGCTGCTGGATGGAACTCCTCGTGGCCAGGAGCTGCTGCTGCGCACTCCCATGAAACGTTTTGGCCAGGCGGAAGAGCTGATCGGCGCAGCGGTTTTTCTTGCGTCTGAAGCGGCCAGCTTCGTTACCGGACAGGTGCTCGTGGTGGATGGCGGCTTCCTCGCCAGTGGGGTAAATCAGTAAGCACGCCACGTCATTGTCCTGAACTGTTAGCGGTGTTCGGCGCTTCCAGGGCCAGCAACGTTTCCAGCAAATAATAATCTCCATAGACCAGCGCGCCATCGGCAGGACGCGTGCTGCTGCCGTGGCGCAGTACGCCTGGGGGCGTATGATCATCTTTCCCGACCGGAGTGAGGTAGCGATCAATGAGTGATTGCGTGATGCGCTCGCTCTCTTTTCTGTATTGAATTGCGCGCTGCTTATCCTGGGTGAGTGTGGAAAGTTGCAGCAGGCCGTCGGCGATGATGGCTGCGGCGGAGCTGTCGCGGTTTCTGAACCGAATCCCTTCGTCATTCATGTCGTACCAAGTCACGCCGTCCTCGGGAAGATCTTTCAAGACATGCGCCGCAACCTTCTCAGCGGTCGCGAGCATTCGTGGATCGTGAGTTTCCCGGTAGGCAACCGTGAAACCATACAGCGCCCAGGAGGCGCCGCGGGCCCAGGTCGTGTCGGCGGCGAATCCCTGGTGGGTATGAAAGAACAGCGGCTCACCTGGTGGCACATGATTGGGAATATCCATTTGCATATCGGGAGATCCGCCGCGCAACACAAGCTGCTGCGGACTGTCGCCCGGGTTGTAATGCACCGACTGAATCACCGCGCCATCGGGACGAACCAGCCACTCCGATGCACGCACAGCATGTTTCAACCCAATGTCGCGCCATTTGGGATCACCGGTCTCGCGGCTTGCCCACCAGAGAAGCTGGAGGTTCATCATAGTGTCAATGATGGTGTCGTCGCCGCCGGGCTGCCAGGCTGCAATCAACTGCGTGGTGGGATTAAAGTGCTCCGCGAGCCGGTCCGCCGCACGCAAAGCACTTTCGCGGTACTTGGGGTCATGGGTTTGCTCATAAGCAAACACAGAGGAGTACAGATACAAAAAACCCGCATCGTGATTCACTTTCGACTCTTTCCCCATCAGACGCGAGGTCCAAAGCTCGGCCCAATGGCGATATTTGTCGTCCTTTGTATAGGCGTTGAGCTTCCAGAGTTCCCCGGTCCAAAACCCTCCCGTCCAGAAAAACCCTTTGCGTTTTTCCCATTCGCCGGTCTGGTTGTCACCGTCTGTAAAAAAACCAATTCCGTTGCTGTGGTCAAAGTCTTTGGGGTCTGCGGCGGAGATGATCGGCTCCCATTTCGTTGCCGTACGGTCAACGGCTTCGCGTATCAACTCGATGGCTTGCTTGTAAGTCTTGGAGGCGGCAGGAGAGAGCGTGTCTGCCGGAGCGGGCTGTATTCCCGCTTTGGTAGAAAGGATCTTCACGACTGCAGGTGCGCTCATGCGCGACGCTCTTTCCTTCACGAAATCCAGGAATTGCTGTTGGCTGGTAAGAGCTGTGCTGGGCAGGATGCGGGAGGCGTCTTGACGCATTTCCTTCTGATTGCCGGCGCCAACGCGGTTGTTGCTGGCCTCCTGGTCCCAGGCTGCAGCCGCGTACCAACTGGCGGCGCCACCTTGCAGCGTGAAGGTCAGCAGATGGTTGCTGCTATCTTCGTTCGGTGTCGCCGAGACGGTTGGAGCAACCACGATAACCAGGCCGAGGTTCGTATCTTTTAATTCTTCGGTGGCCTTCGCTCCGGGCGCAACCACTTGTGTACCCCAAGTTGCGAGCCATGTGGGACTTGCACCCTTGTCAGAGTGGACTGCGGGCGCACTCTGCTTAAGCGGTACTCCGGTAGCAAAAACCAGGTCGTCGGCGCCGGTAGCTGTGATGGTATGAATAAAACCGCGGTCCCCTGCCCACTGTGTGAAACGCGAATGCAGTGTGACCGATTTTCCCCCGACCTTCCAACCTTCGTAGGTCAACTCAACAATCGCCCGAACCGGGCCAGCGGAAATCACGCGCCAGCTACGCTTATCAACATCGGCAACCTTGACGAGTTTGCCGTCTACCCAGGCACCGACTGAGCCAATGCCGAGCGCATTACCGATGTCATAGATATCGCGCCCATCGGGTGATTCATCATGGTAGGGATACTCCGGCGTGGCGAATCTTTCGAGTTGCAGCGTGAGACGGCGCTTGCCGTACAGATCAATGGCATTGCGCGGATCAAAGTAGATGCGCCATGCATTGAGTTCTGACTCCCAGCCAGGCCCCTGGATCTTGGTGGCGAACAAGGCATCTGTGTGCTTGGGATAGTCGTCACGAAGCCGGAAGATCCTGTCAGCGTCGCCGTATGTGATGGAAACAATTCGGGTCTGGTGCGGCTTGAGATCAATCTGGAAAGCCAGTTCGTCGGCTTTGTTGTCGCCATCGAGGTCATCCACCTGCGAAGGCAGCTCGGTGGTTTGCAAGGCGGCGGCGTCTTCCGGCAACGTGGCTGCATCGCTGGCGGTAACAATCAACGTACCGGCGTGCAGGTCGGGAGCAATCTTGCGGAGTTCCGGCAGTGATAGAACAATGTTCTCGGCAGGACGGTCCAGATCGGTTGGATTGGTGACTGCAACCTTGATGCTCGACAAATGCGGCTCGGCGAGCGCACTCCCAACCAGCAGCAGAGAGGCAAGAAACCATTTCATGTTGCCCATTCATTCACTCCTACAATCTCAATAGCGTCATTCAAGTGATATGTCGCCCCTAGCGGGGCTGCGGTCATTTTTTACCAACACCCAGGGCTCACGCCCTGGGTTACTCAATGCCGCCCCTTCGGGGCTGTGTTGTCGCACGAGGGGAAAATCGTCGTCTCCAAGAAGAATGTCAACAGAGCCAAATATGCTCTAGACATAGTCTTGGCGGCAGGGGGTAAACACGTCAATGACATGCGATTTCTCAATAGCAGCAGCCTGATGTTCAATACCTCCACGGACGACGAAGCTGTCGCCGCCACGCACTTCGAAGGTCTGGTCACCACAGGTGACCTTCAAATGGCCAGCCACCACATAGACGAGCTGGTCGTGAGGGTGACTATGCCGCACTCCGACCCAGCCTTTTTCCATGCGGTGCTCTGCCAGAAATAACTTGTCGTTATAGGAGCCGACTACGCGGGTAAGCCCGGGTTCAGGCGTGCTCTGCCTGGCCTTGGCAGCGGCCACAACCACAACATCGGGAAATTCATGCTTCACGGTAGGTTCCATGATTGGACCTCAAATTACTTTCCTGCGATAGCGGCGGGCTCAGCCTGGCGTGCCTGCTGCACGATCGCGACATATTTTTTTGCCAACTCGGTGATCTCTGCCATATTTCCTGATTTCAGGGCCGAGGCCAAAACCAACTCTCCTCCGATGCCGAGCGCGGCCGAACCGCTACGGATGAAATCCGCAGCCGTATGGAGATTCACGCCACCGGTTGGAACCAGAGGAATCTGCGGCAAGGGCGCTTTGAGCGCCTTGATGTAGCTGGCCCCGCCCATTGCGCTACAGGGAAAAACCTTTATGAAATCAGCGCCGGCTTCCCATGCGGTGATCACTTCGGTGGGAGTAAGAGCCCCAGCCAGAATGAGTATCCCGTGATCGTTGGCAAACTTAACCGTCTCCTGCTTGAAACCGGGCGTCACCAGAAAGGTTGCGCCCGCCTCCAGGCAACGGTTGGCGGTATAAGCATCCAGAACTGTACCGGCGCCAATCATAACTTCACGACCCAAGGTCTTATTTAATTCGGTGATTGCCTCGAAGGCCCCGGGGACTGTCATGGTGACTTCTAAAATCGAAATGCCCCCGGCATACACAGCTTCACTGGCGGTGATGGCCTTGCGCACGGATGACGCCCGTATTACCGGCACAATTCCAACTTCAATCACCCGTTGTTTAACTTGCTCTTTGGTCATGATTCAGTCCCTACTACCGAGAATAGTCCAGCTCCACGGGGTTCAGCTTCGGCGCCAGCCGCTGAACAATCAACAGCGCTAACACGTATGCCGATCCGCCAAAAATAAAGATCGGCAGGTAGCTGTGGGTCAACTGCACGACGTAGCCGGTTATCACCTGTATCAATACACCGCCAATGGCACCACCTGTAGCACCGATGCCGACTATGCTGCCAATAGCCTTGCGGGGGAACATGTCTGATGCAGTGGTGAACAGATTCGCCGACCATCCCTGGTGCGATGAAGTTGCCAGGCTGATGAGCGCAACCACGAGCCAGAGGTTCTTCGAAAAGGGTGCGTAGATGACAGGCACAACGCACAAAGCGAATATCAGCATGGCAGTTTTGCGAGCGGCGTTGATGCTCCATCCGCGTTTAATCAGGTGCAAGGGGAGCCAGCCACCCACGAGGCTACCGACGGTGGCGGCATTGTAGACAACGATCGTAGGAAGAATGATCTGCTTGAGGTTCAGGCCAAAACTTTCTTGCATGTATTTGGGGAACCAAAACAGGTAGAACCACCAGACCGGGTCGGTGAGGAACTTGCCGATGGTAAAAGCCCAAGTCTCTTTGTGCGGCAAAAGCCGGCCCCATCTGACAGTCTCGATGCGATCGGGCGGGTCACTTTGAATATATTCCAGTTCCGCTTTCGAGATGCGCGGATGCTCTTCCGGCTTGTGATAGAACAGCAGCCAGAAAACCAGCCAGACAAATCCCAACGCACCCGTGGCAATGAATGCTGCCTGCCAGCCGTAGGTCAAGGCGAGCCAGGGCACGGTGAGGGGCGCGACCACGGCACCGATGTTGGTGCCGGCATTGAAAATACCGGTAGCCAGAGCCCGTTCCTTTTTCGGGAACCACTCTGCGACGGTCTTGATGCAAGCCGGGAAATTCGCCGATTCACCCAATCCAAGAAATGCCCTTGCGATGCCGAAGGTAAGCGCGGAATGGGCTGCGGCGGTTGCGACACCGGCCAGACTCCAAAGCGTGACCGCAACAGAGTACCCTTTTCGCGTCCCGAACCTATCCATGACGT
>Ga0207127_10075_pt1 | contig 24127 bp, 22 predicted proteins | sample Alteio_BWMinHeat_17_FD_153574 | JGI IMG/M metagenome (GOLD analysis project Ga0207127, IMG submission 153574) | Enriched cells from forest soil in Barre Woods Harvard Forest LTER site, Petersham, Massachusetts, United States -... | ecosystem: Environmental > Terrestrial > Soil > Temperate forest >...
CGACCTCGCGCTCACCACCGATTTCCGGTCTGTGCTCGGGGAGATTATTTCGCGCCATCTGGGCACAAAGGAACTGAACTCCGTTTTCCCTGGCTTCGACAACGATCCGCGCAAATTCCCAAATCTGCTGAAAGCCTAGGCGCTCCTCGCACCTGTCGTTTCTCTAATCCGCGGCGGCGCGCGCGGCCTGTTTCGCTCCTTCGGAGGTGCGAATACGCATGTTGTAGAAGGAGCGGTAGACGAAAGTAAACGAGATCAGGAAGAAAACAGCCGCGAGCACATGAGTAATCATGGCCCCGCTTGTAGCCGTCAGCTGCACAGCCAACTCCACCGCAAGCAAACCAAATAACGTAGTGAACTTGATCACCGGGTTCAGCGCGACCGAGGAAGTGTCTTTGAAAGGATCGCCGACGGTATCGCCGATCACGGTTGCGGCGTGCAGTTCGGTGCCTTTCTGCTTCAATTCGACTTCCACGATTTTCTTGGCATTATCCCAGGCGGCTCCGGCATCGGCCATGAAGATGGCTTGGAAAAGGCCGAACATGGCGATGGAGATCAGATAGCCAATAAAGAAGAAAGGCTCGACGAAAGCGAAGGAGAGCGCGGCGAAGAACACCGCGATGAAGATATTCAGCATCCCCTTCTGCGCGTATTGCGTGCATATCTCCACGACTTTCTTGCTGTCTGCAACGGAAGCCCTCTCCGAGCCTTCGAGCTTGATATTGGCCTTGATGAATTCCACCGCGCGGTAGGCGCCGGTGGTGACCGCCTGCGTGGATGCGCCGGTGAACCAATAGATCATCGCGCCACCGGCGATAATTCCGAGCAAGAAAGGCGCATGCAGGAGGGAAAGCTTGTCGACATTTTCAGTGAGACCGTTGGTCAACGCCATGATGATGGATAAAATCATGGTCGTGGAGCCCACGACGGCAGTGCCGATGAGCACCGGCTTTGCGGTGGCCTTGAAGGTATTGCCTGCACCTTCGTTCTCTTCGAGCAAATCCTTGGCGCGCCCGAAGTTGGCGTCGACATGAAAATCTCTCTTGAGTTCCTGGTGAATGCCGGGGATCTGTTCGATCAGGGAAAGCTCGAAAACGGATTGCGCGTTGTCCGTGACCGGTCCGTAGGAATCGACGGCAATCGTCACCGGCCCCATGCCCAGGAATCCAAAGGCCACCAAACCGAACGCAAATACCGGCGCCGCAATCATCAAGTTGCCAAGTCCCAACTGACCCACCATATAGCCGATGGACATCAGTGCCATGATGGCCAGTCCCAGGTAATAGGCGGAGAAATTTCCAGCCACGAATCCAGATAAGATACCCAGCGACGCTCCGCCTTCTTGCGCCGAGGTGACAACCTCCCTCACATGGCGCGATTCCGTGGAGGTAAAAACCTTCACCAGTTCCGGGATTACGGCGCCCGCCAGAGTACCGCATGAGATGATGGTGGCCAGCTTCCACCATTGGGTGGGATCGCCGCCAAGATCCGGAATCACGGCCCGCGAAATCACGAAGGTCATAAGGATGGAAACGATCGATGTCAGCCAGACGAGCGAGGTGAGCGGCGCCTCGAAATTCATGTGATCGGCGTGCAGATAGCGCGCCCGGGCGATGGCACCGTTGATGAAGTAGGAAGCCGCGCTGGCCACCAGCATGGCGATGCGCATCACGAAAATCCACACCAGGAGCTGCACCTGCACGGCGGGGCTCTTCACGCCCAGCAGGATGAAGGTAATCAGTGCGACGCCGGTGACCCCGTAGGTTTCGAATCCGTCGGCGCTGGGGCCCACCGAATCGCCGGCATTGTCGCCGGTGCAGTCGGCAATGACGCCGGGATTGCGGGCGTCGTCTTCCTTGATGCGGAAGACGATCTTCATCAGGTCCGAGCCTATATCGGCGATCTTAGTGAAGATGCCGCCGGCGATGCGCAGCGCCGCCGCGCCCAGCGATTCGCCAATAGCGAAGCCGATGAAGCAAGCGCCGGCGTAGTCTGCGGGAACGAAAAGCAGAATGAAGAGCATCATCAGCAGCTCGACGCTGATGAGCATCATGCCAATGCTCATGCCGGCATCGAGGGGAATTTTGTAGATAGGGTAAGGCTTGCCGCCGAGGCCGGCAAAGGCGGTGCGCGAATTCGCAAATGTGTTCACACGGATGCCAAACCAGGCCACGCTATAGCTGCCGGCGATTCCCAGGATGCTGAAAAGGAGAATGATGAAGACGCGGAAAGCGTCCATATGCAGGAGCACGCCAAAATAGAGCACGATGACCACGGCGATGAAGGTTTCGAGCAGGACCAGGAACTTGCCTTGGGTGATCAGGTAGGTTTTGCAGGTCTCGTAGATCAGCTCGGAAATTTCGCGCATGGAGCGATGCACGGGAAGATTTTTCAGGCGCGTATAAATCGTCAAACCGAAGAAGAGTCCAAAGACGCAAAAGAGAATTCCGAAAAGAAGGAGCTTATGGCCATCAATACCAAAGAAGCTGACCTGGGAGAGGTCGGGAAGCTTCAAATTGGCTTCCCCGGCCGCTTCCGGCGCCTGCGCCCGCGCGACCATGGCCGTGAGCGGCAGAATAGAGAGCACCGCGCCGACTTTCAGCAGGCGCCGCGCGGCCGGTTGACACCCCCTAACTCCACGCATCAGCCGCCGGGCAGCGCTCGCCACAAACAACCAGACTTCTACTAATTCCATGCTTCCTCCGTTAGGACCTTGCTCAGGGAGCGATCAGGTGTGCTTCCCACCAGAAAGGCAAAAAGACACTTTATAGCAGGGCTTATCGATGGTCAAGAATGCGCCCGGGGCGGGTCAGGCTTCATGTGGGTAACGATTGGTGCTGCCGGTAGTTACGAACTTGGCGGTTTCCAGGGGTATAGTATATGGCACTAGCAGCGGCAACTTTGTCCGAAGGAAGGTTACATGAAAACCAAGCTCGTAGCGTCTTTTGGCTTGTTGGTTGCAAGTCTTCTGGCGGTTGGCAGTCCGATCTTCGCGCATCACGGAAGCGCGGCGTACGAGAACACCAAGTTAGTTGAGTTGAAGAACGCCACGGTGACGAAAGTCAACTGGGGCAATCCCCACACGTTGGTTCTCTTCGACGTAAAGGACGACAAGGGTAACGTCGTACATTGGGTGGTGGAAGGGGGCGCGGCCTCCGCGGTGAGCACATCGGGCTGGACCAAGAATGCCGTACAGCCTGGCGACAAAATCACCGTTTACTTGTATCAGGTGAAGAACGGCGCGCCGATCGGGCGTACGGGCAAGGTAGTGCTGGCTGACGGCACGGTATTCGGCAGCGGGGAACTGGAAGGGGACCGGCCGTCGCAGTGTGACAAGGAGTTCGGGCCCGGCGGAGATGAGTCTGCCGCCTGCCGTCCCGACGGACGAAAGACCACGAATAAAGAGTAGTCCCGACGCATCCATAGACCGAAGCTCCCGATCATTGCCGGGCGGCGCCCTCGACGCGGTCCCGCAAGTTTGATATTAGCCAAGCTATGAACCGATATCACGTTCCCGCGTGGGCGCTAAAGACGATCGCGTTTTCGGCCAGTCTGAGCCTATTTGGGCTATCGTTTTTGGATTCGACCGTGCTTCCTTTGCCTTCGCTCAATGATCTGCTGCTGATTGATCTCTGCATCGAATATCCGCTGCGGATGCCTTATTACGCCACGCTGGCGACGATCGGTTCGCTGGCCGGCTCGGTGCTGCTCTACTTTCTTGCCCTCAAGGGAGAAGAAGCCGCATTTCACAAAAAAGCGGGTGCGCAGGCGCCGCAGATTCACCACTGGATGGAGCGAAATGGATTCGTCACCTTGACCATTGCGGCTCTGCTCCCGCCTCCAACGCCATTTAAGCTTTTCGTGTTGGCAGCCGGTGCCTTGGGCATGCCGTTCCGGTCCTTCTTGGCGGCCATGTGTGTCGCACGCGCGCTGAGGTTTTTTGCCGAGGGCTATTTCGCCGTCCGCTACGGCGCGCAGGCGACGCGGTTTCTCGTGGGACATAGCGTTGGATTTGCGATTTCCACCGTGGCTTTTGTCCTGGTGTTCTATTGGATCGGCCGAGTGCTGATGCGCGGAACCTCAGGGCAGAAGGCTTGAGTAAAAGTCCCGCCGGTTCCACGCGGCGCGCCAACCCGCATATTCGGATTGTATAATTGTGATTTGAGCCCGGCTTAATTCATCGGCCATCCGCGTCATGGTCAAGACCAAAAACGACACCAAGCTCCTCGATCGAGCCGCCAAATTGCGGGAGGAAATCCGCCAGCACGAGCACCGCTATTACGTGCTCGACCGTCCCTCTATCTCGGATGCCGAATTCGACCGGCTGATGAATGAGCTCAAGCAGCTCGAGGCGGAGCATCCGGAAATTGTCACGCCGGATTCGCCGACGCGGCGGGTGGGCGGAGCGCCGCGCAAGGGGTTCGAGACGCGCCTGCACAATCCGCCGATGCTGAGCCTGGATAACGCCTTTTCGTTCGAGGAACTCGATCGCTTCGATCGCCGGGCGCACGAAGTTTCCGGCCGTCCGGAAATTGAATACATCGTCGAGCATAAATACGACGGCCTGAGCATGTCCCTGCACTATGAGAAGGGGAAGTTCGCCCTGGCGGTGACGCGCGGCGATGGCGTCAACGGCGAGGATGTGACGCCCAATGTAGCGACGATCGAGGCCATTCCGCATCGGGTGGACGCCGCGAAATCCAAACGGCTTGGCCTGGATGGCGATTTTGAAGTGCGCGGCGAAATCATTATGCCCCTGAAGGCCTTTGCAAACCTTAACGAGCAGCAGGAAGAGCTTGGCGGCAAGCGCTTCGCCAATCCGCGAAACGCTGCGGCCGGTTCGGTCCGCGTGCTCGATTCGCGGATTACCGCTTCGCGGCAGCTCGATTTCTTCGGCTACTACTTGCTGGCAAGGGGGCGAACGCCCTTCGCGCGGCATTCCGATGAACTCGAGGCCATCGCGGCGCTCAGCTTCAACCCATTGAAGTGGAAGCGCTGCGCGTCGATCGAGGAGGTAAAGGAGTATTGCCGGAAATGGGAGGAGAAGCGCGAGAAATTGCCGTATGAGATCGACGGCATCGTCATCAAGGTGAACGAACTCTGGCTCCAGCAGGAGCTCGGATTTACCTCCAAAGCTCCGCGCTGGGCCATCGCCTACAAATATCCTGCACGCCAGGAAACCACCACGGTGCGCGAGGTCGTTTTCCAGGTGGGGCGAACGGGCGCGCTCACGCCGGTGGCTTTGCTCGATCCCGTGGCCGTTGGCGGAGTCACTGTAAGCCGGTCGACGCTGCACAACATGGACGAAATCGAGCGGCTCGGCCTCGCCGCGGGCGATTCCGTGCTCGTCGAACGCGCCGGCGAAGTGATTCCGCACGTGGTGAAAGTTGTGGAGCGCGGAAAGGACCGGCGGCCGGTCAAGGTTCCGGAATTGTGCCCGGAATGCGGCAGCCACATTCATAAGTCCCCCGACGAGGTTGCCTATCGCTGCGTGAACGCCGCCTGCCCGGCAAAGCGCAAGGAGTCCTTGATTCACTTCGCCAGCCGGCACGCCATGAATATCGACGGGCTGGGCGACAAAATCGTGGACCAACTCGTTTCCACGGAAATGGTGAAGGATTTTGCCGACCTCTACCACCTAGACGCCGAGAAATTGGCCGCCCTCGAACGGATGGCGGAGAAGTCCGCGGACAATCTGCTGCGCGAGATTGCCGCGAGCAAATCGAACGATCTCTCGCGGCTGATCTATGCGCTGGGCATACGGTTTGTGGGCGAGCGCACGGCGCAATTGCTGGCCGGGCATTTCGGCTCGATCGGTGCGCTCGAGAGCGCCGATGAGCAAGCGCTGACCGAAGTCGCCGAAGTAGGGCCGAAGGTCGCAGCGAGCATTGCGGAATTTTTCTCTGAACGCGCCAATCGCGAAGTCATCAAGCGGCTGCGCGCGGCGGGCATCGATCCGCATTATGCCAGGCAAGCAACTGTTTCGGATCGCTTGGCAGGGCAGTCCTTTGTGTTTACGGGAACGCTGGCGCGCCGCTCGCGCGAGGAAGCCGGCGAATTGGTGGGGAGGCACGGCGGTAAAGTGGTGAGTTCGGTGAGCAAGAATACCGATTACGTCGTGGTGGGTGCCGATCCGGGATCGAAATACGACAAAGCGAAAACTCTCGGCGTTCGAACTCTGACCGAGGACGAATTTGACGTCCTGCTCGAAGGGAAATTGGTTCTGACTTCGCCTGAAGCGGATGAAAAGAAGCCAAGCCGCCGAGCAGCGAAGGCTGCGACGCGTTCGGCGCGCAAGTCGGCTGCAAAATCCACGTAGGCATCTCTGAATCCTCGGTCCCCGATTGCCGGAAAGCGCGCCACAGAAGCTTCCTTCAGGATTCGTGATCCGCGGTCGCCTCTATGATTTGGCGATACGATATAATGAATCGAAGCGAGCGGGCTGGGCGGTCGCTGGGCGAATCCCGAAAAGGACCCGCCTGGAGGAAAGTCCGGACTCCGCAGGGCAGCGCGCCTGGTAACGCCAGGGGGCCGAACGCCGGCAATACGGCGTTGGGCTACGGACAGTGCCACAGAAAATAAACCGCCGGTGACGCGCATCGATGGTCAGCCCGAGGCCAAACCTCTGGCGGATCCTTTCAAAGCGCGGCGCTTGGCAAGGGTGAAACGGTAGGGTAAGAGCCTACCGCGCGGACAGCAATGTCCGCGGCACGGTAAACCCCGCGCGGTGCAAGGCCAAATAGGAGGGGAGGGCCGGCCCGGCCCGTTAAAGCGAGAGCGCTTCGGCGTTCTCGCGCAACCCTCGGGTAGGCTGCATCGAGCCGTCGAGCGATCGGCGGCCCAGAGGAATGATCGCCTCCGCGGTTGAGCGCGGCGTCGCAGCTTTACGCTGCGATGACTCTCAGCCGCGAAGACAGAATCCGGCTTATAGGCCCGCTCGCTTCTTTTCAATAAGTTACGGACGTTTTTCGAATTTCTAACCGTAGTTTCTAACCATAAATATGCATTCGATTATGCATTTCATTCGCTTCCGTTCGGCTAAAGGAGGGAAGGTGGGTGATGTGACACGTGACGCTCAAATTTTTCGCGCGGCAGCTTTTTTCGTGGCTGCGGGTATGACCCGGTGGAGTAGCGTTTGTGTCGGAGGTTAGAATCGCACGCAGGCGGCGGTACGACCGGCAGTTCTGAAAAACCCAGGTCGAAAGGAAAGGTGAAATCATGAAAATCGTAGTGATCGGCGGCAGTGGACTCATCGGGTCAAAGCTCGTTACCAAGTTGCGCGAGCACGGGCACGAGGCGGTTGCGGCATCACCCAATTCGGGCGTCGACAGCGTCACGGGCGAGGGACTGGCCGAAGTGCTGAAAGGTGCGTCCGTAGTCGTTGACGTATCAAACTCTCCCTCGTGGGAGGACGCAGCGGTGCTGAAATTCTTCGAAACATCAACTCGTAACCTCCTCACCTATGAAGCGACCGCAGGGGTAGGACATCACATTGCGTTATCGGTTGTGGGAACCGACCGGCTGTCCGAAAGCGGTTACTTCCGCGCTAAGATCGCTCAGGAGAAACTGATCAAAGAATCTTCAATCCCCTACTCCATCGTGCGCGCGACGCAATTCTTCGAGTTCCTCAAGGGGCTTGCTGACATTTCCTTCGACGGCGGCAAGGTGCATTTGCCACCTGTGCTTTTCCAGCCGATGGCTGCCGACGATGTCGCGAGTGGGGTAGGCAGGATCGCTGTCGGCCCGCCTGTAAATGGGATCGTCGAAATAGCGGGGCCGGAGGAGTTTCGCGTGGATGAACTAGTTCGGCGGCGCTTGGCCACCCTCAAAGATCCCCGCGAAGTCATCGCCGACCCGCACGCGCGATACTCCGGCGCGGAGGTCGGTGAGCGAACGCTAATCCCCGGCAAAGACGCCGTACTTGGCGAAACGCGATTCGAAACTTGGCTCACTCAGTCCGCAGCAAAAGCGGCGGGCCGCTAGATTCGATTTTTAGGCTATCTCGACAACCTTCTTGCATCGCTGCACCGCGAGTTTGGCTCGCTCCTCGATCCCAAGCCCGTTGTCCATCTTGGGTTTTTTGTCTCGGCGCCTGCCCGCTATCTCAAGCCACACTTTTGGTGCGGCTCGAGTCCTGAAGGAACGTCGTCCAGCCCTCCCGGCTTTGGCTGAAAACAAGTAGACGAAAAATGAGTTCGGGGCCATACTCTCGAACAGCGAAGGGCGACTCTTTCCGGTAACAGAAACGGGCGTTTGCACGTCCAACCCGACATCGAGGAGGGAATACGATGCGCTTCAGGGTAACCGGTGCGTTGTGGATTCTTGGCTTGGCTTTTGCGGGACCTGCGTTGGCGCACCATTCGGTGCAAGCGGTCTTTGACATTCACAAGACAGTTACCGTCACCGGAACGGTGGCCAAGGTGGAATGGATTAATCCCCATTCTTACCTGACCGTGAATGTGAAGGGTCCTGACGGCAACGTTCAAAAATGGGCTTTCGAGTTGGGCGGCCAGGCCGCTCTCCGCAGGGCCGGGATGAGCAGGGCTGACCGGGGCGGCTTGAAGGCGGGCGATGCAGTAACCGTCTCCGCGCTGCCTGCGAGAGATGGCTCGACTAACGGCGCCTTGCGGGAATTGAAGCTCGCGGACGGACGTGATTTCAAGTTCGGCGGCGAGGACCCCAACGACAATTAGCCGCAAAGGAGATTCAGCGATGAGGACCTATTTTGGAAGCCTCGGGCTCGTTGGGCTGGCTTTAGCGTTGTGCATGCTCCCTCTAGCGCTTGGTGCTCAGGATGAGCCCGGCATGATTCACAACGTCACGGTAAGACCGGCTCCGAGCGGCGTGACGCCGCGCACTGCCGATGGACACCCGGATTTCACGGGTGTGTGGAATGGCATGGCGGATAATCTGTTAGGCGTCCCCAACCAGATGCACAACGAAGGCATCGCGGTGGAAAACGACCACTCCACTTACGACGTCCTCACCGGGGCAAAAGTGGCCACTTGGCCGCTTGCGAAACCCAAACGGCAAAATGGCGAGCAGGGCGAACGCGCGGCCACGCTGCTGCGTCGCATGGGCGCCAGCCGGCCCATCTATAAGCCCGAATACTGGGACATGGTGAAGGAGCTCGACGCCAACGCCAACGAGGAAGATCCCTCCAATAACTGTATGCCGGCAGGCGTTCCTCGCGTGGGCAGTCCCTCTTACATTGGCCAGTTTCCCAATTATTTGATCTTCATCTATCCCGGCCAGGGCGGTCTGATCGCCACGCAGACGATGTACCGCATGATTCCTCTCGACGGTCGAAAGCACACGCCGCTGCAAGATTTGGACGGGAGCTATACCGGAGAAAGCATCGCCCGTTGGGAGGGAGACACCTTGGTGGTGGATAGCTGGGGTTTCAATACTGCCACTTGGTTCGATCAGCTCGGCGGTTATTTTCATAGCGAAAACATGCACGTCGTGGAGCGATTTCAACGCAACGGAAACACGCTCACCTGGACCGCGACGATTGAAGATCCGGATGTGCTGCTCGAGCCTTGGACAACCACTCCGCGCATACAGCTTCTGAATCGCAATCCCAAGGCGATGCTGCCGGAATCGCTGCCCTGCAGTGAGAGGGATTTGGCCCACGCGGTCACCAAAGAACATCACTAGACGAATTCTTGTGTCGGTTTTTGTATCAGGTTTTGTATCAGGGGCAGCGCGGCCGGCCGCGTAAGCTTTCACTCTTGAGGAGGCGGCATGTCAACGAGAACAAAATTGATGAAGTTGCTCGCCAGCGCAGTAGTTGCCACATTCGCTTTCCAATGCGCCCAGGCGCAATACGACCAGCCCAAAACTGCCCCCAGAACCATCCCCCCTATGTCTGACGCTGCCAAGGCTATCAAGAGTGCGGCAGACGCCATGGGCATGCCTCGCACCGGGGGACCGGGAGGCGCTCTGCTCCCGGAAGTCGATGTGGTCAACCGCATGGAGTTTTGGGGCAGCGGCACCGCTTCCGCGCCGGGGACATCGGGGCAAGCGTCCAAAACCGAATATCACGCGGCGCTTGGATACAATCCTCCGGCCATGCGAGTGGAGATGGGGCCCGCTCAAGGAAGTGGGGGCCAGGCTGCCCAGCAGCGCATGATTCGAACCGTGCGCGATAACTATGCGTGGAACGAGTCCGAACTAGGTGCCGGGCTCGAGCCAGGAAGAGGCACGGCGACTCCAGACATGGCGGCAGTCAAAGGCCGGCTTCTTCAGCTCTGGATGCTTCCCTACGGCGTGGTCAAAGCCGCGTTCGCCGCGGGCGACAAAACCAAGTTATCGGTTGAGAATGGGGCCACCGTGCTCACCTTCCCCCTGAGCGGCGAGCTTGCGGGTGTTACGGTGAAGGCGACGCTGGACGCGAAGAATTTTATAACCAAGGTCGAAACGCAAAGCGATAATCCGGCGCTGGTCAGGCAGGCGGAATATTCCGATTACTCGGACCACGGAGAAATTTTGACCGATATTAAGTCGCCCGGTCATATCGTTCAGAAACAGGGCGGCGCTACCGTGCTGGATATCCAGATCAAGATGTGGGACGCGAACAATCCCTATGTGGTATTTCCAGTTCCCGCGAACGTGAAAAAGACGGGCACCCAACAGTCCGCCAACCGCGCACAATAGCTCAGTTCGGCTCCGGTTAATCGCTCTCGTCGGCGCGATGTGCCAATGCGCCTCATTGCAGCCCCGTCTGCCCACTGCCAGATTGTTCGGCTCCTTCCGCGCGTACAGATTCTCAGGGTTTTGCGGCGGGAGCTGACGGATTGAGACGCGGAGGCAAACGTCCAAACTTGGACAGCGCATTTTCTGCCGGCTGTGATATACGGTGTGCGGACTTAAGGTACAGTATTCCAGGTGGGTTAAATGCAGTTAACCAAGCTTCGCATCTTGATCGCAGACGACCACGAGCTTGTGCGGCGAGGGCTGAAGGTGCTGCTGTCCCCGCGTCCTAACTGGATCGTTTGCGGGGAAGCGATCTCAGGCAGGGAAGCCGTCGCTTTGGCCACGCAGCATCAGCCGGATATCGTCATCATGGATATCAGTATGCCCGGCCTGAACGGTTTGGAGGCTACGCGGAAAATACGCAAGGCGCTGCCGAAGACTCAGGTGCTCATTCTGTCGCTTCATTACTCCGATCAGCTTGTTCGAGACGTCATAGACGCGGGCGCCCGCGGTTATTTGCTGAAGTCCGATGCCAGCCGGGACATCTTGAACGCGGTCGAAGCACTGGCCTCACACCGGCCTTTTTTTACATCGGGAGCAGCACAGATCGTGCTGGATGGATTTTGCAAGCAGGGCTCGGCTCCGGAGCGGATTCCCGTAAAAGGTCAGCGCCTCAGCTCGCGCGAAAGAGAGATCGTGCAGCTTCTGGCCGAGGGCCAGAGCAGCAAAGAAGTAGCCGTTACTCTCGGAATCAGTGTCAAAACCGCAGAGACTCACCGCTCCAATATCATGCGCAAACTGGAAATACATTCCGTCAGCGAGTTGGTGCGCTACGCGGTGAAAAATCAGATGATCGAACCTTGATTTTTTCGATATTCCGGCTCGTCCTATTGCGTTCCGTAACTTCCACAACCCTGCGGCGGAACCGGAAGCAGCTACCTACATCGCGCTTGTGACAATCAGGCGATTTGAGTATAGGACCTGATGAACCTCCAGGTATCCTAGTGCGAGTATCTTGGCGCCAGACTTGGCGTGAGATCTGCGAAATGCCGGCGCGAATTCTAGTGGTCGATGATGTCCCCGCTGTGCGGAACGCCTTGCGCGCTCTGCTTGCGAAATATCAGCTGGAAATCTGCGGAGAGGCGGAGAATGGCAAGGAGGCTGTGGATCAGGTTCGAGCGCTATATCCCGATATCGTCGTGCTGGACATCAGCATGCCGGTGATGGATGGGCTGCGAGCCACGATGGAAATTCGCCGCGTCGCGCCCTCCACCAAAATCGTTCTTTTCAGCATCCATGATGGCCCTCAGGCAAAGACCGCGGCCCGAATGGTAGGCGCGGATGCGCTCGTCTCAAAGGCTGCCGCTGCCTTCGATCTGGTGCCCACGCTAAGGCGTCTTTTTACCTCGCAGGAATTTGTGAATTAAGCCCCAGGCTGTGAACCTGTTTTCAACCGGCCCGAGCCCGATTACTCGACCGGATTGTTTGCCCATGACATCCGGGCAGCGATCGCAATCGCCACCAGAAAAATGAGCAAAATTCCCTGATCGAGCGAGGAACCTGCAGCTAGCCCGGAGGCCGCGGTAAAGGAGACCGTCGCAAAAATTAGCAGCGCCAGCGTGATGCAGATCGATAACAAAAGCGGGCCAAAACCCTGTGCCGGCTGCCTCCAGACCCAGCGGGAAGCGCTAATCACGATGGTCAAAAGAAGAAGAAAATCGATGATACTCAAGACGGTTCCCATGGCGGCGGGATTCTACGCCCTCCGGCGAAAAGAAAGCAAGCCCCAACCGATATTTGATATGACGTGTAGCCTGCGGGATTTTCGGAATTAGTCTTTCAGCATTCCACAGAGACAGGGCGCCGCTTCTCTTTGTTCACGATGGTCGTCACGAGCTCCACGGCGATGCCGAAACCGCCGTCGGATAGCACATCAATGCGCACCACCTTGCCAAAGAAATCCACGTTACGCTCAGGGGCATGGGAAAAGGGGAAAGTGACCACAAGAGACATTCCGACTTTGTAGGATTGAACCTTGGTGGCGAAATACAGGCCGTCGCGACAGGCGTTCAATGTGGAAGAGACTTCTTCGAATTGATTTGCGGCGACCTCGGAGGAACACACTCGGACGGGCAACGAAACGTCAATGCGCTCGGTCCGGCGGCGCTCGTCCACCCATTCGGTAACGCTCACCGTCCCCAGACCCTCGATTCGGTTTCCTTCGCTCACGCCCATCCTCGCACTGTGAGGTATCTTCGGGCACTGTCGGCGCAGCTGCAATGAACCGATTGTTCTAGAGTGGAATTTCCCGGTTCCATTACTTTCGTACCAGGCGGGCCGCGCGCTCAACTCTCAGCTTTCGGGTCCGCTTTGGCGCAACATTAGGCCCGAACCTTGCAAAGATTCCACTGTGCGTGTAGAGTCGCGGGCTGACCGGGGTTCAATTCGGAATTCATGACGAGCGGATGAATTTGGGGCGGCACAAGGGCAATTCCTGGCCGTCGATGGAGGAGAGAAGGACATGATGAAGGAAGCGCGATTCTTTCGTTTGGGAGTGATGTTCTTGATGGCCGTTGCGGGGCTGATATTCGTTGCCGGCAGTGCCTGGGCCCAAGGCGACCAGCGGCTTCCGCTGGACAAGGCAGTGATGTCCGGCGAGAACGCCAAGAAGTCTCTAACCAAGTATCAGGTCTCCGCCGAGGTCGCCAGGAAGCTGGTTGACTCCTGCGTCGATTACGCAAAATCGACAAACACGCCCGTAAGTGTCTTTGTTCTCAGCCCGGACGGCGAAATCGTGGACGCACACCGCATGGATGGGCAAAACTCGATCAACACCGACACCGCTCTGCTGAAGGCGAAGACGGCGCTGTACCTCCGCGACTCCACGCATGCCGCCGCAAATCGATTCAGGACGCTCGATGCAAGGGTGATTCGTGAGGACCTCCACATGTACCTCGTTTCGGGCGGGCTTCCCATCGTGGTGGACGATCAGATGATCGGCGCGATTGGCGTCGGCGGAGGCAACGCCGACGAGCAGTGCGCTTATCAGGCGCTCATAAAGGTTCTCGGGCCTCAGCCCCCATTGGCTCCGAATATGCCTCCCGACCCGCTGGGTGAGGGTGGTGGGCCCGGCGGCGGTGGCGGAGGTGGTGGCCGTGGCGGCGCTGCTCCGCAAGGCGGCAGGTAATTGGCCCAACTGTAAGGCCGCCCATCGGCGGCAGACCCAGGACGGCTTAAGGCCCTAATTAGAGTCGGCATCAGCTAACATCATACAGCAGCGCCGGGCCTGCGGGTCCGGCGCCGCTGTCTTGGCCGAATTCGACCTCTCCTCTGTGCCTGGCCCCTCCTCTTTCCGGCATCAGCCCCGATTGATCTAAACCGCACACCTGTCCTTCAAGGCGTTCTCTGTTCCCGTTGGGTACTAGTACAATGCAAAAATAGCGATTGTTTCGCGGCTCTGTTGACGGGAGCGGGAATCCAATCTTATTGGGGAGTGTCCGAGGGATGAATCCCAACTTATTGGAAAAGCGAGCCTTGCTCGCGATTGCGGTCGTATGTGGCCTGAGCTTGTGCGCGGCGCCAAGATCAGCTGCCCAGGAGTCTACCTTCGATTGGCAGGCTACAAACGACGAAACTGCGCGCTTGGATCCGACCGATTACCACACGGGGCGCGTTTTCAAGTTCGGCGACCAAGCCGGAAACGTCCACGTCGATATTGACGCTCAGGAGCAAGTAACCGTCGAGATGGCTCCGTCGGAGGAGTGGAGTGAGGCCATGCGGCATCCTGAGCTACTGCCCCGCGTTAGCTTCCGCTGCGTCCGCGAACACATCACCAAAGTAACTTATGTGTGCGATGTTGCGGCAGGGCGGCCCATGACCCTGGTCCTCCGCGACGAACGCAATAGCGAGCGAACCGCGGTTACAGGATTCAGCGAGACGTCTATCGAGCACGGCACCGTGAGGGAGTTCCTTTCCCCCAACGACATTCGCATTCAGTATTATCGCTGGTCTTGCGTGGAGAATTGCAATCCGCCGAAATATCAGTGGATTGGAGAGCTCAAGGAAACATACGACCTGACGCAGGCGCTGAAGGTTTACGACGGGATCCTGGCAGAACGGGATGGCGAGCCATTTAGCGTGAAGGTCGATTCCCCGGTACCGATGACGGTGGCAATCGTACCCGCACGGGCGGCCGAAGAACTGCGCGCCAAGCCCGATAACCTCGATTCAGCGCTAAACGGCCGGATGTGCATGGAGCGTTCCGTGCGGTCCGCCGCGTTTGAATGCACTTTTGATGTCGCCGACGGCCCCCAGTCTTTGGTCGCGGTGCTCGAGGGCGGCGGCAAAGTGCCCGCGAACAAGAAGGCGGAAGTCGAAGTCGTAGCCTCGAAATGCGTAGCCAACTGCCTGACCGATCCTGAGAAATAACCAGGTGGTTTTGTAGCCTCAGGTAACCCCGATGCACGTGTCAGAAATGGTCCACCTCCTCAGCCTTTCGAGGACTGGTGGCTCGCGAAGTAATGCGCCCCCACACCGTATTCTCTTGATGAGGCGGCATGTCGACACCCCATGGAGGAAGCGGCATCAGGAGTAGCTTGGAAAGCCCATTGAGGTACGGTTCGTAGAGCAAGCGCAACTCCTTTAATTTTGCGTCCCCCAGCTCGAGATCGGCGGAAGCCGCCACGCCGCAATCGATCACGAGCCGGCGCACCTTAGGCAGGTCCTCGGGCGGAAGGCGGTTCACTTCGGGCACGCGGGCATCGATATAGAAAATCTGTGCCAGGTCAGCGACCGCATGGCGGGAGATGGCAAAAGTGAGCTGGGCTTGCCATTTCGTCTCGCCTTCCCCGTAAGCAATCAGCAGGGCGCAGGTATCCAAAATAGCAGTGAAAGCGGCCACCCAGGATTGATTATCGTGCTGCGAACGGAAGAAACACAAAAAAGGATAAGTCACATGTGTTTCCATCAGTTGCCCCGACCAGTTTTCCCAATCGCGAAGGTAGTGCGCCAGGCCGTTCTGGATTCGTTCCGCGCCGTGGCGGCGGAGCAGCTCAGAAGCCGTGGGCGGCGAACCGGCGCGCGCATCGAGCAGAGAGATATTTATTTCGCGCTGTGAAAAGGCCCCGTAGAGAGTGGGCAAATACGCGATGATCAGTGCCAGAAAGCCGAAGCCGGTTCCTGCCTCGACCACCGAGAGGACGCGGGCGACCGACGTCTGAGGTATGATGTCGCCTAATCCCAGGGTAAAGAAAGTGGTGCCGCTGAAGTAGAGATCGGTGCGAAATGTGCTCGGGCCTTCGGGCGAGCTCAGGGCCGACCCCGCCGCCCATTGCACCATCGCAAACGCCAGTACCAAGGCTAAAGCCCAAAAGCCAATCAGCAGAAGCAAAGACAGCGGGCCGAAGTAGCCCAGGTATCCTTCGCGCCGTTTCGGATCGCGGATGTGAGTCGCGGTCCGGTAGCAGATTCTCCATGTGGTGCGGTAGAAGACTCGAGCGATGCGGAAAGAACGCCGGACATGGCGAGGCAGAATTACACTCTCGAACGCGTCCCAGAGTATGGACACAAGGAGCGCAAATCCGAGAATTCCGATGAGAATGTGCATCGCTATGTTCGCCTTGCGCGCCGGCCGCCTGAGACTGCCTCGAAGAAGTATACCCGTTCAAGCAAATGGCAATATGCCATGGATTCGCCGCACGTCAGTGGAGAAATTCAGAGCTCAGGTCGCGTATCGCGAGGACAATTCAAGTGGCTGCTAAGGCAGTTAGCCTGCAACGTTGACTTCCAGCGTTCGAAGAACCTAAAATCGATCTATGCTGATTTGCTTCCCGAAGCGGTGTGGGGCGCTGTGTTGGGCTTGTCGTGTGCGCTCTGGCGCCCGGAGGTTGCTGGTTTAGCGTAGCTGCAATCTAAACGAGCAAAGCCCACCGCCAGAGGCACTGATCGGTGGGTTTTTTGTTTTCTGGCGCATAGAGGGAAAACGAATGATCTTGCTATGCGGGGGAAGGGCGATGAGGCTGAAACAACCGTGATGGACGAGTTATTTCCCATATTTCTGAAGCTCGCGGGACGGCCATGCCTGGTGGTCGGCGGTGGGGTTGTAGCCGAAGCTAAGATGCAGGGCCTGGTGCGCTGCGGCGCCAAAGTTCGCGTAGTCGCGCCGGAAGCTACGCCGGACATCCGCGAAGCCGCCGGCTCGGGCCGGATTGTGTGGGAGCAGCGGCCATTCTTGCCTTCCGATTTGGCGGGAATTTTCTTGGTTGTGGCGGCGACGAATTTACGCGAATTGCACGAAGCGATTTTCCGCCGTTGCCGGCAGGCCGGGATTTTGTGCAATGCGGTGGACGAACCGGAACGCTGCGACTTTTACTATCCGGCGGTCGTGCGCCGCGGAGCGCTGCAACTGGCCATTTCCACAGGGGGGCATTCTCCCTTTCTGGCGCAGCGGCTCCGCCACGAGCTCGAAGAGCGCTTTGGGCCTGAGTATGCGCCTTGGCTCGAAGAGATCGGCAGGCAGCGGCGCGAGTTTTTCCAGGCCGCTATTTCTCCCGAGAACCGGCGCGCCATTTTGAAGGAGCTCTCGAGCGAACGCGCCTTTGGCGAGTTCCGGGCGCGGCAGAATTCCGCCGCACAGGGCGAGCGAGGGAAGGTCTATTTCGTGGGCGCGGGGCCGGGTGATCCGGACCTTTTGACGCGGAAAGCTTGGAACGTCCTGCGCTCGGCGGAGGTCGTTCTGCACGACGCGCTCGTCTCTGCGGAAATTCTGAGCATCGTGCCGGCCGGAGCGACCTTGTGTAACGTGGGAAAACGTTGCGGCGCAAAATCGGTCATGCAAGAAGAAATTCACGCGCTTCTCATCGGCTATGCGACTACCCGAAAGAGGGTGGTCCGCCTACAGGGAGGCGATCCATTGATTTTCGGCCGCGCGGGCGAGGAGATTTCCGCCCTCCGGGCTGCGGGAGTGGAGTTTGAAATCATACCGGGCGTGACGGCGGCCTCCGCCGCGGCCGCCGGCGCGCAAATTGCGCTGACGGACCGGCGAGTCGCTTCGCAACTCGTCTTCCTGAGTGCCCATCGTCGCGAGGGTGAGTTAGAACGCGAGTTGAAATCGGTGCCGCCCACCGGAGCCACGCTGGTGATTTACATGCCGGGAAGCGATTACGAGCGCCTCGCGCGCGCGCTGCGGGATGCCGGTATTTCCGAACAGACGCCTTGCCTGATCGTCTCGCAGGCATCGGGTCCGCGGGAATCGATCTATCGGACGGACTTGGCGTCTCTGGCCAACGTGCCCGTGCCTTCCGCGCCGGCGTTATTGGTGGTAGGTGTCGTTGCGGCGACCGCCAAAGCGGAAGACGTGCTGGCGATCATTGGCGCCGCCTAGCGCCCTTCTCCCAAATGGATTTTCCCTGAAGCGCGATGAGATCGCCGGAACTGCGGCATGGACTAAGTGGATTCTTTCACGTGTAGGCCGCACTCGATCTTGTTGAATCCGGACCAGCGGCCTGCGCGCGGATCCTCGCCTGATTGCACGGGCCGCGTGCAATACGTGCATCCGATGCTCGGATAATTCTGTTCGTGCAGCGGATTGTACGGCACATCGTTTGCGCGGATGTATTCCCACACCTGCGCCCAATTCCAGTCCGCGATCGGATTGAGCTTCACGAGGCCAAACTTCGAGTCCCATTCGAGCTTCCGCGTTTGGGCGCGGGTGGGCGCCTGATCGCGCCGAACGCCCGTGACCCAGGCGCTCAGACCTGAAAGTTTCTTCTTCAGCGGCTCAACCTTCCGCAATTGACAGCATTGATCCGGCTGCGAAGCCCACAGGGCCTCACCGTAGCGCGCCGCCTGCTGCGCCGGCGTCAGCTCGGAATGCGTGCGCTCCACGTGAATTCCGTAGCGCTTTTCGATCCTGTCGATCAGCGCATAGGTCTCCGGAAAAAGGAAATCCGTGTCTAGGGTGAACACGCGAAATTCTGAACCAAGCTTGGACGCCTGGTCGATGAGCACCACGTCCTCGGCGCCGAAACTCGCGGCGATGGCCAAGGATTTATCGAATTCCGAAAGGCCCCATTGCAGAAGTGTTTTCAGGTCCCACGCTTCGGCGCGATCCCGGAGCGCCGTCACCTGCTGTTCGAGCGAGAGCATTCCTTCCTCACAATTGGCGCAACCCGAATTCAATCGATCTGATCCTGTTTCGGCGGCAGACGCAGAGGAACAAGCAGCGAAAGAACCGCAGGCAATGCTTCCTGATCATCGGCTGCCAGCTCGTGCTCGGCCAGATCGAAAACGAGATCGAGACGCCGGTCTGCGGCGATCTTCTTCCACTCTGCTTTGCGGCCAGGATCAATCGATGCTGCTGAGAGAATCACAACCAATCCAAGTTTCTCCGCGAGACTCAGCAGTGTGCGCGGATCATGAGTGGTCAATTCAGCGCCCGAAACCTGCAGGGCCTCGAAGCCTTGCGCGAAGAGGGCGCGTTCCAGATACACGGCCAGCTCGGGCCGCGCCTCCGCGAAAATCACCGCGGGTAGATGTCCGTGTCGCGCATGGCGCTCTTCGATTGCCAGAGGCCTCGCCCACGGCGCATCCGCACTCGGGTCCCGCGCGACCGACTCCCCCGGCCGCGCTGCGATGTCGCCCTGGACCATCGCCGCACCCACGGTCGCATTCGAAAGCGGATCGATAAGAATGAAGCTGCCGGTCACGCGATTTTGGCGGTAGGGATCGAAAAACAAAGGGCTGACGGTCTCGAATTCGACCGAGGCAATGTCATTCATGCGCAGTTCGATCGCAGGCTCGCGCTCGAGCGTTTGCATATTCACTCGAAAGCGAATTTTTGTGGCCTTGGCGCGCGAGCTGCGAACGTTGTGCTTGATCAGGTAGTTCTGTCCCAGTGTCAGCGGTTTGGCATCCAGCCACACGACCATGGCTTCGACTTGCGTCGAGATCCGGGGAGGGGAATCGGGGGAAACGAGCATGTCTCCACGGCCGAGATCAATCTCATCTTCGAGCGTTACGGTTGTCGACATCGGAGCAAACGCTTTCCCTGTCTCGCCTTGGTAGGCGACCAGGGAGCGCACGCGCGTCTTCCGGCCCGAAGGCAGCGCCAGCAACTCGTCACCCTGACGGATTGTTCCGCTCGCCAGTTGCCCTGCAAATCCGCGGAACGTGGCATCCGGCCGAAGAACATACTGCACCGGAAATCTCACCGCCTGGAAATCCGCGCCTACACCAACGGCTACGGTTTCGAGGTGCCGAAGCAGCGTCGGCCCCTGATACCAGGGCATGCGGTAGGTGTGATTGACCACGTTATCGCCAGCCAGAGCGCTGATGGGAATGCTCATCACACGCCCGATTCCCAAGTGGCTGGCGACTGCGATGAACTCCTCCTGGAGCCGATAGAAGACCTCTTCGCTGTATTCGACGAGATCCATTTTGTTGATCGCCGCCACGACATTGGGTATGCCCAGCAGCGAAGCGATGTAAGCGTGCCGGCGTGTCTGCGCCTGTAATCCGCGCGCGGCATCCACCAGAATCACCGCCAAATCCGCGGTTGACGCGCCGGTAGCCATGTTGCGCGTGTATTGTTCGTGGCCCGGCGTATCGGCGATGATGAATTTCCGCGCCGGCGTCTCGAAATAGCGGTAGGCGACGTCGATGGTGATGCCCTGCTCGCGTTCGGCGCGCAAACCGTCGGTGAGCAATGCGAAATCGATGGGCCCGCCGGAGCGATTGAAGCGGCTGTTCCGCACCGAAGCCAATTGATCTTCGTATATGGCCTTCGAGTCGTGCAGGAGCCGTCCGATCAGCGTGGATTTGCCGTCATCCACGCTGCCGGCTGTGGTGAAGCGCAGCATGTCTTTGTGCAGATGGTGATCGACCAGATGCTCGAGCGAGTGAGCGAGCCCATCCGAGGTGGTATGCGTCGCCGACACTAGAAGTAACCCTCTCGCTTTTTCAATTCCATGGAGCCTTCTTCGTCGTGATCGATGACCCGATTCTCGCGCTCCGAACGCCGGAACGAGAACATCTCCTCGATGATTTTGGGAACGGTGTCAGCCTGCGACCGGATCGCGCCCGTGCAAGGCACGCACCCGAGCGATCTCATACGGCACTCCAGTAATTCCGGCTGCTCACCCGCTTGCACTTCACGCTCGTTATGAATCAGAACAATGGCCCCGCCGCGGATCACGGCGCGCCGCTTCCGGGCGAAATACAACGGCACGATGGGAATTTTCTCCATGTGGATGTAAAGCCAGACGTCGAGCTCAGTCCAATTCGAGAGGGGAAAGACGCGAATGCTTTCCCCCTTGTTGACGCGGGAGTTGAAGATGTTCCACAGCTCCGGGCGCTGATTCTTGGGGTCCCATTGCCCCTGGCGGTCCCGGAACGAATAGATTCGCTCCTTGGCTCTCGATTTTTCTTCGTCGCGGCGGGCGCCGCCGAAGGCCGCGTCAAACCCGCCTTCAGCCAGGGCATCCAGCAGCGACTTGGTCTTGAGCAATCCGCAGCATTTTTGTGTTCCCAGGGCAAAGGGATTTGCGCCCTGATTTAGCGCTTCGCGGTTCTGATGGACAATCAGCTGGGCCCCGACCTCCCGGGTATAGGAGTCACGGAACTCGATCATTTCCGGGAACTTGTAGCTGGTGTCGATATGCAGCAAGGGGAAGGGAATTTTCCCGGGGAAGAACGCCTTCTGAGCCAGACGCAACATCACCGAGGAGTCTTTTCCGATGGAGTAGAGCATCACTGGCCGGGCGAATTCAGCGGCGGCTTCGCGAATAATATAGATACTCTCCGCTTCCAGGCTCTTGAGGTGGTTCAGGCCGGGACGCGTCGTGGACTCGTGGGTAAGGCTTTCGGCTGTAGTCGGCATATCGTCTGCGCTCAGGCGCTCAAGCCAAGGGTGGCCAGTAACTTTCGCTCCTAAAATGCAAAACCCACCTGCCAGTTTAGCCGCTGGCGGTGGGTTGGTCAGGACCTTATGTGTTTGAACCTAGGTCATGTCCTCGCGACGCCAGAGCACCGGGGTGGACAACAAGGACAACACAGGTGCTGGTGCCGCAGTGTCATAAACTCCCTCACGAAGCCCAATATAGCGTGTTGGCGCCCCCAAATCAATCCAAATCACGGCTTGTACTTGTCCGGCGCAGGTTTAGCATCCGCCGATTTTTTGAATTAACGGTGAATTTACATGCGCGGCATCAAAATTGCTGTAGTTTAGGGCTGGGGCGAAACCACGAGGCCATTCGTGCAATCTAAACGCAATGATGGACGCTGAATGTACTGCCGGACGGGGTTGGGGAGTAGGGGAGGGTTGCGGTGTCTTTGGAAACGGTTCAACAGGTTAAGCGGTTCTTCAAGATCCTGGGCGGGTTCACGCTCTTGTTTGTCGGTGTCGTGATGCTGGTTACCCCGGGGCCCGGGTGGCCGGCCATTATTGGCGGCTTGGCCATGCTGGCAGCGGAATTTGTGTGGGCGCGGCGCTTGCTCAACCGCCTGAAATCGCAAGGTGAGCGGCTGCGCCAGAGTCTTATCCCGTCCTGGACCTCGAAAGCCTGACCGGCCGGCTCACTTTCCAAATCCGGGAAACTATGCCCATTTGCAGGAGGCTCTATGGAAAAATGGAGAGGCAAATGGGCTCTGGTAACAGGAGCCAGTTCAGGTATTGGCTGGGCGGTTGCCGAGCAGTTGGCCGCTCAAGGCGCCAACCTGGTTCTAACCGCCCGGCGTGCCGACCGCTTGGCGAAGCTAGCTGAAGGGGTTACCGCCCGCCATAAGATTCAAGCGCAAGTCTTCGCAGCTGACCTCACCCGGCCGCAAACCCCAAGTGAAATCGTTCGCTTTACCGATCAGCAGCACCTGCCCATTGAAATCCTGATCAACAATGCCGGTTTCGGCGCCTACGGCGAGTTCCGCAAGGCTGAGACGCAGCGTCTGCTGGATATGGTCCAAGTCAACGTCGCCGCGGTCGTTCATTTGACCCATCTGTTTCTTCCGCCGATGGTGGAGCGCCGCTCGGGATATATCATGATCGTGGCGTCGACAGCCGCCTTCCAGCCCGTCCCCTATATCAGCACCTATGCCGCTACCAAGGGGTTCGACCTCTTGTTCGCAGAGGGCCTGGCCGAAGAAGTCCGGCGATTCGGCGTGAACGTTTGCGGTTTGTGCCCCGGCTCCACGGCGAGCGAATTCAATGAAGTGGCGGGGCAGCCGCGCATGCCCGGCGCTCAGGAATCGAACGAGAAGGTCGCGCGCGTCGGCCTGAAGGCGCTCGCCGACGGCAGGCCTCGGGTCATTTCGGGAGTGCGAAACTGGCTGAGCGTTGAGGCGCAGCGGCTCGCTCCGCGGCGGCTGGTGACGAAGGTCGCCGCGCGGATGTTTATGCCTCAACAATAATGCACGGACGAAGGGTCCGTTGGAATGAACCAAGACAGCGCCGCGATGAATCTTCCCGAACTCGAAAAGCAACTGCATAGCGAAGGCTTTCGTAATACCTATGTCTGGGAGGACGGGCCTGAGCAGCGCTATTCCGACCATACGCATCCCGTTGAAACCGCGCATGTCATTCTGGAAGGAGAGATGACCCTGACGATGGACGGCCGAAGTATGACGTACCGCGCAGGAGAGCGCTGCGACGTTCCCGCCGGCGCTGTGCACGCGGCGCTCATGGGTCCGGCGGGCTGCCGCTACCTTATTGGCGAGAAGTAGGCGGCACGGGCGCACCGCTCAGGGCGCGATCGAGCAACTCCATCACGTGCAGTACCTGGTGTCCCGTTTTGTGGATCTCGCTTCCTGCGCGCATTTGCAGCAGACAACCGGGATTCGCGGTAACGATGGCTTCGGCGCCGGTTTCCGCCGCGCAATGCATCTTCTCGGCCAGCAGCTCCAGTGAAGTCTGGGTTTGCGTCACGTTGTAAACTCCCGCCGAGCCGCAGCAATTATCCGACAAACGCATTTCGGTGAGCTCCACTCCCGGGACGGCGCGAATCAGCCGGCGCGGCGCTTCGCGAATTTTCTGGCCGTGCGCCAGATGGCAGGAATCCTGGTAGGTGACGCGCATACGAAGCTCGTGCAGGGGCGCGGTCAAGCCGAGCGCGTCGAGAAATTCCGTGACATCGCGCATTTTTCCGCGAAACTCGTGAGCCTTTTCGTGTGCGGGATCGCCGGGATCAAATAGCTGGTCGTATTCTTTCAATGTCGAGCCACAGCCTGCCGCGTTGGTAATTACGGCGTCGAGGTCCTCACGCAAAAAGACATCCAGATTTGCGCGCGCAAGCTGGCGGGCGACATCGCGGACGCCCGCGTGGGCGGCCAGAGCTCCGCAGCAGAGTTGGCCTTCGGGAACCACAACCTCGCATCCATTTGCCGTCAGCACGCGGATCGTCGCTTCGTGCAGCGCCGCGAAGCTCACTTGAGAGATACATCC
>Ga0207127_10076_pt1 | contig 24023 bp, 23 predicted proteins | sample Alteio_BWMinHeat_17_FD_153574 | JGI IMG/M metagenome (GOLD analysis project Ga0207127, IMG submission 153574) | Enriched cells from forest soil in Barre Woods Harvard Forest LTER site, Petersham, Massachusetts, United States -... | ecosystem: Environmental > Terrestrial > Soil > Temperate forest >...
TCTTCTTTATTTTGGTGGATGCATCAGCACGGAACTTGCCGGGCATTCCCGCAATGATCTGGCGCACGATTGTATTTTCAGGTCTTTGCTCATGCAAACTTCAACGCCAACCAGTTCCTGTGCATGGCAGGAGATGCGGAAAGCATCCGGCGGCGCATGGTTGCTTTCAGCGAAGCTCTGGTCCAGATCTTTCGGAGGAACGGATTTATCGCCGGAGAGATTTTTCAACTTATCCGGTGCTTGAACGGCTTTGAATGCTTGTTCAGCGAGGGCGAAGTATTGTAGCGCCGAGAGCCCACTGCACGTGCCATGCTTTTCCCATTCGTGTTGGATCAATCCGCGGCTGGGATAATATTCCAGCATGTGCCGGACGATGTCGCCGGCGACAGGGCTGGCTGGTGTGCAACTCGTGGGCGGCTGGCCTTCATTCGATTGCGGCCACAATCCGTGCAGGACAAACCCCTTGTGATTGCCTGCCCTGCATTCCGGTGAATTGTCGCCCGGATGTTCAGCACAGTAGTTAGGCGCCCACGAGAGTGACAGCAGATAGTAATCAAAACTTCCCTGGTTTTGTGTGGCGGCGGCCTTACGATGCCGGGGAAAGATAGCTGTCATCAAAGCCGCACAAATCACAACCAAAAGAACAGCTCTGCCTGCATGACCCCTCATCTGCTTTCCTCCAGATCTGTCAGTTTGTCGCACTTCCAGGTTCGTCCTTCCGCTCTGCATATGGCACCGGTAGATCTTACGCCTCTCGACGTGAGTGTCTCATTCGTAACACGTTTCAGAATCCTTTTCAGAGCCGGGCAGCTCACAGTTACTTAGAGAAACCAACTCATAGACCCATGCTCATACTCAAGAAGGAACAGACCACCAACTCTCGGGAAGTCGAATCCTAATTTTTTGATAAATCTTCGGGTCTTCTCAGATCCACTTCTCGGAGGAAGCTCGTGAAAATTCCATTCCTGCTTGGCCGCCTGGCATTCGGCGGATTCTTCATCTACAACGGCATCAATCACCTGAAACAACGCAAGTTCCTGGCACAATATGCGCAGAGCAAGAACGTCCCGGCGGCAGAGGCGGCAGTGGCGGGAACGGGTGTGATGATGATCGCGGGAGGCGCCAGCATCATTCTCGGGGTCAAGCCAGTGCTGGGTGCAGCAGCCATCGTAACGTTTCTGGCAGGCGTCTCTCCGGTGATCCACGATTTCTGGAACTCAGAAGACCCAAATCAGCGCATGAACGATATGGTCAACTTCAGCAAGAACATGGCTTTGCTGGGGGCAGCCGTGGCATTGATGGGCGTTGAGGAACCGTGGCCGGCAAGCGTGCCCCTTGGCCGACCAGAGAAGTACAGCAGCTACACGGAAGACATCCTCGCAGCCTAGAAGTTTCAAAGAACCCACACCCGCGTTTTTGTCTACAAAGGGGGTTCAGTCAATGGATAGGAGAGAATTCATCCGGGGCGCCGTATTCACCGGAATAGCGGCATCCATAGGCGGAAAAATGAGCGCTCAGAAGAATAGTCCGCTAGCTTCATCGCAACAGGCGTCTGACCAACAAAAAGCGTCTGGCGGCATGATTTATCGCACGCTGGGCAGGACGGGAGAGAAAGTCTCTGCTATTGGCATGGGCGGATTCCATCTCGGGCAACCCGGACTTTCGGATGAGGAGAGTGTGCGTCTCGTCAGGGCTGCAATCGATGGCGGCATTACATTCATGGATAATTCCTGGGACTACAACCAGGGCAATAGTGAAGTTCGCATGGGCAAAGCGCTGAAGGACGGGTATCGTCAAAAAGTGTTTCTCATGACCAAGCTGGACGGTCGCACCAAACAAGAAGCCGCCAAACAGATTGACGAGTCACTGAAGAGACTGCAAACCGATCATGTGGACCTGATTCAGCATCACGAGATCATTCGCTTCGACGATCCTGACAGGATCTTCGCGGAAGATGGCGCCATGGAAGCCACGCTGGAGGCGAAGAAAGCCGGCAAGGTCCGTTACATCGGATTCACCGGACACAAAGATCCGCACATACATCTCTATATGCTCGAGGTCGCGGCGCGAAACAACTTCCATTTCGACACCGTTCAGATGCCGTTGAACGTAATGGACGCACACTTCCGCAGCTTCGGCAACATGGTGCTGCCCAGGCTGGTGGAGCAACAGATCGGTGTGCTGGGCATGAAGTCCATGGGCGACAAGATCATCCTGAAAAGCGGAGCTGTGCAAGCCCCCGAGTGTCTGCGCTACGCACTGAGCCTGCCGACGTCGGTGGTAATCACGGGGATCGACAGCCAGCAGATCCTGCAGCAGGCCTTCGATGTAGCCAGGAACTTCAAGCCGATGAGTAAAGAGGAAACAGCCGCGCTTCTGGCGAAAACGGAAAAGCTGGCGGCAAAGGGCGAATTCGAGCTATTCAAGACGTCAGCTCATTTTGATTCCACGGCTCACCATCCGGAATGGCTGGGCGGCCAGAGCCCGCAAGTAGACAAGCTTGCCGGACCACCGGGATAGGCTTCGATGTAAACTCTGAGGCCCTGGAACTTTCATCAGAGTGGAGCATCTAAGGGGTATGTCCAACACACAAACGGCTGTTTTCGGCGGCGGGTGTTTCTGGTGTATCGAGGCGGTTTTTGACCAGCTTGAGGGCGTCGAGTCCGTGGAGTCTGGTTATATGGGCGGGAAGAATCCCAACCCTTCCTACCAGCAGGTTTGCGGCGGCGACACCGGCCACGTGGAAGTAGTGCGCGTTACGTTTGATCCGCAACAGATCAGCTTTAATGACCTGCTGGATGTCTTTTTCACGGTGCACGATCCCACCACACTCAATCGCCAGGGCAATGACGTGGGCACGCAATACCGTTCGGTGGTCTTCTATACAAGCGATGAACAAAAGCGCCAGGCCGAGCAGGCGATTGAGAATTTGAACAGCTCACGGGCTTTCTCATCGCCGGTGGTCACGGCGGTGGAACCAGCGAAAGACTTCTTTGTCGCTGAAAAATATCATCAGGAATACTACGCGAACAACTCTTCGCAGCCTTACTGCCAATTCGTGATCTCACCCAAGATGAAGAAATTCCAACAGAAATATGGGGCGAAGATGAAGATGAAGGCCTGAGCAGCCGCCTTAACACGATTAAGGCGAGGCCCTGAAGGTTTGCCGTCAACACCTCAGCTCGATTACATACCAGCAACTTCCTGCATCAGAGTATGTGCGTCCACGCTGTCTACACTTTATCGTCAATGGAGATAGATAGAAGATGAAACGGCTACTAACGATTGCATTTGCATTTCTGGTAATGTGCTCGATCAGCGCCTTCGCGCAGACGAGCGACGCAGCCCAGACAGACAACAACGCTGCCAAAACTGACAAGAAAGTCGCCAAAGCGGAGAAGAGTGAAGCCAAAGCCGCCGCCAAGGGCAAAGATATGAGCCTGACCGGCTGGGTGAAAAACGAGGGCGGCAAAACCACATTCGTTAATGACAAAGACAAACAAAGCTGGGAAATTTCCAATCCTGACGCAGTGAAGGGCCACGACGGACACCACGTGACCGTGAAAGCCAAGCTCAATGAAACCGATCACTCGCTAACAGTCGACAGTCTCAAGATGATGAGCAAGAGCAAACAGTCGGCCGAAGAACAGCAGTCTGAGAAAAAGAACTAACTTACAATTTCCAGATCATGAAGACGGAGGCACATGCTTCCGTCTTTCTTTTTTATTCCCTCCGCAGGGTTCGTTCCCACTGCCGGCCTTTGCTATTCCCTTCCTTGTGCGCTAAGGTGAGCTTGTGGCGCAACTTCCCCGTGACGACAACAAACTGGTGCAGATTGTGGACGCCGCTCTGGCGGAAGCAGCACGCAAAAGCGGGCCATGGCTGGTCTGCCGTCCGGGATGCACGCAGTGTTGTGTTGGACCGTTTTCAATCACTCCGCTCGATGCTGCCCGTCTGCAAAAAGGCATGCAAGAGCTGTCTGCAACTGACCCGGCGCGGGCTGAACGAGTCCGGCAGCGTACGCGCGAATCCATTGCCCGGCTGACGCCCGATTTCCCCGGTGATCCCACCACGGGCCTGCTCTTCGATGATGTGGATTCTGAAGCAGCCTTCGCTGAGTTTGCCGATAGCGAAGTGTGCCCCGCCCTGGATCCTGAATCCGGAACTTGCGATCTCTATGCCTGGCGACCGATGACATGCCGCACCTTCGGACCACCGGTACGATCGGGCCCCGAAGACGGATTGGCTGTATGCGAACTCTGTTATCACGGAGCGAGCGACGCAGAGATTGCATCGTGCGAGATGGTTTCCGATCCGGAGAACCTGGAAGAAAAGTTATTGCGGCAGATGCGCGGTCACAAGGGCAATACGATTGTGGCGTTTGGATTGAAGGATGAGTAATGTTTATGAACGAGTGAGGTTATAGAGTTCCAACGCGGCATGCCGCGTCTCTACGTCGAAATGCTTTTCCTAAACAACCAGATGGCTATATTGTCAGTTCATTTGTTAAGAACGCGAGTTTTTGGAGCCGTAGCAAGCTACGGCTCTACGTCGAATGAGATCAGGCCCCGGCGGAGACTTCCACGTCAGAAATGGTTCCTTTGGGCACAATGTAACGAGTGGTTCGCGGGAATTTGCCGAACAGTCCAAGGCAGAAAAAGGCGGTAGCGAAACCGACGAACGCGACCAGGCGAAGCAGCCCGAGGTGTGCGGGCGACAAATTCATGAATCGACCGAGCCGCCACATGGCCCATCCCGCAAGCTGCGTGGGAACCACGGTCCAAACAGCAATATAGAACCAGCCTTTTTCTTCGCCTTCGCCGCGGGTGGAGCGGCGAGCACGTGGAGTGATATCCAGAACAGTCGCCAGAACAATAGCGCCGGCCAGAATGTAATACAGGCTGCTATACAGAGTATCGATCTGATATTTTCCAGCAACCACGTTGATGATCAGCCCGATCAAATTGATGGTAAACGGCACCAGAAGATCGATCCACGCGGAGGTGTAACAGATCACGCGATACCACAGGTTAGGCTTCTCTTCGCCGTAATGAGTGATGTAAGGACGCATCTCGCAACCGGGGAGTCGAGCCACGTAACCTCGCCACGCGCAAATCAGCGTGACGACGCCAAGCCATATCCAGTGACGGCGGTCAGGCCCGTGAGCGTATAGAGCGGCCGTAAGATGGCCGGGAAGAATCCAGAAAACCCATATCCACAGAGGTACATGCAGCACACGGTAATAACCCTTGTTACGTTCACGCTCGACCACTTTTTTCATGCAGGGGATAGCTCCGCTAAGCATTGTAAATCGAGAGAAGGAAATTGAGAGAGGCTATGTCCGGAGCAACGTTGCGATTTCCACCACCGCCTCGACCACAAGTTTGGGCTGGTCAAGGTGGATCCAGTGCGCGCCCTTATCGGCGATGATGTGTTTGCCGTTCAGTGAGTGGGCTGCAATCGCCGCATGCTCATGTAGACGTTCCTGGGACTGGTGCGCGCCGGAGAGCACGGTGACAGGAAGATGAGCGGGAATATTTCGATCGATCATCTCGGAAGAACATCGAGGCAAGGATTGAATGTAATCCGCCATGGTCCAGAAAAATCGTGGCGTGCTCCAGCGCGCGCGGATGACTCTGATGACGTCAGGCGGAAGCTTGGTGAGCTCGCGAAAGATGCGAACGACAGTCTCCGTGGCTTTGGGGCCAAAAACTCTTAAAACTCCGCGCGGGGTTGAGCGATTGCCGCGTTGCAGCAGCCATAAGCAGGCACGGACGACGCCAAACGTGGCCAGCACGCCGCCCACGCGCGAGAACCATATGCCACGGCGAAGAATCCAGCGTTGGGCACGAGTGGGCGTGAGCCACTCTTCTGGCGTGAGAGGGTCAATAAGCACGATGCCGGCGATTTCGTTGGGAAAGCGGAGCGAGTATTCGCGCAGAATCAGTCCGGCAAAGGAATGGCCGACCAGGATATAAGGCCGGGGAAGATCAAGCGCGACGATGGCGGCGTGAAGATTGTTGGCGATGTCCCTCAGGGAGCAGCCACTGTTGTGTGCGACGCTCCATCCGAAGCCGGCGCGATCATAGCTGAAGCTGGCCCCGTGCTGAGCGAGTTCAGGCTGAAGCAGACTCCAGTTCAAGGTGGAGGCAGCAATGCCGGCTTCAAGAACGATGGCCGGTGAGCCTTCACCCATTTGCTTTACATGGATCCTGCCGTTGGGGATGGCGATGAGGCGTCCGGGCGGGGGAAACTTGCGAGCGTCAATCAAGGCGCAGATTTTCTGAACAGCAGCCATGGCGCCGAGGGTTGCGGCAGCCGAGAGAAGATAAGAGGTCAACGACATGATGTTTGCTTTAATGAAAATAACATCATGCCCGCGCTGCGCAATGAAGAATTGCCGCAAGTCGGCCGATGGAGACGTAGCGAGCTACGTCTCTACACCGGCATTCTCTTCCGCTCAATCATCCTGGCGAAGCAGGATGTGAATGTGAGAGGCGTTACTGGAGCGGAGTTACTGGGGTGGCGCCTCTTTGCTCTGGTTGTCCACGCCATTCGTGGGCTGCGCCGGCAAGGGTGGCGGCGTCAGCAATGTTGGCGGATTAATGAAGTCAAAGAACTCGGTCATGTCATCGGCGGCGGCGTCACGTGCAGTGAGCGGCGGCAGATTAAATCGAGTCTCAATCAGCTTAAGAAGCGAGGTGGTTTCGCGGTTCACATGCGAAACAAAGTGTGGCTTGACCCATGGCGATACCACGATCAGGGGCACACGGAATCCACTCTGCGTGAAATCTCCGGGCAAATTATTCGGTCCCAACTGCGGAGGAATGTTATCCGGGGCCGGTACGGTGAAGGGCGGCACGTGATCGTAGAGTCCGCCGCCTTCGTCATAGGTCAGGATAAACGCAGAATCGTTCCATGCGGAACTGGCCATCAACGCGTCGATGATCGACTTTACGTATGCGGCGCCCTGCTGGATGTTAGCGTCCGGATGCTCGTCAAAATCCTGAGGCTGAGTACCGGCCGGCGGGTTCGGGTCATTCCCGTTTTCAATGAAGATGAACTGCGGCAGGTCCTGGTCAGCCGTAGGACTGGCCAGCAACGCGAACAGGTTCTTGATGGGCTCGGTCCGGGAACTGATGGCCGGATTGTTCCAGTCCGTAAACTGCGGCAGGAGAGTACCGCTGGAATAGTAAAGCTTCCAATTTACTCCAGCATTTTGCAGGCTGCTGAAGATGGTTGGGCATGTCCATTGAGGATGCCCGGCGTCAGAGGGGAATATACGGCCCTGCGACGTGGCACAGAATAGATACTGACGATTGGGCACTGTGTTGGCCAGGATCGCGGAATGGAACGAATCGCTGACGGCAAACTGGGTGGCCAATTCGTAGTAATAGGGGAGATCGGTCTGATCATAGAACCCGAGCGCACGTAGTCCGGAATTATCAAAATTCTCCGCAACGGAGTGGCTTGTCAATGCGAAGCGGTCCATCTTGAAGGTGCCGTCGGCCTGCTTGTCGATGTCGAAATGGCTTTCATCCCAGCTTGGCGACAAGTTTTCAGTGCGCACGGTCGGTTCATGGAAGAGATGACCGGTTCCACCGCCAAACAGCGGGAGAATAATATTGGGATCGTAACCGGCGTTGATCTGGTAAGGGACGCCCAGGCGGCCGGTTGCGTATTCACCCAGCTTGCTGAAGTAATTATCGAAGCTGCGGTTCTCCTGCACCATAACGATGATGTGTTTGAGAGTCTGAAGATTACCGCCTCCACTGGAGACGCTGACCGTCGTGGCCGCAGTGGTGGCGTTGCCGGCGGCATCCGTGGCCGTAATGGTATAGGTGGTGTTCGCGGTTGGTGAAACTGCATGGGTTCCAGCCGGTAGAGCCACGGTTCCGATGCCATTGTCGAGGCTGAGCGTGGCCGCATTCGTGGAAGTCCAGCTCAAGGTGGATTGTCCGCCGGAAGCAATGTTCGCCGGAGTGGCTTTGAGCGTGACGCCAAGCGCCGTGGAAACGGTGGCCGTGGCAGTGGCGGTCGCCGTGCCGTTGGTTGCGGTGATGGTGTAGGTTGTGGGCGTAGACGGCGAGACAGTAACGTTGCCGGTGGCGCCGTTTACGGTGCCAACACCCTGATCAATAGTAAGCGAACTCGCGTTGGTGCTGGTCCAACTGAGGACGGCGCTTTGGCCGGCGGCAACTTTTGTCGGCGTTGCCGTTAGCGTGACGCTCAGAATACTCACGTTCGCTGTAGCGGTTGCCGTCTTGCCGCCAGCGCCGGTAGCAACCGCAGTGTAAGTGGTGGCAGCGCCGGGAACGATGGTTACCGAACCCGAGAGAGCGAGAGCGGTCTGATCTTCCGACAGAAGCGAGGGCGTGATGGTCACCGAGCTGGCATTTGTGCTGTTCCATGAAATCGTGGTCGTCTGACCCTGCGCGATGATTGCCGGTTGGGCGCTGATACTGATTGTGGCTGGCCCAGACGTCGTCGGGGTGGGGGTGGGGCTGGGCGCCGGAGTTCCGCCACCGACACCGGCACAGCCGGTAAAAGCCAACAATGCAAGACTAAGGAGGATTAAGAACAGGGCGCGCAAGGATTCAGATCTAGACATGGCCTCTCACACTTCTGGGAACAAGCCGTGAGATGAAAAAGCAGCAGCACAGGTTGCTAGTAGCTGGTTTGAGTAGCACCTACGCAAGAGAAACGCTGGATTGGCCGGGCGATTCACGAGTTCTTAACGATTTTTTACAGCGACCATGCGTTACCGTTCGTAATTTTTCCGGGCATGTTTTTTTAGACACGAGAGGAACGAATTAACAAAAATTCCAGTCGGTAATGTTGTTTCTCTGGAGTTTAGGGTAGAAGCAGCATTGACTTTCAGGAACTCTGCTTTAAGCTGATCCAGAACACACACGCTAAATATGCTACGCATTATTTTCATTGCCACATGCCTGGCTTCCCTACTCCTGGCCGGCTGCGGCAGCACGGTACAGGCAAATCCGCCCGTGGTTCAGGCTGTGCCGCAATCGAACCCAGATTGCTCGCCAAACTGGAAACAGTCGGTAAGCGACGGATTCCTGTCTCTCAATCTTGGACCATGCAACATCTTTGTTGCCGATCCAAACACGGCAACGCAGCACGGGCTCTCCTACACTTACACGCTTCCCCAGTCAATCCACGTTACGAGTGTTTACGGTTGGAATGGAACGCTTACGGAAGCAATGGAGGTCGGCAACCGCTTGCGTATCGACATACCGGCAACCGCGGCTCACCCCTCAGGCCTGCACCGGGAATACGAACTTGAATATGACAAACATGCCCCCGAGCTGGCTGGAGAAAAATCTTTTAATAAACGCATCGATCTAACTTTGCCGGCGGGCACCGTTTTTACTTTGGAGCGTACTGAAGGAATTGTGGGCGATTGCTCCGGGGTGAATGGCCACTTCTGCGCACTTGAGTTCCGTTGGGTGTTTCAGGAAGACTAGCATTCGATCATCAGGACCATGGTCCCGATAATCCACCGCAGCCGATCCAGGCTTTGCGCGTTCATGCTCATCCACGATCCGCGCTAGTTTTTCCGCCGTGGACCATGAACTGACCCGGCTCCATCCGGATTTCTGGTTTCCGATGAGTAAAGCAGACTGATGACGCTGCGGAATGGAGACATAAAGTCCGAGAGATTTCAGCAGGGACTCAACGTTATCTTTCTTACCGCTGACCAGGTTCCACCCGGACTGGATATGAAACTTTTCACCCCAGGCTTTCATTTTCTCAGGCGTGTCATTTTCAGGGTCGACACTCACGGAAATAAAAACCACGTCGCGTCCCATTTTGTCGCCCAGAACTTTAGACAACTGCGCGAGTTTCTCCTGCGTGATCGGGCAGAAGGAAGCGCAATTTGTAAGGAAGCTGGTAATGACCGCCACGCGGCCCTTGATCACATCAGATTTAAAATGCACTCGTTCGCCGGACTGATTCACCAGTTCAACGTCAGGCACGGAAAGTTCAACTACCGTGGCGGGAGGATTGCTTTGTTGGCTGAATGGCTGTTGCGCAGGCAGTGTTTGCGCAAAGCAGGGCAAGGCACACATCGCCAGGGCGACTACCGGAAGTTTCCAGATTTTCATATGTCCGTCGTTTCAAACTGCTACTAGATTGCGGACATGATCCCATAAGCTTTCAAACTCTGCCACGGTGAAAAGAGCGCAGAAACTGGGCGGGCGAAGGTAAATTACATTCTTCTGCAAACGGGCGCTGATCTTTAAGTTTTCAAACAAAGAAGAAGCCTGCCTTTTAGATCGGAAAGGCAGGCTCGCGAGATAGAGTCACAGTGTTCGTTGATGTTCAGCCAATTTCTTGGCTTATTTAATAATTGCGGCCCCAGCGGTTGCGCAAACACCGTCATGGTCACTGGTATCACCGGAGACGCCGACTGCGCCAATGATCTTGCCATCGGCAACCAGGGGAACGCCGCCTTCAACCGGCACTGCGCCTTCAAGAGCCAGCACGCGCAACCCGGCTCCGCCCCCTGCCAATGCGTCCTGCAGGGCTTTAGTAGGCCGTTTATAGAGCGCCGCTGAGCGTGCCTTGTTGACTGACACTTTGGCGCTGCCCAGTTGTGTGTTGTCCATCTTTTCGTAGTAAACAAGATCTCCGTTGGGGTCAACCACGGCGACGGCCATGGTCCATTTATTTTTCACGGCCTCAGCCAGCGCGGCGGCGGCAACTTTTTTTGCACTCTCCACGCTGATAGGTGGACCGTAAGGATTAGGAAGCATCTGTGACTCCGTTCCCAAGGCACAGAACGTGAACATCACAACGATCAAGGCCTTGATTGTGATTCGTAACATTGTAGCGTCCTCCTCTTCATCTCACTGCATGACTGCATACAGAAGAACAAGTTGGTTCCGGCAAGCCCCCCGGAGGACGTGCTGCATTTGTCAGATAGACAACCCGATGACGATGCCGCTGGAGTCTAAAGTCGCGCGATGCAAAGTGTCAAGAAATCAGGCGCCGTATTCACTGTCGGGAAAGTTATGCTGAATACATCCTGACATTTACAATGCTTGGACTATGGAACCGATCTCGCACTTTTTTTATTCAGACCGCCTGAAGTTGCAGTTCTGGGATTACGGGCACGAGGGTAAGCCGGCGTTGGTGCTGGTCCATGGCGGGCTGGACCATGCCCGCAACTGGGACTGGGTTGCTCGAATACTTCGTCAGAACTACCACGTCTTCGCCCTGGATCTGCGCGGACACGGCAACAGCGCGTGGGCGCCCGGAGCCATGTATAGCGTAGCCGAGCATGTGCTTGATCTCTCCGCGCTGCTGGATATCATTGACGAATTTCCCATCCGGCTGATTGGACATTCGCTGGGCGGCATCATCGTTCTGCACTATTCCGGCGTGTATCCTGACCGCGTACAGAAAGCGGTTTCCATTGAGGGCATTGGGTTCCCGCCCCAACATCGGGTACAGGCGCCGGCCAGTGAGCGTCTGCGGAGGTGGATTGAGAACGTCCGCGATCTGGAGAAGCGTAAACAACACACCTATCCCAACCTGGATGCAGCTATGGCAAGAATGAAAGAGGCGAATCCCCAGCTTTCCGACGAAGTTGCCCGGCACCTTACGCTTCACGGCACCAACTGGGACGCCGACGGCTCCCTGGTGTGGAAATTTGACAACTATGCGCGCGCCATTGCACCCCTGGGCCATCATCTGCAGGACGCCGCGGAACTTTACGGGCAGATCAAGTCGCCCACTCTTTTATTCTGGGGACTGGACAGCTTTGCACCGGTACCCGAGAACGATGTCCGCGTGAAGGCCATCCCCAATTGCCATCTGGTAAAAGTACCCAATGCCGGACACTGGCTGCACCACGATCAATTGGACCTCTTTCTGCGCGAAACCACTCAATTTCTGAAGCCCTGATCTTCTGAAGCCCTGATCTTTAGGAGCGAAGATCCTGGAATGACTCCGCCCTGGGCTGACGTATGTACCGGTATTACCGCCCCGAAGATGGTGCAAAATCAATAACTTATCCTCTGTTTAAGTTACCTCCGGATTAGCCGATTTAATATTTCTCCAATGAAACTGTAATGCAGCGCTTGTAAAACACACTTAGCTACAAAAGGCTCCGCGTTTACGGTGAGGAAGTTGGAATTACCTCCTGAATCGCGGGTTAAAACGGTTTTGGAGTCCTATTCCGGAGGAGTCCATCATGGAACAGAGCTATTTGGTAAGCGTAAGCGCACTCAAAGACGTATTGAAACCTCTCGCAACGGAAGACGCGTGTTACCGCGTGATCAACGGCATGGATTTCGTGACCGTGATCCACTATGGTCCCAGCGGGCTTCTCCGCCAGGTCGCATTTCCTGTGGCCTTCCGCATCCCTGAAGTCGACGAAGACGAAGGCACATTGCTCCTGATGGTGGCCACGGAACGCAGTCGCGTATGGGATGGTTTCTGGACGCCGGTGGAATCACGGCTTGTGAGCGCTTCGACCAACGCCGTGGCATAACGCGCTTCGTAGCGCTTGGCCGCGAGGCTGCGGCAATGCTACGTGGCTACTCTTTTGCCTTCAGGCTAAAGCCGAACGTCCGCGACGCTTTCCCGCGTAATAAGCACAGCTCGCCTTCAACGGACATTTTTCGCACTTCGGATTGGTTCGCTTGCACAGAGTCTGCCCGTGTTGCTTCACTAACAGAAACGCACGCATTCTGGCAGCAACGTTCTTAGTAATCTGACCATCGATTGCTTCCTGCGCCTCCCGGTACGTGACTCCGTAATTCTCGCGCTCCTGCCCATGCAGAATCCTCACCAGCACGTGTGGACAGTTTGACGGTACGGCAGCCACGGCATCGATTCCCGAAAACAGGAGAATGCGATCAGCACCGGGATCGGCAATATTGGGAAATTTCTTAAGGATCTTGCGGGCCGCGGAAACAGGGCCAACAAGAGAGCCGCGCAAATCGCCTCCCAATTCATCTTTTACTCGAGCAGCAATTTCTTTTAACCGCAAAGCACGCAGCTCAGGCACCATTCCGCCGACTTTGAGCGCAGCGGCCAGTTTTGGCGTTGGTACAGCAAGAAGTTTGTCGGGCTCTATTCCGGTGATCGCGGTCAGTGATTTCCAGCCGCGTTCACAAGCGGCGTCGCTGGCGGGATAACCGCAATGCCACCAGACGATAAACTCGTAAGGTTCGGTGGGCCATGACGGCTCCTCGGCTCCGTAAAACTCTTCGAGTTGATCAAGCACTTCCTTAAGTGGTGGACCGGCCTTACTCATGCGGCCAGATGCTATCGCGAACCAGAGACTTGCGCAAACCTGGGCTTTTCGGCGCAAGAAGCTTCGGCGGCCCCTGGGCTGCTGATTGCCATTTGCCAATGCTAATTGCCCCCAAGACATCTTCTACAATTTGGGTTGCATCTTATAGCAGCAGAGCAGTTGGCCCCTGCATACCTGACTTAAACCTTAAGGATCATTATGAGAGCGCGTAACCTTGGTGTCCGATCACTGGCCCTAGTTCTCACCCTGTTGATGGCCGTCCCGTTTGCAAGCTTGGCCCAGAGCTCAAACCCTGTTCTACCCGATCCCGGCCAGCCCGGGATGAACCGCCAGCAGCAGGAGCAGCTTGGACTTCAAGCTGCGGGTGAGGTTTATCAACAGATGCCGGTCCTGCCGGATTCCAGCCCAGCCACGCGCTATGTTCAGGAGCTCGGCCGGAAGCTGCAAACAGTGATCCCGGCGGATCACTCGTGGCCTTACCAGTTTCACGTGGTGCCGGCTGCGGATATCAACGCCTTCGCGCTGCCTGGAGGTCCAATCTTTGTGAATCTGGGCACCATACAGGCCGCGGACAATGAATCCGAACTGGCAGGCGTGCTGGCGCATGAAATGTCCCACGTCTATATGCAGCATTCGGCCAAGCAGGCGCCCAAGGCCGCCGCTGCACAAATCTTTTCCGGCCTGGCCGGCGCTGTCCTGGGTGGAAGTGCTGCCGGAAACCTGGCACGTATGGGAATCCAGTTTGGAGCCGGAACCATGCTGATGAAGTATTCGCGCAAGGACGAAGCGCAGGCCGATTCCGTGGGCGCCATCATCATGTACAAAGCTGGTTATAACCCCAAGGCGATGGCTGATTTTTTCACCAAGCTGGAACAGAAATATGGAAAGGGTGGACCGCAGTTATTGAGCGATCACCCTAATCCGGGGAACCGCCAGGCATCGATTCAAAGTGAGATCGCACCGTGGCCACCAAAAAACTACACGGCGAATACCAACGATTTTGCCAGCGTTAAACAATACGCATCTTCGCAGAAGACCTACACCGCGCAGGAAATTGATGCTGGAGCCAAACAAAAGATCTGGGCACAGCAGAACCAGAAAAACGGCGCTCTCGCCCCCAAGGCTCCCAACGCTCCCAATGCGCCCAAAGAACAGAACAGCAGCAATCCTGGCGAAGCGCAAGCGCCAGGCGCCTTGACCAACATTTCATACAAAGAGGTCCAGCCCAGCGACAGATTCACACAGTTTCAGCAGTCGGGATTCAGCATTTCATACCCTGACAACTGGAAGGCCGGCGGCGATCAAAACTCTATCACCATCGCGCCACCGCAGGCGGTAGCTCAAAACGGCATCGCTTACGGTACCATCATTTCATCTGCCAACGCAGATGCCAGCCAGCTTAGTCAGGCGACAGAGCAATTGGTGCAACAGCTGCAAAAAGAAAATGCCGGCATGAAAGTTTACTCATCGCCCACCGGCATTCAGGTAAACGGCCAGCAGGGCCGTTCCACTTTACTTTCGGCCACGTCCCCCATTCAGCGCGACGGGCAGCCGGTCCCAGAAAGAGACTGGCTGGTTACCTTTCCCGGACCAAAAGGTGAACTGATGTATCTGGTGTTCGTAGCGCCTGAGCAGGAATTTAACCAGCTTCGTCCTACCTTTCAGAAGATGCTGGAAAGTTTTCAGGCCAGGTAGCGAATCTCGGGTTACCCGCCATTCTTATCGCTCTCTTCGGAACCCGCTTCTATCAGCTTTTTGGTCATCAGGACCAGGCCAAGGACCTGCGTCCACTCCGATACGATGTTGCCAACCACCTGTCCCCATTTGCCCTGAGGGTTGGAGTGAGCAAACAGCACAACCCATCCAGCACCGGTGATGATGAGGAAGATGCTGAGAGAATGCGCGCGTAGAAATTCCCAGGTCTTGTTGGCGTTTTTGGGCTGTGGTTCTTTCTTGCTTTCGGCTGAGTGCTTCTCATAGAGGTGTTTGGTGGCCAGTACTGTGAGCAAGACGCCGGACCAATCGGCAATGGCATTGCCGAAGAATGATCCCCAGTGTCCCTGCTCATCGCTGAAGTGATAGAGAAGAATCAAGCTGGAGACGATACCGGCCACCATGAGAGACAGTCCATGTCGTTTGGAAAACTTGCGTTTTAGCCTGGCTACGTTGTTTTTCATTCTCTCCCCGTTATTCATGCGCATCCGTTTTCATACTCACACGGCGCGCGTCCTCTATCGATTGAAAAAGTATGATGCTGCCGGCACAGCCGAGATGGACTAAGCCCGTATAATTGCTGATTCGCTCCCCAAACGGTATTCATGAGGTCATTAATGATCAGGTTCTTGACGAAGAGAACGCTCACCCGGCTAGTGCTCGCCATTGTGGCGGTATGTTTTATCCAATCGCAATCAATTACCGCCCAGCAAAGCACACTTACTCCCAACCAGCAAATGGCACGTGACATCTTCAAGGAACTGATCGAGATCAACACCACGGACTCACCTGCCGGCAACGTCACCACCGCGGCTGAGGCGATGGCTGCACGCTTCCGCGCCGCAGGTTTTGCCAATGATGATATTCACGTGGCAGGCCCTCAGCCCAACAAACACAATCTGGTGCTACGATTTCGCGGACATGGAGGAAACGCCAAGCCGATTCTCCTCCTGGGCCACCTGGACGTGGTGCAGGCCCTGAAACAGGACTGGTCAAATAATCTGGATCCGTTCAAGTTCAATGAGATTGACGGCTTCTTTTATGGCCGCGGTACCAGCGACATCAAACAGGGTGACACGGAGCTGATCGCCAACCTGATTCGTCTCAAAAAAGAAGGCTGGACGCCTTCCCGCGATTTTATTCTGGCGCTCACGGCGGACGAAGAAAGCGGTGAATCCAACGGCGTGCAGTGGCTGGTGAAAGAACACCGCGAGTGGATTGATGCCGAGTACTCCATCAACACGGATGCCGGCGATTTTGAAATGCAAAAAGGCAAACGGCTGTTGCTGGGGGTGGAAACCAGCGAGAAGAACTACGTGGACTTTGCGCTGGAGGCAAAGAGCTCCGGAGGACACAGCTCGCGTCCGGTGAAGGACAACGCCATTTACCGGCTGGCGGCGGCATTGCAGCGCCTGTCGCAATTTGATTTTCCGGTACAGCTCAATGAGACAACACGCAGTTTCTTCGCGCAAACTGCGCGACTTCAAGATGCGAAGGTGGCAGCGGACTTTACTGCAGTCGCCCAGGCTACTCCAGACCCAGCCGCGGTAACCCGCCTCTCTCAGTCGGCCTACTACAACGCTCTTCTCCGCACTACATGCGTGGCCACATTGCTCCAGGGAGGCCATGCGCCGAATGCTTTGCCGCAGACTGCCCGCGCCAATGTGAATTGCCGCATGCTGCCCACGGATTCGATTGCAAATGTTCAAGCAACCTTGAAAAAAGTTGTGGCGGATGACCAGGTCAGCGTAGTGGTTGCGAATGAATCGGGCGCCGCGCCTCCTTCAGCTATCAACCCTGTGATCATGCGCCAGTTGGAATCTCTTAGCGCTAAGCTTTACGGCGGCATTCCAGTGGTTCCGATCATGGACACCGGAGCGAGCGACGGAAAATTCCTGCGCCTTGCCGGCATTCCCACGTATGGCGTCCCCGGGGTTTTCGCCGATATTGACGACGTCCGCGCACACGGCCGCGATGAGCGCATTGGTGTAAAGGAATTCTATGACGGCATGGATTTCTACTATCTCTTCATCAAGAGTCTGGGCGGCGAATAGTTAGTTTGCGGGCTGCTACGCCGAGCGCCTGGTCTGCTGAGAAGCCAAGCTCTGCCGGTTATATTCTGCATGCAGAGATTCGAATTCGCAGATGAGTTCTTCGTCGATGCCCAGGTTGGCACTGCGCATCGCATCAAATGGATCAGTCAAATACCAGATTGCATTGACACTGCAGCGCTCAGTCCACTCCTGCAGTCTACCTTCGTATCTGGCAAATTCCCGCAGAACGCGAGATCTGCGCTCCGCTGCGCTTTCGAATGGCATCTTTGCGGGCGTTTGCCGGGTCCGAATTGTTCTGCTTTCTGCCATGTCGGGAATTGGTTTCACTCACTAAGACACACAGGTCGATACTCTGGAACAGAGTTATCTGACCTGCTGCTTTCCAGAAGACCCTGAGGCATTTCTGCCATGGTTCTTAGCCAGGCGAAAAAATGCTAAGCTAGCGCCAGAACATGGCCAACACAAACAGAGTCGCTATTATCGGCGCGGGATCGTCGGGCATCGCCGCTTGCAAAGTGCTCAAGCAGCATGGGGTTCCTTTCAACTGCTTCGAGGCCGGTGATCGTGTAGGCGGTAACTGGGTGTATGGCAATTCCAACGGCCTGTCCAGCGCCTATCAGTCACTGCATATCAATACGTCGCGTCCGAAAATGCAGTATTCCGACTTTCCCATGCCGGCGCACTATCCTGATTTTCCCCATCACGCGCAGATTGCCGAATATTTTGATCAGTACGCGGAGCATTTCGGCATCAAGCCCCATATACGTTTTCGCACCAAAGTTAACAGCGCTGAGCCTGTTGCCGGCGGTGGATGGGAACTTACGACAGATGATGGACGGCGTGAGCTCTACCGCGCTCTGATCGTAGCCAACGGCCACCACTGGTCACGGCGCTGGCCTGATCCGCAGTTCCCGGGAGAATTCACCGGACAGATCATGCATGCCCACGACTATCGCACCCCTGATGACTTTGCCGGCAAGAATGTACTGGTGGTGGGATTTGGAAATTCCGCGGTTGATATCGCTGTTGAGCTTTCGCGTGTGGCCCGCTCCAGCATGCTTTCCGTGCGGCGCGGATTTCACGTGATCCCGAAATTCATTCTCGGGCGGCCACTGGATCAATCTATTGTGCCAACGTGGTTTCCTTTCAAAGTCCAGCGAGCGATCCTGAAATTCGTGCTTCGCCTGCAACAGGGTGACGTGACTCAATATGGCCTGCCCAGGCCGGACCACGAACTCCTGCACGCGCATCCGACGGTCAGCGCCGATCTGCTCACAAGGCTCTCTCACGGCGATATCAAGGTCAAACCGAACATCCAACGGCTTTCCGGAAATGAAATCATTTTCGCCGATGATTCCCGCGAGCTGGTCGAGACCATTGTTTATTGCACTGGATACAAAGTTGATTTCCCGTTTTTCCGGCCGGACCTGATTTCCGCTCCGAACAACGATCTGCCACTCTTCTGCCGTGTGTTTCATCCCCAATTCAGTGATCTGTTTTTCATCGGCCTTTTGCAACCACTGGGCGCGATCATGCCGCTGGCGGAATTACAGAGTGAATGGGTAGCCGATTATCTGATCGGTGACTATGCTCTGCCCGCGGTTGCGGAAATGCAGCAAGCCATCAACAAAGATCGCGATGCCATGCGCAAGCGCTACGGAAACGCTCCCCGTCACACCATGCAGGTAGATTTCGCGCCTTACGTTTCCCTGGTCAGGAAAGAGCGCAGTCGCGGATCGGTACGAGCTCGGAAATTACGTAGAGAACCGCAACCTGAGATTGCTGCTGTGGCCAAAGGCCAGGCCGGAAGCTGAGTTCTCTCTGGGAAAGGATCCATCGCATCCCTTACAATCTTGTGGATAATCTGCATCCAAAGGTTCTGGGGGATTGCGATGCGTTGGACGCCTGGTGGTGATAGCAGTGATGTAGAAGATCGCCGCGATGACAGCAGCGGCGGCGGCTTTGGTGGCGGCGGATTCGGCGGCATTCACATCGGCCTGGGCGGCATGCTCATCCTTCTTGTCCTGAGCCTGGTCTTTCACCGCAACTTCTTTGCTCTATTGGGTGGCGGTGGCGGCGGCACCAGCACAGTAGTGTCGCGACCTGATACCAATCGCGACGCGCAGGAACAGCCCGAGGTCCAGTTCGTAACCTTTGTGCTGAATGACACGCAAAAGACCTGGCAGGAAATTCTGCTCGCGCAGGGTGTTCCATATCGGCATGCCAAGCTGGTCCTGTTCCGCAATGCTACGTTTTCAGGTTGTGGGCGGGCGCAATCGGCCAGCGGGCCTTTCTACTGCCCGGTGGACGAAAAGGTCTATATCGACCTTGCCTTCTACGACGAGTTGAAACAGCGCTTCGGCGCTCCGGGACAATTCGCCCAGGCATACGTCCTGGCCCACGAAATGGGACACCACGTGCAAAAGCTGCTCGGCATCGAAGGCAAGGTTCACTCCCTGGAAGAGCAGAATCCCGGATCAGCCAATGCCTTGTCAGTGAAGCTTGAGTTGCAAGCCGACTGCCTGGCCGGAGTGTGGGCGCACTCCACCGAAGAAAGAAAGCTGCTGGAATCCGGCGACGTGGAGAGCGCTCTGGGCGCGGCCTCTGCCGTGGGCGACGATCATATACAGAACATGACCCGAGGACGCGTGAGCCCGGAGACATTTACGCATGGCTCTTCAGCTCAACGCATGGATTGGTTTAAACGAGGGATGTCGCAAGGTACGGTCGCGGCATGTAACACGTTCCAGTGATGAATTCAGGCGGCGCGGGAATGCAGATGGAGCCTGAGGTTGTGAAGAATCCGCAGAAACGTCAGTTTGAAATCCAGCTAGGCTCGGAACTGGGATTGCTGGCGTATCGCGAACGGCCCGGGCAGATTGACTTGATGCATACCGAAGTGCCGCCGAGCCATCGCAGCCAGGGCATCGGCGAAAAACTGGTGCGGTTTGCGCTGGGCTATGCGAAGCAGCATCAGCTCTCAGTGATTCCAACTTGTAAGTTTGTGCGGGCCTACCTGAAGCGGCATCCCGACGAGGCCATCATTAAAGGAATAAGTTCCGGCGGCAGTTAACGTGGCGTCCATTGCGGATGTCCGGTGAACAGCCCATTGCCAAAACCGATCTGATAGACCAGAAAAATACCAAACACCAGGCTAATAAAACCTGATGCCAATCCCAGCACGCGCGGGAAGCTCTTGTTCTTCGACCCAAAAAAGTTGAACGCCGACGCAATGCTCATGGTGATCAGCATCATCCCTGCCACGGTGCCTATGCCGAACACGAGAAGATAAGCCACGGCCCAGCGCGGATCGCGAATGGTAGTCAACACCAGCAGCGCGACCGCTGCGGAACCAGCCAGTCCGTGAACAATCCCAATGATCAAAGGCCGCATTTGCTGATAAAGGCCTATGCGCCCGAACATCCGGTCCAGAAGCGCCAGAGGCGTACGGTCATTGCGATGCGAGTGAGCTTCCGGCGAATGCCCGTGGGGATGCGTGTGAATGTAGTCGCCATGTGTGTGCGGGTGAGCATGCACGATCTCAGAGTGCGAAGAATGATGGCTTGAAGAATGCTGGCTTTCGGCGGCGATGGCTTTCGATGTCCGCCAGAAAGCTGTCAGATTCATCAGCCCCAATATCACCAGCATCAATCCGACTGAAAGTTCCATGCTCAAGCCGATGCGCGGCGGAATCACTACGCCAAAGAGAATGATGGCACTGCCCACCACAAAGATGGTGAGAGTGTGCCCTATACCCCAGAATGCCCCGGTCAGGGCGGCGCGGCCAAGCTTGCGCTGCCGGGTCACGATGGTGGTCACGGCAATCACATGATCGGGATCCGTGGCATGACGCATGCCGAGAAAGAAGCCGATGGCAACAATGGAGAAAAATGGGACCATTACGTTCTCTAAGTAAGAAGCCTCTAGGCCAGCTCCAGCTCAATTTTCTTGGATGCTGGATCCATGCGCGAGATGCGGAAGCTGCGAATCTGTCCGGACTGGAAAGCATTGGGCTTTTTGCCGGCGGCGGTGTCACCGGTCTTCCATCGCGACTGCAGCATGGAGCTAAGCGAAGAAAGATCGGCCTTTCCGCTTCCGGCTTGTGGCTTCTCTTCCTGCGCGGCAGAAGCGGCGGCAATCTTACAGCTACCCTGCACGCCTTCGCCAAGCTCAACTCGTGCCCAATCGCCGGAGACATCCACCATGCGCCCAGTCACGACATCGCCTTGTTTGTGTTCCGCAATGTATTCGTCCAGACTGCTGGGGACCATCTGCTTCATGCCCAGCCGCACCCGCCGTTTTGCGGTGTCGACTTCAAGGACCTGCGCCTTCACCACCTGGCCGACACGGAGTTCATCGGAAGGATGATTGATGCGCTTCTCAGCACTGATGTCACCTACGTGGATCATTCCTTCCACGCCTTCAGCCAGTTGTACGAAGGCGCCAAATTTTTGCAGGCTGGTGACCGGGCCTTCTGCCACAGATCCGACCGGGAATTTCTGCTGCACTTCACTCCAGGGATCACCCAGCGCCTGCTTCAATCCCAGCGAGATGCGCTTTTCGCCGACGTTTACGCCCAGCACCACCACTTCCACCGTCTCGCCAGGTTTCACCGCGTCACTGGGTTTTCGCACTTTCTTGGCCCATGACATCTCCGAGATATGAATCAGGCCTTCCAGTCCCGGTTCCAGCTCAACGAAAGCGCCAAAATCCATGATGCGCGTAACCGTGCCGCGTACACGTTCACCAGTTTTGTATTTTTCTGTGGCGGTGTCCCACGGGTCCGGCTGAAGCTGCTTCATACCCACGGAGATCCGCTGCTTGTCCGGATCGACGCGCAGGACTTTGACTTCAACCTGCTGTCCGGCAGTCAACACATCAGCCGCCTTGTTGATGCGCGCCCAGGCAATGTCGCCGATGTGCAGCAGAGCGTCCACGCCGCCAAGGTCGACAAATGCGCCGTAGTCGGTCAGGCTGCGTACGGTACCATGCACAATGTCACCAGCCCGGACTTCAGAATACCGGCGCTCTTTGACGCCGAGAGCTTCTTCTTCCGCGACCACGCGCCTATCCACCACAACATCTTCTTCCGTCACATCCAGCTTTATGATGCGAACACGAACTTCCTGTCCGACGAGCTTTTCCAGATCGCCGGCTTCACGTGCTCCGCTGCGCGATGCGGGCATGAATGCGCGAACGCCAACGTCAACGCTCAGGCCGCCTTTGATCACGCCAGTCACAGTGCCGATGATCGATTCTTTCTCAGTAAAAGCCCGCTCCAGTGAGGACCAGTCCTTTGGCCGGGCAACTTTGAACCGGGAAAGCGTGTAATAGCCCTCGGGGTCGCGGCCTTTGACTGACACCGGCAGCTTGTCTCCAACCTTCACCGTCTCTCCGGCAGCCTGGAAATCAGCCAGGGGCAGAATCCCTTCCGTTTTGTAGCCGATATCCAGAAGCACGGAATCAGCAGTGATGCTCACTACAGTGCCTTCCATGCGACGGCTGCCATCCTCGGCTTTGTGCTGATGGCTCTTCTCGAATTGCGAGAGGATATCGTTAAAGGATTCATTGCTATCGGCGGCGTTCTCGCCGGGTGAAGGAGGCGTGGGCATACTGGGATTGGGCATGGGACGAAGCATTTATTATCCCACAGGGATGGCCCGGCATGTCTGCCCGAGCGCCAAAAACGACTGCATGAAGGCCTGATAATCGCGCCCCTGAAACCCTAAATCTCCAGTTTGAATCTGGCAGAAGCCAGCCGGTAGAGCCTTCTCCAGAGAAGCCGGTTTATTAATACGACCGTACCAGCCATGAAAATCGTGGCCGCGAAGAGTAGCCGGAAATTCCCGTCATCTGATGCCTGGCTGATCACCGCGCCCAATCCCGTGGTGGAAAAGATTCGGCCTTGCAGATGAAAATATTCGGCCACAATGCTGGCATTCCACGCACCACCGGAAGCCGTGATGAGCGCGGTAATCAAGTAAGGGAAAATGGCCGGCAAAACCAGCTTGCGCCACCGCTCCCACCGGCTAAAGCGATAGATTTTGCAGGCTTCTTCAAGCTCAGTAGGAATAGCAGAGGCGCCAGCGATCACGTTGAACAGCAAGTACCATTGTGTGCCCAGCAGAAGCAAAAGAATGGATGCAAGCCCCAACCCACCGCCCATACGCACCAATGCGAGAACTACGACTGGAAACAACGCTGTCGCTGGGACTGATGCAGCTATCTGCGCCAGTGGCTGAGCGATCCTGGCAAGCCGAGGATTGGTTCCGATGGCGACTCCAGCGGGAATCGTCCAGAGACATCCAAGTACAAGGGCGATCGTCACGCGTCCGAAGGTGGCAAGCAGGCCTCGAGTAATTAGCTGCAACTCAGTTGCGCTCACGCCGGACAGAAGCATGAATCCACGGAATGCCAGATACAAACATGCGCCCATCGCTACGACTGCAATCGTGAGTGGCCATATTCTGCGTGCCTTCGGTGTTGGCGGCACGTTGTCAGCCTCGGCTTCATTGCGTTTCGCAAAACGCAATTGCAGGGACTCAAGCAATGGAGTGACGGACTTGTGCGTGACTGCCGCGACAAGCCTGGAGCGACGCATCAATGTAAGCACTGGTGAACGCACCAGTTCGGACGCCTCCACATTTTCAAACTTGAATTTCTGCGCCCAGGCAACAATCGGTCGCCATACCAACTGGTCAGTCAAAACCACAATGATGATCATGGTCATCACGCCATAAAGAATGGCCCTGGTATTCCCTTCACTGGCCGCGGTCTGGAGATAGGAACCAAGCCCTGGAAGGCGGAAATCTCGCTTGCCCAGCACGAACATTTCGCACGCCATCAGGAAGAACCAACCGCCGGCGACTGACATCATGGAGTTCCACACCAGGCCAATGACTGAAAATGGCAATTCCATCTGGGTAAATTTCTGCCACCAGCTAAAGCGGTATAAACGGGCCGCCTCG